>Ga0307515_10025208_pt1 | contig 10304 bp, 11 predicted proteins | sample 17_EM_MG_FD_194513 | JGI IMG/M metagenome (GOLD analysis project Ga0307515, IMG submission 194513) | Populus trichocarpa ectomycorrhiza microbial communities from riparian zone in the Pacific Northwest, United States - 17_EM | ecosystem: Host-associated > Plants > Roots > Unclassified | place...
AGCGTTGGACATGGGCAAAACGATCGTTTGGAGTAGGCTTAAGTTGCCGGTCGAACACCATAGTTGGACGGTCCATATCCTACTCCATCGTGCTTGGGATATTTTTTGATCCTCTCGAAGGCTCAGCGATGACGTGACTGGGTTCATCCGTTACTCATTGCCGATGGATCCTCCCCCCTCGGATGTCATCGTTGCGGATATTCTGATGATGATTGGTTTGCTTATTGGAATCAACATCCATTTGGATGATTTATCGGTTGTAGACAAGAGGTAAGAGGTCCGCTGATGGACTCCCGTTTCGTGAAGTTAATACGCCTTTTGCAGCCCAGTGCTCGAGTTCCACATCTTCAAGATCTTCGCCAGGCTCACCACCATCATGAATCAATCTCCACTGACCGAGGACCAGCTCAACCACGTATTCTCTGTGATGACCTTGATTGGACTTCTTCCTCGTCAGGATGGTTCCCAGAAGAGTTACGATCTGTTCCGCGTCGCCATGCATACTCCCGTCTCGTACGGATCTCCTCGACAGATGAAGCAGCGTATGGTGCTGTCCTTAGCTAACACAAGAGTTTTCAACGCGACTGCTAGGTATCTCAGTTCTAGTCAGTCGTGATTCAAATAACACACAATACAGCACTCCGGAGGACTTCCACAAAGCGATAGAAGAGCTCAAAGCGGCATTCCCGGAGCCTGGTGTAGTTTCTGATCATCCGGTTGTGGTCGCACCGTATGGGTTCTGCTAGATATCATTTGTAAGGATTCCTCTTCCGCTCATACCTTCATACCTCTTGCCTATACATCCGTAATTAAGTGCCAGATTCAATTGCCTTAATCACCATTTCTTTCCTACCTTACTGATCACATCACTGTAAACAAGACCCAGTCACGTAGTATACCTGCTGAATGCTATTGCCAATAGTTCATATTGTGTATATATATACATCTATACTGTACCATATGATGTTGACAAATAGGATATTTTATACCACCACAAAGAAAAGAGAAAGGAAACTCATACACTATATTTCTCTGCTAAGCACATGATGGAAATCCAAAATCAATACCTCTCCAGAATAATAACCAGCAATCAGGTATTGACCATCCCATTGCACAGTAATAGGGTTTGCATACTCCCCACTCAATTGAAAAACATTTTTCCCAGTAACTGTGTCTTTTATCCAAAATGGACTATCAGCCTCATGTAGAGTACCATGAATGAAATCCAGGTGTGGCCTTTCTATAGATGGATCAAATGGAACAGGGGAAGAGTCTAGAATCCCAAAATCCCACCCCTCCTTAGCTGATGAGTCCTCAGAGTAAATCTGGACTCTTGAACCATCCATACAGAAGGAGTCTATACATAGTGTTCCCTCCAAACCCACCTCCACCTCACCCACACATTCCCATGACCACATGGACCATGCTTGAATGTTTCCACTAAGCAAGGAAAACAATTTGGACCCATCCCCTGATATCCTGACACCCCCACACCATAATGAACCTGACACATCCAGTGTTTGGAGGAGTTCCCCTTTCCCAACATCCCAGATATGAATTTCTTCATATTCATGCTGGGCAGAGACCAATCTGCCATCTATTAGCTTGGTATCACTAAAGTCTGTGTCTTCAGTAACTGGGATTTGGAAAGATTCCTTGCAGAGACCAGTTGATATATCCCAAGTCTTCACCACTCCATCTTCATCACTTGAAATAGCAATCCCAGCTCCTGCTTGTAGACTGACTGACATGATTGGAGGTGAAGTAAGTGGAATGGACCCAAGATCAGCTGCAGCTGGGTCTGTCAACAAATCATTAATTTGCCAGAATTTGACTGATTCATCAAAAGATATTGAGATGAGAGAGGAAGGGGAGGAGAACACAAGGGAGGCAATAACATCAGTATGGCCAGCAAAGGTCTCAACAAGGTGAGGGTCAGGGGTAGTGATGTCCCAAACATAGGCAATCTTATCAGCAGCAGCTCCAACAAACTTGCCATCAGGGGAAAAACAGCAGTATTCTGTTTTATCACTAGCCACATGGAACTCAGCCACAATTGTTCTAGAATCAGACTTTTGGATTGTGACAACATTCCCATTGCATAAAACAAACTGAGTGTGGTCTGGGGAGAAAGCAATATGGGTACCATCATATGTAGGTAGGATCTGGTGACCTTTGGCATCCCACTGCCAGACTTTGTCACTAGATATAGATACAATGTGCTGAGTATTCATAGGAGAAAAGCCAACATAGTATACAGGATTATCTTGATTGATGATGCAATGGCACTCTCCTGTCCAAATGTCCCACAAATGAATTGTTTTATCATTGGATCCTGAGGAAATCCTGGTGTAATCTGCTGAGATTGAAACAGACTGAACCTGTGAGGTATGGCCATGGAAGGTTTTGACAACCCCACCAGTTTGGATATCCCAGAGCTTCACAGTGTTGTCATGACTTCCAGATACAAGTGACTCCCCATCTGATGAGAAGCTGAGGCAGTTCACTTGACTTGTGTGTCCAGAAAGAACAACTATATGGCTACCAGTTACAGCACCAAGAATGATGATATCTCCACCCTTAGATCCAACTGCAATAATGTTGTTCCAATATGAGAGGGCCAGTGGGCGGTTGCCTAATAAAGCTGTGCGGGAGCATGTTCCCCACCCAGCTTTGGTTCCCTTAACCATCTTGGCCCCATGTGAGAATTCTGTACTATAGTACTTTTGAAGCCAAGAGGAAGGAGGGGAAAGGGGGAGGGCAGAATGGTATATCTGGGAAGGAGAGTTGCAGATTGTATCAAAGTGTTCCAGGATGAGATGCTGGCTATCATTCACCCACTTGCAGATAAAGCCCCCCTAAAAGAAAGGTAAATTTTATGCCCCCAACAAATAATATGTATAAAACTCACTGAAGTATACCATTGCTGGATATCATTGATAGAATGGACACTGACATCAAGGCACCTCATGATGGCAAGGACCTCAATCCAGAACAACAGGTGTGTTGAAAAGAACTTGTCAATTGCCTTCTGCACTTCCTCAGCATCAGGGCCACTGTTGGGGCTCTTCGCAAGGTGTTTTGCCCAGAATTGACAGGCATATCCCAGTGCTTCTCCAATACATTCCTTCCTTTGAGCAGGAAGATCATTGACATTTCTGAGGTCAGCATAGTCATCTAGGTTACAGATATTCCTCTTCAGCCTCACTTCCATCAGATGGAGGCATGAAAGCAAAATTTCTCTGTGATGAACTGGAGGGTCCACAAAGAATCGAGTGTCTTGACATCTCTTGGGGTCCATTAGGAAGTCAGGAAATGATTTATGGAAAGCGCGAATTGAGTCTTCTGTGCCCTCTGGGACAAGGAGAAGAGAATGGAGAGAGCTCAAGGCAGCGGAGATATCAGATGGTGTGTCAAAATCACGGAGAAGGCATGAAAGGCTCTTCATTGAAAGTGGATTGAAGGCTAGCAGCACTGCTCCAACCACTGACCTGAAACAGCGATATACTTCTTGGTTGCCCGGTCTTTGGTTGTCTGGACCCATGTCATGATATGCGTGTCTCAGAATCTCGGTGTAGAGGGTGTCGATACCGGACTCCCCTTCATGGGCAGTGCTTTTTTGGAGGGTGATGAGGATAGTGAGCCGCTTTGGGGGCTGGTGATGGGGGGATGCCACGAATTTGATGACTGTTGATGCGTAGATAAACAAACCGGCCGCCTTCTTGCAGAGGATATCGATATCGGATGAGAGTGGCCAGTCTTCGGTGACATCGCAGTGGCTCCGGTTCCTGGCTATATCGGTTAAACGCGTTCGAAAGAACAGTTTGATATCGGTGTCGACCACGGGGCGTTTGACATTGTGAAGTTTGAATACTTCCGTGATGGGTCGGAGGGCCGCCAGACGAAATCCAGAGCGGATCCGCGATTCTGGTCGTCCGGTGATGAAGAACTTGACGTCGGGTAGCTGGTCAACGTAGCGGGAGAGTATTGATAGGATGGCAGAGGCAGGTTCCTCGTCCTTGCATTCGTCGAGGGCATCAATGATGATCAGAGTCGAGATTTGGGTAGCCTTGAGCGGACCAATGATGAGCCTCTCCATTTGTGAACAGAGAGTCTCCCGTCCAACGTCAGGGTTGGCCCTCAGAACTCGAAGTAACCCCTCCCGAAAAGGTAGATACCGGTAGGCGAGCTGGAAGGCGAGGGTTGGAAAGATAGCCTGAAGATTGCTCCTGTCCTCGAAGTCTCGTGAGCAAAAGAAGCTGGCACCAAGCCTGCCATCTGCGAAGCTCATCTCGGCGAACGTTTGGGCAATAGTTGATTTCCCCGTCCCTGCAAGACCGTTCAACCAGAAGACGCGTTGATCTTGCTCGTCCGTCAACCAATGCTCAAGCTGGAGGAGGACCTCCTCCCTTGTTCCCTTCATACACCCTTGCCTGTTCCCGGAACGGTGACCAGCGTCCGCGGTGTGGTGCATGCCGTTAAGGAGGGTGCGGTCCACCGTTTCCTATTCGTTGGTCACTACGCGCAGACGAACAGTCAGGGAGTAAGCTCACAATCAACCGGCAGCTCTTCTCATAGATATCCTGTTGCAAGGATGTCTAGCGTAGGCATTAGGAAAAGCTGAGGCGAGCACTTTGAGCACGAACCTGATAATCCATTATGGCGTCACGGATGTCCTCGGCCAGGCCGCTGAGCTTATCCGTGTCATTGGTACTATTTAGGAACCGCGTGACCTTGCTTCGCTGTTCCAGTGGGATGAGGTCTTGAAGAATATCATCCAGTTTCCTAGCAGGTCATGCACGTCAGATTAAGTATCAACGTCGGAGAGGGTGTGTTACTGTTTGAGGATCGTCCTCCTCTCTTCCTCGTCGACCTCACCATCGGGAACTGGCGTACTCAGCCGGTCTGCCAGCCCTTCAACTCTAGGTATCAGTGCTTCTATCGTTTGGCGACACGCCGTTGTTTGCTAGGATGGCTGTAAGTATCGTGGGCAGCACAGGTTGTGAGAGATGAGACATACTTCGCAATGATTCAGGATAGCCGTGAGGCCTCCCGCAACAGATTTGAGAGGGGGGAACACGTCCGAAGATTCCTTCACTAGGTTGATGGCTAACTTGGCCGCGGTGTACGTGGTGGACTTCCCGTCCGGTTTGTTCTTAGATGCTGCTCTTTTTTCAACACGGTCTGAGGATTCTGGACGCCCGCTTTGTCCTATTCTGAAAACAGACCGGAATCGATCAGAAAAGGAGGAGTGATCTATGTTGTGGGAAAAGGTGTGGTTAGAGATATCGTCCGCTAGAAGATTGTTTGCATACCGTTCGATTCCTGATCGTGAGGGGTCAAGGACCTGGACGGTGGCGAAGCCGAGGTGCCTATCCGAAGGTCTGGAGTTGATTCTGTGGGACGCGGTACAGCTGGACTGGCTTCGCTTTGATCTTCGATGGGCCCGATATCGCTCCTGGCTTTGCTTCGCGCTCGACGATGGCTTTTTGGTAGACAGAGGAGGTTTTGCAACTTCATTTTGTAATTGAATCGATGTAGATGATGGTGTGATAACAAATGGCTGGCCGAGCGGCTCCCATCCCATTCCGAGCCGCACTAAGCGCGTAGACGTTCCCTCCTTTCCCTCCCTGCGGACATCCAGAGTGGTTTATCCGGCTCCCAGCAGTTTCCCTTCGATGCATGAGAAAACTTTCACCTTCGGCCAATTTTGCTCTCGTATATTCTGGCGTGACCAGTGGTATACTGCTCATCGTGTTATCCAGGTTCTTATATTTTCTCGTGTTCGCAGTACCACTTAATCCTAACCCCTGTTTCCCGGCCACCTGGGTTTCCACCACCCCCAGCACCTGTGGGACGCGACGCGCGAATGCTCAGATCGACGGGCCCACCGGCCCTCCTGGCGGTGCCAGCCGTACGACTGTCACCTAGTCCCATGTCGCACTTCCGGCATCCCGGTGGCACTCAAAGTTAATGGTCTATTTTTACTCTCAGTAGGTGCAATCCAACCTCGCACAACGCGCTGAAACCCATGGCCCCTTCCACTGGCTCCCAAACCGCGGCCAGCCCGACGGTACTTTCATGTGCCCGGGCATTCGGTTCTGGTATCTCTGGTTTCAGGCATCACGTTTTCACTTCACCAGACGAGACATGGGATTTGGAATCATGTCATTCCTCAACATCTGAATGTCGACCGGTTTTGGGCCCCTCACCGTTCGCTAGTGGGACTCCACAATCGGTGACACTGCTTACTTGACAAAGCAACTGTATTTTCGCGTGTCCCTACACTGACACCGACGGAGACGATTCCCCCTCTTTCGCCGCTCACGGTGCAACCACCACGTGTTCATATTTCCAGAGCCGTACAGTTATAGTCCCATGGGACCGTCGCTATGCTAGCGTGCACTCGCGTGTGGTTATTTACCCAACCCGACGTGGACCACTGGTGCGCCGGTTGAAAGGGATGATGGTCATCCCCAACAGGCCGTGCAACTTGCCGGCACCAATGGTTGAAATAAGTGGGGACGCGTTGGGGTATCAATGGCAGCTGCTCGAAACGGTGGTCGGTTTGAGCCGGGTCGTACAATTGGACCTAGATATGAAGGATCACCGAACTCGTATTTCGAACGACTCTCGGCCCTTCCCTTCGAAACACCAAGCCACAGCTGCCGTTCTAATTGTGCAACTTCAGGTGCCTCTGGGAGGATACCCCAAACCACCCGCTAACGGACGAGCCGACCTGCGACCCCGTGCGACGTTATCATTACTCCCCGAATTCGCGAAAGTCATAACCGTTCTGTAAATAGAGCACGGTAAGATATTTCGCCCCAATGTGGAATCACCAACTGTTGAATTGTAGAACATCAGGCCCATGTTTGGGGATAACGAGGGCAACTGTTCCAAGATTGCCCACCTGGGATCATCGCCATACTTGAACAACTTCTACAGATCAGCCTGAATTCTCCGAGTGGCTTGATCACCGTTCCCCGGAATTCCCTCAGAAGTGACCCCCGCTCTCTCTCGTTCCCTCGTCTCTGGCCCTCTTTTTGAAAGGGATATGCTTGTTTCTGTTTCATTGCTGACTCGCCAATACATACATCATTTGCCCCCACCTGCTCACCTTGCAACGGAACCGTGACTGCCTCAAACAGAACACCCAACACGTAATGATCACGCAACGTGCAAATGAGGTGCGTCGCGTGCATGGGACAATTGACGCTGGCCACAGTGTCTCCAACAGCCACCATGTTCAGGAAACCATTCGCAGACTTCAACACCAGAGGGTTCCGTGCGTCTCTCGAAATCCACGTCATTGGCTGGAATGACACCTGAGCTCTCTGTGTAGTTCGGTTGCGGGCATCTGATCGGAGGAAGTTCCAGGAGACGGTGATCGAGGAGTTCTCCGTCACCAGCCCAGAGGTGGCGGAACTTCTCGTACCAGAAGTGCTGTTTTCCGCCAGTTTTGAGACGCATTCCCATGTTTCGGGCGTGAGTCCGCATTTCGATCATGCAGACTGGTTTCATGAACCTCACAACGTGCCTACTCCCTATAGGTGGCCTACCTCACGTCTGAGAGCGTCCCACTCTGGTTCACGTTAGGGAAGGACACCAGTGATTACATACCCACTGGTAGGTTGACCGCGATCCAATTGTTCTTCCACCCCTGACGCTTCACGAGTGTACACATTGTGGAAGTGCTCCGACCTTCTCCCGATTCTGACGATACCAGGCGAATCGGTTCCGCGCATGCTTCACGCCCCGTTCCTACTAAGTTCTGACATCGGTTAGTAATTCTTATAGCTCTGGATTCCCCTCCACCTCTGATTCGCAGATGCTATTTTCTCAGAGATCACCTTCCAGCCTTCTGCTTCCATATCTATCGGCAAGCTGGTCTGCATCACCCAAAGTTATCAACCCAGAGCGAATGGAACGCCCCGTGTTGGTTCCGCATTAGCTGTGGGTCGCATGGATCTCCCGAGCGACCTGGTGGAGGGAGGTACGAAGGGCAAAGCCCTAACCCTTCTTCACGCATGGAAAGACCAATTGTGGGAGATGGGTGGAGAAGAAAAACCACCTGGACCCCGACTCCTTCAGGGCGGTATGGACGAAGAGGATGATACTGATGAGGAGGGGACTGACGATGAAAGTGAGGCAGCTGCAGAAGTGCAGTCGAAAATCGTCGAAAACAAAGGCGTTCCAAAAGAACTCTCGCAAGAAGGTGCGTATCCCAGGGGGGTGTATGAAAGCTGCTACTTAAATGTTGCAGATGTCTCAAACGCCCTACGGGCTGCCCTTCTCGAATCAATCTCCGTTACGCTGTCGAAACTGCCGCCTGGGTCCTTCCCAATCCCTCCGTCGATTTTCTATGAGGCATATATCTTGCCATACCGTTCCTTTCAGCTCATAAAAGCTGCGAATACCCCGGTGGATATCAAACACTCGGGATTTAAGTCCCTGACCGCATTCCTCAAGGTGTGCGTCAAGGAAGGGTTGGTCAAGACAAAGGAAACCAAGGGAGGGACGGTCGTCACCGGTACGAACCAGCTCCGTGTGTTTTAACGGTTGTCTAACGAGGGACTCTTATGTAGGCATAAACGTGTCGCACTCCGACGTCCAAGCGCATGTTCGTCACGTCACTGTCAAGGAGGTCGAAGAGCACAAGGAAAAACTGGAGGAAGCGCAAGCCCGGGAGATGGGAAAGCTTCAGGAGGAACGTCGTGAGCGGCAAGTAATGCTCCTACGGAAACCCGGTCCCGTTACTGCTGCTTTCTTCAGCTGCATTGGCAAAGAGTGAGTCCTACCCGCCAGTCAATCCATCTTCGAGATTGCCGATATTGGAACCACGCCAGCTCGGAGGAACCCTTGACGGAAGAAGAGATCAAAACAGTCGTTGACCAGTACCTTACGTCGAAACGCCTGTTCAAACCACACGATATGAATCTTGTCAATGTCTCCCGGGACAAGCTCCTTCTGGACATCGTTTCAAACGGAAAGGGTAAAAAGGAGGAACTCCTGGAGGGACAGTTCATGGACACCAGCAAGGTGATCAATAAGATCATCAGCAACACAACAGCATGTTACAAGATTTCAACCTGTGACAAGCGTCCTATCATTAGGTCAGTGCTTTATTTTGGACTTCAACCGATATTCGGGTTTTTCACAATCACCCAGAGAAGGCACACCAAACCCGATTTCTGTCAGCGCCGTCCGTCGTAACAACCACAAGATAACATACATATCCGGTTTTGAAGTTTTCGGCCTTAACACAGACACTCTCGCTGAGGGACTCAGGAAGGCATGCGCGTCTTCTACAACCGTGCAGCCTGATCCGCGTAACCCGGAGTTGAAGCAAATTGCGGTGCAAGGTGAAAATGTCAAAGCTGTCGCAGAATACTTGATTTCCAAGGGCGTGCAAAAGCGGTGGATCGAGGTGAGGAACAATGCGGGAGCAGAAAAAGTCGAAACGGTGGTTCGCAGGCAGAGTGTAAAAAAATAACTCCTTCGTTTCACGGATACGCGCTACGCCATCGAATTGGAACGCATAGACAACCGACGTGTTCTTGGATCTCTTGTACTTACCTAAATGTGTAATCTCATATCCATGCACCATGATATATACCTCCTTCACAGCCGTTCCACAGACCAGGCAAGCAGATAGAACTTAGCTCCTCCATCCGAAAGTACCCTCTCCAAAGAAGAAAAAATCTGACCAGTTTACCAGACGAAAACACGCGCACATGAATATCCGATGTTGACGTTTTCAACCGCAGACACTCTCACCGAGGGACTCAGGAGGGCATGCGCGTCTTCCGTGACTGCACAGTTAACCTGACCCGAGCAACCAGAAGTTGAAGTAAATCACGATGCAAGGGGAACACATCAGGGCTGTTGCAGAATGCTTAATTTCTAAGGGCGTACAAACGCAGTGAATCGAGGCAAGGACTCCAATACGGGAGCCAAAAAGTCCAGACAGGCCCGAACCCCGGGCCGATCATGTAGACGCATATATCCTTCGTTTCACGAACACATCATCGGGTTGGAGCGCACAGACAATCAATGTATTCTTGGATTCTTTGTACTCATCTAATTGTGTAATTCCATATTCACGGATCGGGACGCGCCTCCCTTACAACCGTTCCACAGACCAGGCAAGCACATAGGATTTGGCCCCTTCCTCAATCTGAGTTCCTCTCTCTGACCTCTCGATGTTTATGTTCATCTCTTTGAGGACCGTGTCAACCTTTACCTGACCCTTCTTGAAGATCTGTTCTTCCCACATTTTGGTCCAGGACCCCGAGGAATGA
>Ga0307515_10025209_pt1 | contig 10304 bp, 9 predicted proteins | sample 17_EM_MG_FD_194513 | JGI IMG/M metagenome (GOLD analysis project Ga0307515, IMG submission 194513) | Populus trichocarpa ectomycorrhiza microbial communities from riparian zone in the Pacific Northwest, United States - 17_EM | ecosystem: Host-associated > Plants > Roots > Unclassified | place...
AGTGCCAAGTATTTGTTGTACCAAGGGTTATACAACATAAATCTAGATTAACCATTTAACAAGCAAAGTATTAAAAGTGAACAAGATAACAAATATAAAACATGTTAGTATCAAACATTAAAGTCCATGTTGAGTTTATATTATACTTATTCTTACACCATTAGTGTAACCTTTTCACCTTGACATGATAAACTTAGCTAAACATAATGAAAGAGAGAAACATAAATAAACAAGGAAAGGAAATGAAAAGCATAAGCAAGAGATTTGTCGCACTTGTACAGGCGTCGCGACGATCGTCCACCCTCAATGCATGGGAAAATATTTGGTAAATATAGGGAGACAAGGAATTCTTTGTCTCCTAGCGGTAAAAATGGTGTGGGAGTCGCCACCTAGTATTTTGGTCACTAGGAACCCTAACTAGTCTTAGAGATCGGGCACGAGGACTGGTTGCGTAAAGGGAAGGTATTAGCACCCCAAATACGCCTTACCTAAGGTAAGCTGCATTGTTTGATTGTCTGATAAAAAGCTAAGGTGTTATTGTATTTCTAGTTGTTGGTCCGTCTATGGTTCAAGAAAAGTCATCCTCAGTAAGGAGGTCCTTATCTTATCAGGTAAAACCTAACTGTTCTAACATCTATGTAAAAAACCATATTTTTAATATCAGGAATACGTTTTACGTATAAATTTGTAATCCCCAGATACTAAAAGAAGACCAAAAGATTTTTTAGAATTTTTGAAATATTGGCCTAGTTCTCATGGCTTGAATAAACTGGTTATTAAAACCCAAATGCATGTTGTTTTGAAATTTCCTTTGTTGTGTGAAAATATGATGTTATAATATTTATATATATATATTGGAGAGACTAGGCCGTATACATGAAAATAAAACATTTTTTTTGTTATGTCTTGACGAAAACCGGGTATTTTAATACCGAATTTGTATCTTTACAGTATAAAAATACAAACCGATATTGATCAAAATACAGTAATAAAATTACAGAAAATCGCATATTTTTGAAATGATTTTTGAAGAATTTTTTTGATTTTTTTTTTCTGGTTTTAAAACATGTATACATATATAAATAATACAAAACAATATAATATATAATATACAATATTAAATGGGCTGGGCTGGGCCGGCCCAACCAACTGGGCCGGACTCAGCCCTAAAAGAGTTGGGCTGATCTCGGCCCAAAATGGATTGGGCCGATCTCGGCCCAAAAATCTCCTATTTTCTTCTGGGCCAGACCCGGCCTAGAAGGCAGGGCTGGGCCAGGATCAGCCTGGCCCAACAACAAAGCTGGTGGGGGGAATTATTTTCCCCCCACCCTCCTGCAGAACGCTATTCGTTCTGCATGCAGAGAAAGCAACCAAAACACAAGAAATGAGGGGGAAGAAAAGTCACCTGGCGCGGAGGAGGTGGTTGTTGGTCTGGCGACTTTGCTGGCGGTGCTGCAGTGGAGGCCGGTGGCGGTGTCGCGGCTCACTGGCGGCGGCTCCAAGTAGCGGCGCTGCTGTCTCAAGCGGCGGAGAGAGGGATTCTTCCTCTTTCCTTCTCTGTTTCCTTTCCTCCTCTTCTGCTGCTGCGTTTCCTCTTCCTTTTGTTCTCTTTTTTTTTATCCCCTGCTGGCGAGCTTTTCCTTCCTCTCTGTTTGGGTTTCCTAATGGTTTTCTTTGTTTCGGTTCACTCTCTCTCAACCCGGTTCCTTTTTTTTTCGTTTCTCTGGTTTCTTTTCTCTCCTCTGTTTTTTTTTCCTCTGTTTTTCTTTTCGTCCTCTTCTCTCCCTCCCTCCACTTTGCTGCTGTGTTGGGTGCTATTTATAGAGCAAGTGAGTGTGGCTTTTTACTATGGCGCATGGGGAGCAGGTCACGCGGCGGCTGGTCGGCCATTGGGCGTGACTGCACAGGTGCGGCTCCCCCAGTTTTCTAGCATGGTGCACGGCGGGTGGTCGGCTAGTGGGCGTGGTTGGCGAGGCGCGGCTCCCTCGGCTTTGGCAAGGCATGCGGTCAAGACAGAGGCAGCAAACTTAAAGAAGAAAAACAAACCATTTTTCTTTCTTCCCCTACTGCACGTCCAGGGGAGGAAGAAAGAGGAACAATGTCGTTCAAAAACGACACCGTTCCGATCTTCTCTTCTGTTTTTTTTTTTAACATGAAACGGCGTCGTTTTAGAAAAAACGTGTCGTTTCATTTAAATCCAGCAAGGCGCCAAAACGCGTCAATTTGCAAAGCAGCCCTCAATTTATCCTTTGTTCTATTAAGTCCTCAAATGTAATTTTGATTTTAAGAATTAATGCAATTGCATCCCTGCCAATGTCGGTCTCTGCCACCATAGTTGGCCGCGTGTTTCACTTCAGTCCTTGGTCTCTGATTTATGCAATTTGACCCTCAATTGATCAACAAACTTTCAAATTCTTCAATTTGGCCCCTGATTTTGTTAATTACAGCCCCTATACTTACGCGCCTTCTCCAATTTGGTCCTTGGTTTCGGATTTCTTCAATTAAGTCCCTAATTGGCCATTAAACTTCAATATTTATGCAATTAAGCCCCTGATTTAACCAAATCAACTCTCAAAAATTATAATTCGACCCCAGAACTTTAATTTCTTCCAATTAAAGCCTAAATTGACTTAAAAATCAATTTTCCTTGCAATCAAAACCTCTATAAATTCAATTAAACCTTCAATAAAATCCAATTGAGTCCATAAACATCCAATTTTGGCCTTTTCTCTTCAAAATTAATTTTTCTTTTCTAACAGGGCTCTCATCATTCAAGTATATACTGTAAAAAATTTCACTCGTATTTCTAAACCTCCTTCATCAATTTTTTTCTGATCCTTTTCTGAGCGTTCCCACCTCTTATTATTTTTTTCTAATTTCTTCCAGCTATATATTTTTTTTTTTATTTTTATTTTTGTGGGGGACCTAAAAATGGGTTACAACAAGATTAATATAAGCAAAACTTAAGCATTACAAAATATAAAGAGAGAGCAAACATGATCTTGATCTAAAAACCAAGATGCCTAAATACATGGCAAATGCCTCTTTTTATAGGCCAAAATTCGAAACTATTGATTTATTGACTAATTGTTGAGTAGGTGACCACATCTTGACTTGGTGACAATCCTTATCTTCGTGTCTGCCAAAAACGTCATTGATAAAGTCATAATTTGAACAACTTAAATCATGAAAGTTCTAGGAAATTGTACTAGCTTTCCAGAAAAAAAGAAGTTGAGGTTATTGGGACTTCTAGAACTCAAGATATGGGCTGAACAATTAATAGTGTCTGGGTTGCAGGACAGATTCGGACTTCTCTGTTGTTGCTATAATTTGGACTTGAAAATGACCTTTTTAAATCTTGGACTCCTCATGAAAGTTTTAGGCCTATGTCTTAGCTTTCCATCCATATAAGGCAGACCTAAACCCAAGATCTACAACTTTAGATAGGACCCAATGACCGACCAGTGTTCCAGTTTGGACTGAACCAGCATCTCTTTTCTAAGTTTGGCCCTCTCTTTGTCCTTTCAATTTCTGTACTTAAACTCATCAATCAATCCTTGCATTTATGTGATAGGCCTGCATTTATTATAAAACATGCTTTAGTTAATGAGTTATTGATATAAAATGATGATATAAAACCTTGATAAAAATACAATTTTAAGTACTAATCAAACGTCCATAAAAATTAATACATATATATCAATTTACGAAAATTACAACTCCGCAATACCATTGATGATAAAAATTAAAACGAACCCATTAAACAAGCTATTAATTACTTCAAAACAACACATGTAATTCGGTAATTCAATAAAGTTTCAACAATTTACAAACAAATACAATCTTACAAAATCTAAAACAAACCATAACAAGTATAAAATTATACATTTATATACTACAAGTTTGTTTGAGAAATAACAATAAAACATGTACATATACTAACAAAATACATATACAAAAAAAATTGACATTTAAATGTTAAAATTTCAAAAGATAGAATTACTTTAAAAATTGATAAAATCCGTCGATAAATCAGAACACGGATGTTGTGACCACAAAACTTCAAGAAATATGACTTGTGCTGAGAAGAGGGAGATTTTTTTTTTTTTGGGGGGGGGGCTGGTTGTTTGCAATTGGGGAGAGTTGGGATAGGGAAGAAGAAGGAGAAATAGGGGAGGAGAGGGTCGGCAGAGGGGGCATATGTTAACTTTTACCAACGGATTCCCCGACGGAATTATTCCATCTGTGATTCCGTCAGCTATTTTGACGGTAAACAGAACACTTCACCATACAAAGCTGCCATTTTGAATCCCTTGGTGATTTCGTCGGCATTTTAAACGGTGAATTGGTCATGTCACTGTACGGAGTTGCCGTTTTGAATCCCTCGACGATTCCGTCGATAAAAATCACCCGCAAAAACCTCCACGTCAGCGAACCGCCTTTTTTTTTAATTCTGAATATTTCATCCATCATTTCATCAGTAACTATCGATCGAATGTGTCTGTCGGTATATACCGATGAAAGGACGGACGGAAAAAATTCTGTCAGTAATTGTGATCTCAAATTACCGACAGAAGTATTCCGTCGGTAAGGCCGTTGGTATTAAACGAATTTCTGGTAGTGTTTTTCTTACCGAGTTTAGGCTTAAGAATAGAATTAATAGGATTACATAGGTTGTATTTGTACAACAACTTGGATAAATTAAATTAAATATTTTGAATATCTCCATGTAGTTACGATTTGTTATTATTTCATCTATCATTTCAATGTCTTTTCAGTTCATACATGTCACCAGAGCATGCAATCCGGAGAACCATGACAGCGAAAAGGTAAGAAACTGTTGTTTTCCTAGATACGGTAAGAGCCGGATTATTGTTTTACTTAATTAATTTTTCTTAGCTAAAATATGATCAGAGGGGATTGATTAACAATTTTTAGTATTTTTTGATAAGAAAAGAATTTAGGGAAGACAAGGAAAGAAGAAGAATAGAGGTTTTGGAGAGTATTTTTGTTATTTCTTTTCATACTTCAATATAGAAAACGTGAACCTAAATAAACCACCACAATACAACGATAATCCAAAATAACAGGACTCTAGTAGTGGAGCTAAAGACTAGGAATGCTTTCAGCAACTCCTATTCCCACATTACGTTATTAATTGACTAATTCAACAAAACACAAAACAATAGTAACCCATGTAAGGCTTGTACCCAGCTGTACCCCCAGCCATGCACCCAATCACCCATGTAAGTAGAGATTTCTTATCAATTCATCCCCCTAAGAAGTTCCTTGTCCACAAGGTTGAATTGTGGATATGTTTCGGCGAAACGCCATAAGTTTTCCCATGAAGCATCTTCAGGTAGAGCCCTTTTCCACTGTACCAAGACTTCCTTTTTTGAATGGTATTTGCCCTTTTGGATAACCCTACGGTCCAAAATTAATTCAGGTTCTGGTAACAGCACTTCATCAGCTGAGATAGGAGGAAGAGTTATCACAGTATTATCGACGACAGGTCCCCATTTCTTCTTGAGCAAACTAACGTGAAAAACATTGTGTATTTACGCCCCTATTGGAAGGTCTAATTTGTAAGCAACTGCCCCAATTCAAGTTAGAACTTTGAAGGGCCCGAAAAACCTTGGTGACAATTTCAAAGAACTTCTGAAAGCCACTGATTTTTGGCAGTAGGGCTGCAACTTAAGAAACACATAATCACCGACTTCGAAGGTGATCTCGCAGCGATGCAAGTCTGCGTGAGACTTCATGCGAACCTGTGCCTCCAACAGATTTCACCGTAGATCACGAAGTATGACTTCTCTTGTGTGCAGCAATTTGTCCATTGCCTAAATTTTTGTTGTCCCTAAAATGTAAGAAGTCATAGAAGGAGGAGGAACCCCATAAACTGCTTCAAATGGAGACACTTTAGTTGTTGAATGAACTGCCATATTGTACCCATACTCTGCCCAAGCAAGCCATTCCATCCAGCCTTTTGGTTGGTCATAAGAGAAGCAACGTAAATACTGCTCAAGAGTCCGATTTACCACCTTAGTTTGGCCATCGGATTAGGGGTGATAACTAGAACTGTAACACAGTGTTGTGCCGTGTAATTTGAACAGAGACTTCCAAAAAGTGCTAATGAAGATTTTGTCACGATCGCTAACAATTGAAAGAGGCATCCCATGTAATTTCACCACATTATTGAGAAAACATTTGGCTACTGATACAGTTGTGTAGGGATGTTTCAGTGGCATAAAATATGCATACTTTGAGAGTCGATCCACCACAACCATAATCACATTGTAACCCTGTGACAACGATAATCCTTCGACAAAATCCATAGATATATCTGTCCAAATTCATTGTGGAATAGGAAGGGGTTGAAGCAACCCTACAGGCCAAAGGGTCTCATGCTTGCAATGTTGACACACTTCACAGTCCCGAATAAAACTTTTAACAGAGGTGGGATGCCAGGCCAAACAAAACTTGCTGAAATACGTGTGAGAGTCTTTAGGTATCCAAAATGTCCACCTGAAGGAGAAGAGTGGCCATCAGCCAAGACAGCAGGCAATAGTGACGAAGTGGGACTCAAGAGGACCCATCCACTTTGCATCTAAATACCATCTTATTGAACACAGTTTAAAGACTGATTAGTAAGCAAAGAATTATAATAAGGCTGTTGGAGTACCTCTTGTTGTAGAGTTTTCCACCAATCTGCAATTGGCAATGACAAGGCATGAAAGTGGAACGCTGCTACACGAGAGAGAGCATCAGCTCATTGGTTCTCTTTTCCCTTGCGGTACTGGATAGTGTAATCAAATCCCATTATTTTTGGTAGCCACCGAGCTTGAGAAGGCGTTGTGAGTCTTTGCTCTAATAAATACTTAAGACTTCGATGGTCAGTTTTGATCACAAATGACCTGCCCAAAAGGTACGGTCGCCATTTTCGCACTACTTTCACCACAGCCAACATCTCCTTGTTGTAGGTGGATAGTAATGTATATTTTCCCTTCAAGGCTTCACTGTAATAAGCAATTTGTTAGTTGTTTTGAAATAAGATTGCACCTAACCCATCTCCGCAAGTAGCACATTCTACTATGAATTGCTGTGAAAAATTAGGTAGCCATAATACAGGAGATGAAATGAGAGCTTGCTTCAATTTGTTAAAAGCCAACAAAGAATCTTCATACCAGCAGAACCCATCTTTGGTGAGAAGTTTTGTTAAAGGCGCAGCTATTATACCAAATCCCCGCACAAACTTGCGATAATAACCGGCCAATCCAATGAAACCGCGGACACCTTTAGGGGACGTTGGCACCGGCCAATTTTGAACAGCTTATATCTTTGCTGGGTCTACTGCTACACCCTCAGAAGAAATGAGGTGGCCCAAATACCTCCCTGATAGCACCCCAAATTGACACTTTGAGAGTTTGATAAATAGCTAATTGTCAGAAAGAATTCCCAACACTTGTTTTAAGTACAACAGATGATCCTCCCAAGACCTGCTATACACCAAAATATCATAAAAAAAACTAGAATAAACCTTCGTAAATGTGGTCGAAAAATATCATTTATGAGACTTTGAAAAGATGCTGGAGCATTTGTCAATCCGAATGGCATCACCACAAACTCATAGTTATCGTCATGAGTTTGAAAAGCGGTTTTTGAAATATCATCATGCTGGACCCTGATCTAGTGGTAACCGGAGCGCAAGTCCAGTTTTGAAAAAACTTTTGCGCCATGTAACTCATCAAGAAGCTCATCAATGACTGGTATAGGAAATTTATCCTTAACTGTAATCTCATTGAGTGCCCGGTACTCGATGCAGAAGCGCCAAAACCCATCTGATTTCTTTATTAACAAAACTGGTGAGGAAAAAGAACTCCGACTAGGGCGAATAATTCCAGATTGAAGGAATTCTTTTACCAGTTTTTCAATCTCATTTTTTTGGTAATGGGGGTACATGTAACGTCTTGTGTTAATTAGAGGTTGGTTTGGTAATAACGGAATTCAATGGTTGTGGCTGTGTATAGGTGGCAATTTGGTAGGTTATTCAAATACATGCGCAAATTCTGACAGAATTTGACTGAGGTCTAATGGCAATTTAGTGTCTTGAATTGGTTGCATATCTGAAATCATATGAACAAAAAAACCCCATACCTGATAAGTGTAGCAATTCTTTTTCACTCATGGGAGCGAGCTCTGAACTAGTCATCCCTTTCAATATATGAATTCGGCCTGCTTGTGTGAAAGACATACTGAGCTTCTTGTAGTTAGTCTCGATTGGACCCAAAGTTTCCAACCATTGTACTCCTAAAGCTGCTTGATAGGCAGCCACTAGAAGAACAAAAAAAAATCAACTTGTATTGTGATTCCTTGAAGTGATAGAGAGAGCCCCAAACAACGTTCGGTGCACTCAATAACTTCTTTATTGCCGACTATCACCTTGAATGTCTTGCCACGAACCACTTGCAGTCCCAACTTGGTAACCACGGACTGATCAATAAAAATATTGCTTCCCCATCAATGAGCACAGTCAATTCTTTGTTTCCTACCCTTCCAATAACGCAAAAGGTTTGTAGGTGGGCTATACCAGCCAAGGCGTGGAATGATATTTTTGGTATTGCTTCCTCAACTGACTCAATATCCATGATCACATCATTTTCTTCCTCATTCGGCTGCACCTCTACCATCATAAATAGTTGTGGTTTGGAACAACGGTGCCCTGGGACATACCTTCCATCACAGTAGAAGCACAATCCTTTTTCATGCCTCTCCCTTGCCTCTTGTCCTGTGAGTCGTCGGACAAGTCCACTGAAGGTACCTGTTGTTTGAGATGTCCGCTGAGAATGGGAAGAACCAAGAATTCCCACTGTGGAATTCTGCTGCTGTCTTGGATGGAATGGAGGTGCTGCTGGCCTAAAGTGATTGCTTGTTTTCTTTTGGAAATGGTTGCGTTCTTCTATTAGATGAGCCATACTAATGGATTCAGAAAGAGTTTTTGGTTGCTTAACACGTACATCCAAACGAATTTCATCCTTCAGCCCTGCAATAAAACAACCCACCAAAAAATTTCCCGGGAGATCATCCACCTTGTGGGATAATTTCTCGAATGCCTCTTTGTACGCATTGACAATAGTGGTTTGCTTGAGTCGCGACAATGCTTCTGACAGATCCTCATAATCTGTTGGACCAAAACGATGGAGGAGAGCTTTGACAAACTCATTCCACCGTAACTGACCCCTGTTTTTGGTATACCACCGATACCATTGAAGTGCTACATTTGATAAATGAAATGATGCCAATTGAACCCGTTGTGGAGCATCAATATTTTGAAATTCAAAGTACTACTCTGCTTTGAAAATCCATCCTGTAGGGTCCTCACCCTCACCAGCATAGGTTGGAAAATTCAGCTTGAGGTTGGTGTGATTCCTGTCGAAATTAGAAGTGTTTGAAGTGGAAGGCCTGTCGTGGGAATTATCTCCAGCTGCAAACGGATTGACTTCCCTGTCAAGTGTGCGATTGGATTGGGCGATTCTCATTGCCTGCAACTCAGCCATGACTCCCTATAGAGCGTCACTGACTCAACTAAAATTGTGATTCAATTCATCGAAGTTGGTGTCGTGTCGGGCAAGGGCTTCTTTGACCTCAACACAAAACTCCGCATAAGTTTTACTGCGTGTATCCATGAACTGGAATTGCTCTGATACCACTGATAATAAAAGAATTTGGGGAAGATAAGGAAAGAAGAAGAACAGAGGTTTTGGAGAGTATTTTTGTTATTTCTTTTCATACTTCAATACAGAAAACATGAACCTAAATACGCCACCAAAATACAATGATAATCCAAAATAACAGGACTCCAGTAGTGGAGCGGAAGACTAGGAATGCTTTCAGCAACTCCTATTCCCACATTATGTTATTAATTGACTGATTCAACAAAACACAAAATAATAGTAACCCACGTAAGCCTTGTACCCAGCTGTACCCCCAGCCATGCACCCAATCACTCACATAAGTAGAGATTTCTTATCATTTTTGTACATTAAAAGTGTATAGTTATGACATTCCTTTTGGGCATATTTCTTTTAAGTTCAAACAATTTCAGGCCGCTAATTTACGTGCGCGGGGAACGCTAGGAGACTTGGTTGACTCAAGGTTGCGCCATTATGACCTGGACCAAACGAACATTGTTCTGAAATTGGCAATGAAGTGCACCGATCAATCACCTTCTCTCAGGCCTCCAATGTCTCAAGTTGTGGCTGTACTTAAAGGCGAAAAAACCCTCGAGGATATTTCTGAAGAGATCG
>Ga0307515_10025210_pt1 | contig 10304 bp, 11 predicted proteins | sample 17_EM_MG_FD_194513 | JGI IMG/M metagenome (GOLD analysis project Ga0307515, IMG submission 194513) | Populus trichocarpa ectomycorrhiza microbial communities from riparian zone in the Pacific Northwest, United States - 17_EM | ecosystem: Host-associated > Plants > Roots > Unclassified | place...
TCGAAAGGCGTCGAATTGGGGAGAGCTCGGGATGGTAGTCGATTCTTGATGTAGACTGCTGTGGACACAGCTTCGGCCCAGAGCTTATTCGGCATCCCAGCATGCTTCAGCATAGACCGCGCCGGATCCAGCACTGTGCGATTGCATCTCTCCGAAATGCCATTCTGCTGCTGTGAGTACGGGGCTGATACTTCTCTAATGATGCCTTCCTCTGCCAAGTACTGAAGAAACTTCTCACGACTAGCGTACTCGCCTCCCCCATCAACTCTAATTCGACACACCTTCGACTTTGGGTGCTGCTTCTCCACTCTCGCCACATACTCCTTGAACTTCACGGGAGCCTCAGATTTGGCTTTCATAAAGTAGACCTCAGTGTACCTCGAGTGGTCGTCGGTAAACATAATACTATATCGGTAGCCGCACATCGTCTGGGTCTGCATTGGCCCGATCACATCGGAGTGAATCAACTCAAGAAGTCGAGTCTTTGCCTTATCCTCTGAGGGCTGGAAAGGCTTCCGGAACATCTTGCCCATAATACAAGCTTCACAAGTGCATCTCGATGGGCTCTCAGCATGCAATTGGATACCTCTGACTGCATTCGGGAGCCGTTTGATAGCTGCCAAGGAGAGGTGGCCGAGGCGAGCATGCCAAACAAGAATATCCTTATCATCAACCGCGGGCCGAATGTTGGAATAGGCGTCTGAGATTTCGGGAGCGGAGCTCGGAGCATCATCAATTGCTACAGAGGCTCTCGAAATCGATGCCGAGGTTGCAGATGCTTTGAGCACAAACAGGCTGTTGATGAGCGGTGCTTCGTAGACGAGGACTGATCCAAGGCTCGCCGTGGCTCCATCGAGGTTGAAATCGAAGTGAACTCCTTTCCGCATTAACTGGATAATACTGAGGAGGTTATTCGTGCTGCAGGCTGGCACATAAAGGACATGTTGCAGGACAATCTTCGCGGGCTTCGCATTTGGCCTGTCAACGTAAAACGTAATGGTTCCAGAGCCTTCGGCATCGACAAAGCTGTTGTTTGCCATCTTGACCTGATGCTCCCCCTTTGCCATGGAGTGAAAGGTCTCAAAGAGGTGACGATTGCCGGTGACGTGATTTGTTGCACCGGTGTCAAGAATCCAATAATCGGCAGATCGATTTGCCGATGCCACATTGACCGTGATCACAGAGTCTGGCGTAGAGTCTGGGATAGGGTCGGAATGTATGACCGAGACAGGGTCCGAATGTATGACCGAGAACAGAAACGACTCTGACGCGGCAGTAGAGGTTGATGCGGTCGTAGCCAGGTTAGCATCACTTTTAGATTTCTCATACGAGGCCCACTTATGCTTGCTCCTGCATTTCGCCTTGATATGGCCTTTGACTCCACATCCATGGCATACGACCTGGCTCTTCCAATCGTCGCCCTTCCTATCGTCGCCCTTCCTGTCGTTGCCCTTTTCACCTTTCGAGTGTCGTCCTCGACCTTTCTTCGTTCTAACCAATGCGGCATCTGGAGCAAGGCCGCGGGCCCTGTGGAGGCGGGCTTCGAAGGACAGGAGGTGGGTGACGATGCTCGCCACAGTGTCAGCCTTCTCAGTGAGCTCGAGTGTGGATGCAAAGATTCGCCATTCTTCGGTATTCGGGAGGTTGGACATGATGTAGAATTTCCTCCAAGAGTCTTCGATCGTGATGTCGCATACGGCAAGGTCATTGATTATCTTGTGCTGGGCTGAGATCCATTCTGTGACTGAGGGATATGACTCGAGTTGACATGATGTGAGCTTCGCCATCTCGTATCGACCGTCGAGCTTGATGACCTTCCCGAAGTCGGTTTTGATCGTATCCCAAAGTTGTTTCGGCTCAGTGAGGTCTCGGTACCACATCTGGATCGTTGATTCCATCAGGGCGGTGAGTGGTCCGCATGCCTTGTCATCGTTCATCTGCCAGCGTTCCCAATCGCGGAGGAAGTGGTAGAACTGATTGAGGTAGGACATGTCAGTCGATTCCGGCAGGAAGTCGTAATTGGTATCTCGAGGGTCACGAGCTGGGGGAGTAGTCGCGGAGTCGTTGCTAGTCGCTACAATCGGGGGCCTGGGAACACGCATTTCTCCAGATACGTATTTCCAGAGGCCTTGTGCATGAAGTAGGGCTTTCGCTTCTATGGCCCATTGTCGATAGTTGCGCTCATTGAGTTTTGTAGCCGTGGTCGACATGGTGGAGGTTTGCGAGACAATAAAGAGGTTAAGAAACAATAGAGAGGTGGAGGTTGAGAAAACGAGAGAGGCACTACTACTAGGCATCGATTCAGTCCAATGCAGGCAGGCAGAGGAGAAACGATAAACAAAGACTAAGAGATGTTGGCTCGATCCACTGGAACATGGGCAGAGGAGAGGCAGTAACAAATACTAATAGTAGGCGTCGAGTTCAGCTCAGCGCCGGGCTCATAACCTGCTGACACGAGAAGATGATGGAGAAGAAGATGATTTGTCTGTCGATCCAAAGAGAAGGGAAAACTATGGACTTATATATGAAAGAAAGAGAGAAGGAAAACCCAATGCCGACTGCCAAAGCCGGAGCCCAATGCCGAGTACCAGTGCCGAGCCCTCCTCCTCGCCATGGGGGCAGACGAGGCCGATGGGGGCAGGCGAGGCTGGTGGGTGCAGGCGAGGCCGGTGGGGGCAGGCGAGGCCAATGGGGGCCGTAAGCCACCGGCCACATGCCCGAGCCCGCCAGCACCGAACACTAGAGAAGCCACCGGGCCAAATCCCTAGTCAACAAAATATGCTATGAATTACTGTCCCAGAAACAGCTTCTCTACGAGTTATGCCCCGCGTAAGGACATTTTTGCTGGTGAACCGTCACGCAAGGCCACAAAACGTTGACGCTCCGTTGACGCTGATTTCCAAGATCTGGCAGGGAGCGTCTCGCTTTCTCTTTAGCCTATAAAGGCGGCCAATACAACGCTTATGTATAACAAAGACCAAATCACTCTTCAATAACATGACTTACAAGACAAAAAATCGTTGACGCTCCGTTGATGCTCATTGTCAGAATGAAGCAGGGAGTGTGTCTCTTTCTCCTTTGCTTCCAAATGCGGCCAATACCTTATGCATGATTGTCTGCATCCAATCGCCACCTAGATTACCCATGATGCAAGACCAAGAATCATTGACATGCCATTGACTATCATATGCAGGATCGGGCAGGAAGCGTGTCTCTTGTGTTTTCGCTAATAGAGGCAGCCAAGAAATCCGAAAAGGGCAATAGCATACCAAAGTTAATATTTTACGACTAGCAGTAGGATATCTAAATGCGACCACAAATAGAAAAACCCGAAACGCAGAACTGGAGATTGGAACCGACGGGTCTAGCCAAACCGGGCAAAACCCGCGGGTTGACGGGTATGGGTCCAGGTTTGGCCCGCCAAAACGCAGCAGGTTGGGTTATTGGACCGTTCGGGAACCGAACCTAACCGTTTTTGCGATCCGAACCCGGACCGCTGGTGGGTTTCCCGGACCCATTGCTACCACTAGCCACTTCTCATACTACAGAGTTCAAACATTGACCTTGATCAGAATCCAAATTTAATTCTGCAATATCAGAATCCGGAACGGTATCTGTACCTACTCCTGGTTGGTCCAACGGGGTTATGCCTGGATTCTTGAAGTAATCCGATGGGAGTATCTTATAATGCTGATAATAAATTCATATTTCGGTGAACTGGATTATACTTGCCAGCCACCAAATGCACTGTGCGGCAAATAGCTGATCTTCTGTCTCGAATCGATCCAGCAATAATGATAGGGTGAACAGAATAATATCCCACTCGTTTTGGAACTCAAGCTCGTTCATAGGGCGGGGGAACCACATACAATTCTAATAGATTATACTGATATACTTAGAGTAATAATAATAATAAAATGAGAACTGAAAACAACAATAATATTTCAGCTTCATTCATGCAGGTAGGCATCGTTCGTGTTTGTGGGGCTACCCTTCCAAAGCGGGAGCTTTGTCGTTCTTCTATAGCCTTTCTTGGGATACCGAAGTTTATTCCCGAACCTTAGCTATGATCTTATCTGTCATAACATAGAGTACTCTTTTATTACAAGCCAGGCTCTGTAACAGAGGACCACGCTTCCCAAAGATTATCGTGTCATCGCACGATTGGTTTTAAAAAGTTACTCTACTGATAAGTATCAGGCGATCATCCACAATAAGATTTAATCAAACAGTAACTGCAACTTAGATATCTCGCAACTCATATATTTCGGATATTGGAAACAGCTCCGTCGCCTGACACGGTTATTTGGTGTGCTTTTAATAGATTACTTAATATATTAGGACACAACCATCACCATATACACACACCTTCGACAACCACACTCAACGCCAGGTTTTGCCAAGCTTTCCCCTCTACGTGGGGAGTGGGGTTTTACTTTGGCTTCACTCCATACCTTTTGTCTGTGTCCACTTGCTTTTGCAAGTGTATCTCATCATTCTAAAGCTCTCTTTACCACTCACCATCGATATCAATCGGTAGTCTACCCACCAACTTCCCACTGGATGTGTTATGCCAGTTACTGAAGCGTACGACATGCCCGTCCATATACTAGTAAGTGAGGTCCGGAAGCGTCAAAGCCATGGCATATCAGCCCAGTATCAGTGATGTTCCGTTAAGCGGTTGCCTAAAAAACCCCACGAGTGATGAGTGCTGGGACACACGCTCCGTACAAGCTCTTCGAACCAACTGCAATGGATCCCGGACCCACTTCTCGGGCACCACTAGTGCAAAGTACAAGAAGCCAGCCTTACGATAATCTCACCCTCCGCTTCCCTGGTCCAGCCAAGCCTGAAGATGGTCAGTGCCCCATTCATAACCTAGGGAGATTCACTTCCGGACCTCCAAATTTCCTGGCTCACTCTATTGTATTTTGAGTTGGGGCGGTTGGGGTATTCAACTGCGATAACATCAATGAAACCCTGGACTGAATGTGAGCGAGGATTTTTTAAGTGGTGGTCATCAGATGACGTGATGTGCAGGTTATACTCTAGGAAGAGGGGCCAATTAATTTGAAAAGAGGTGATGGGGGAGAGGACAGTTTTCTGGGGAGCACGGTGGTTGCAACTTTGCTGTGTGGGAGTTAATTTTGGGGCTTTGGATTTCATCAGATGTCTGGGGTCTTTGAGTTTTCATTTGCATGGAAGCGGCTGCGGAGGGGAAATTGTGGTATTTATAAAAAGTGTAGTTATGCCTTGGCTGCCAGTGGCCAAATGCAATATGATTACAAACAAACAAACCCTCACCATATAGAGTGTTTTGCTGATCTGCGTCAGAGGCATACATGGCGGCCCACCGGTACTCTGTCAACATTTGATCTTGACGTATCGCTCCGGTATTATTGAACTGATACCAAATTGCTCTACTTGTAATCTCCCAGCCAGGGAGTCCGAAGCTCCAGGACTCTGCCCACATTTCAATCAATCAGACACACCACGCTCAGGCCATGACTATTCTCTTTGGCCGTGGAGTACCCAAGTGGTTTCAATCCCAACCTTCAGAAACGTTTGGAGTCCCGCTTACTTGCACATTGGTTATCGTCTGCCTGACATGTCCGTCGCACTAATGCAGTCGACGTGTCCAGTCCCGCTTAGCTTATTTCAGTAGATGTGTTTGATGATAATAGGCACCTCGGCCCAAATGCTTAAGCAAGGCTGAGATTATGGCATCATCAAATCAGATCTACCGTAGTATGTGATCTTTCAATGAATCCGCTAGTGAATGAGACTTCACTATCCAATTGACATGAGGCTTGTAATCAATCGCTAAAGATCATATGTGGAAACTTGCAACTTCTATGGGTATAGGCGTTATGTACCTCAGTATTATGAACCTGAGTGTATATCCCTAAGTCACTAAGTACCAATATCTCTGTTAGAGGAAAACCCCTAACACACCACAGCCCTAGTTCTAATGCCCAACAAGGTTTGTCACAACAGGTGTGCATACCAAAGCATCATGGGTCACGTTTCTTTGCTGTCTCCTCTAGGATCGAAATGCAGGGTTTCATATGATATTATCACAGTGGAATACCCCAATTGGCCAACTGAAGCCAGCATTCCTTTCCATTATCGAAGAGGCCCACTACCAGTCCCAGGAAGTAGAGGTTCTATGTGTACATCACTTGAGTCTGTTCATTCATGTGTTGTTTCAAGATGGGGGTGGCACTATGTGTATCATTGGGGGTGCGAGTGCCAAGGGAGAGGAGGAGGAGGAGGAGGAGGAGGAGGAGGAGGAGGAGAAATTAAGAGTTCGATGATCATACAACTGGTGTAAAACATCTGTTCCGGGAAGTTACTGGGTAGACTACCGGTCAAAAGTCGATACTGAGTGGTGCAGAGTCGCAAGATCCCAAAATCCCAAATCCTGAGTCGGTACACTCCCTAGAGAGAATGGACACACCTGACCAATCTCATGAAGCCAAAGTGCGACAGTAGGTATCAATGTGATTGGTGCCACGTACGAAGTCTTCGCGTTCTTAAGCGGAGAGTGTGGTTGTCGAAAGTGTGTGTAAGCAGGAATCGTTTAAGAAAGAAGAGAAACAGTCAGTCAGAAAAGGGGGGGCGGTAGAATGGAGTGAAAAAGCTGATAGGAAGAGGAGTGAACTGGAAGGATGAGTGGAAAGAGGATGAAGGACTGGTAGTTGGAGAGTTGGATAGGAGGATGGTAGCAGAGGAATGGTCGATGGGAGAGGGGGCTGTGGTGAAATGGCAGAGCTGGCAGGCAGAGGGTCTATCGAAAACACTCTGCCACACCTCTCGCGGCATCCAAAGGGAAGTTGTGAAAAAGAGCGATTCTGGCTCGAGGAGCATCACCGGGAAAAATGACCTTACGCGATGCGTAACTCATAGAGAAGCTGTTTTTGGGACGGTAATTCATAGCGCATTTGACGCATGCAACTATGAGATCCTATGGACCTATGCGGTGACTAGATTACTATGATACGTATGCGATGTTGTGCCCTACACACTATACATCACGCTGCACACAACAAACTTGAAAGCAAGCTGCCAGATACACTTCATTGCACACTCCTCAGTACGCTCTGAAGTACACTCCTGATTGCACTCGATGACACACTCCCAGCCTGCTTGACTTACAGTCTCATGTAGCTCTCAAGACGCTCCCAAGCACACTCCGAGTACGCTCCTAAGTACACCTCCGAGTACGTTCTCAAGTACACTCCCGGGCATGCTCTCAAGGACCCTCCCAATTGCACTCGATGGCACACTCCCAAGTAAGCTCTCATGACGCTTTCAAGCATACTCCCGAGCACGCTCTCAAATACACTCCCAATTGCACTCGATGACACACTCCCAGCCTGCTTGACTACATGCTCCCAAGTAAGCTCTCAAGACGCTCTCAAGTACACTCCGAGTACACTCCGAGTACGCTCCCAAGTACACCTCCGAATACGCTCCCAAGTACACCTCCGAGTACGTTCTCAAGTACACCCCTGGGCATGCTCTCCAGGACGCTCCCAATTGCACTCGATGGCACACTCCCAGCCTGCTTGACTGTACGCACCCAAGTAAGCTCCCAAGACGCTCTCAAGCACACTCCCGAGCACTCTCTGAAATACACTCCCAATTGCACTCGATGGTACACTCCCAGCCTCCTTGGCTCTACGCTCTCAAGTACACTCTCAAGAGGCAAGACACTCCCAATCTCACTTGACTGCATGCTCCCATGTATGCTCCTGCATGATCGATCCAGAGACTTGCTCAGTTGCATACGCCAGGCACCGGGAGGCGTGAGGCTGGTGGCATAAGGCGGGCAGTGTTTGGCGGGCGGCAGGCGGCGTGTGGTAGGTGGCAGGCGGCATATGTTGGCCGAAATCATGACGTTGGTCGATATGGTAGTCTGAACCTTATCTTCAGCGCGACCACCACGACAAGATCTCATGATGCCTCAAGGTCATGGTGTTGACAATCGCAGCCTTAGATTCTGCCGGAAAGGTAGACAATTGGATATCGGAGAGAGCAGATCTCCGACTCAGTTTTCTCAGCGGAATCTGCAGCCAGTTTCCCGTCGATTTTGGGCATATGTGTGTGCATTCTGTCCGGGGCTGATGGTCATGATGGTGATGGTGATGGTGATGGTGATGGTGATGGTGATGGTGATGGTGATGGTGATGGTGATGGTGATGGTGATGGTGATGGTGATGGTGATGGTGATGGTACCGAAAGCACTTAGTCAAGTAGGTTGGTTACATCAATGTCAATGTCAAAGCTTTAACAGACTTAAAGCCTTCTATTGGCCAAAGCTTCGACAAACTCAGAGTTTTCATACGGCGAAAACCTTCCCGTGAAAAACTCTACTCCTCCCGAAGCGGGGTTTTGTCAAGCGCGGCTCTCTCAAGCAGGCTCCCAAGCAGGCTATCAAGCAGGCTCTCAAGCAGGCTCTCAATCGCCAGCGGGCTGTAAAGTGGACTCGCAGCGATAGTGTGACCGGTATAACAGCGAAGACTCCAGGCAGTAACGACAGGTATAGGACAATCTCCGGCCGCCAACCGTATATAGATCCATAGGCCCACGCGCACATCTCTATGAATCGACTATAGATGATTATAGGCTGCGCGTCGCGCAGGGGTCCACGGGAAGCTTGCTATGAGCTGCGCGTGTGCGCGTGTACGCGTAGCGCAGTCTATAGTCGATTTGCACTTTTGCCGATGCTCCAGTCGATATCCGCATATCTCCCCTCCATCTCCTCCTCCTGGTCCTAAGCTTAGTCTTTGACGTTCATTGAGATGGACTATACCCTGTTCCTAATTGGTGTGCATAGCATTGTGACAGAATGTCTGAATGTGTCCTACCTCATCACAATAGATAGAGGGTCCTAGTCCTTGCCATAGATACTATTGGTAATTGGGTCCCGGTCGGAAGTAAGCAGGACCCTTGTGTGTGTTCGGAGGTGGGAAGCTCATTGGTGTGTGCGGAGGTGGATGGTCAGCTAGGATGGCGTACACCATTGCAGTCCATATCTGGGCTCATTCCCCTTCCTCATCTGGAAGGTCCAGGGCTCGAAGGCCTTCATCATATTGTCCATTTTCGTGTCGATTGTGTTTTCGGCATGAGCGATAGGAATTTCCTCCACTTTTTACATGAGTGTATACAGTAACTCGTAGTGCTAACCCTTAAACAGCTAGCTGTGTTACGCGGTTCTTCAATGTAGAATCTTCTGCCTGAAAGTAATTGCGTCACGGACTGGCAGAAATTGAATCTTACTGTAGCGTACATGCATTATTTTCCACACCAGATGAAATTGGAAACAGTAGATCAATTTCTTTTTATGGTATATCCAGCGCCGTGCATAGAACACGGAAATACTCATCCCAAAGCTGTTCTTGGTAAACTCATTGTCAACGTGACACCTTCTAAACGTACGTATTCGCACTGCTTCACTTGGGTTGTAGCAGTCGTACATGCCCGGGTAGGCCTGGAAACCCTGCCACATACGTCTAGCAATTTCATATATCTCCAACATCAGATACCCACAGCTACCTGCAGACATGTCGTATACATGCACTTCTATGAGAATATCACTTGATATCTTGCAACCGAGTTCTGGAAGTGCCTATAAGAGTACTTTCCCGTTTTGCGTTGGTCGTCAATGCAACCCCCCAGTGGGGACATGTGATATCACTCGAAGGTTTATTCTCCTGCCGTGTTGCATGTGTACTTGGATCGTGAGTCTCAGCACCGTCTGATGTCTTGTATGAGAATGAAGACTTGTATGAAGATGGTGGTTGTATGAGGATATGCATCAGGACCAGGGTGATGCGTCTCATGTCAAGGCATACGCGTACGCATATGGGAGATTGTACATATACGGGCCTCTGGCCCTCGAGATAGAGAAGTCAATCAAGAAGTCACTGAACCATCCAAAGTAACATGCCGGATCAGAAAGTGTCATTCTTTTCAGAATCCGGCAACTTTTATGTATGAATAACGTGCGATTTTTTATACCCTGCGTCAGCGTTTAAAACCAAGCCTTCTGCTGCCAAACCATTCCACGTCGTCGACCATGGGAAACACCATATTCTCCATCCTCCTCCTCCTCCTCCTCGTCGTCGACCATGGGAAACACCATATTCTCCATCCTCCTCCTCCTCCTCCTCGTCGTCGACCATGGGAAACACCATATTCTCCATCCTCCTCCTCCTCCTCCTCGTCGTCGACCATGGGAAACACCATATTCTCCATCCTCCTCCTCCTCCTCCTCGTCGTCGACCATGGGAAACACC
>Ga0307515_10025211_pt1 | contig 10304 bp, 2 predicted proteins | sample 17_EM_MG_FD_194513 | JGI IMG/M metagenome (GOLD analysis project Ga0307515, IMG submission 194513) | Populus trichocarpa ectomycorrhiza microbial communities from riparian zone in the Pacific Northwest, United States - 17_EM | ecosystem: Host-associated > Plants > Roots > Unclassified | place...
TTTAGCTTAGTATCTATTATAGTCTTTAAATAGTATATAATAGGGTGCTATTCTTCGTCCGGTTGCTTTTGGGAAAAAATACTAGCTATTATATTATCTAAGGCATTAGTTTTTAGCATTAAGGGCCGTTTTGGGTTAAAGTGGGTAAGTAGGGGGGTTAATATTAGCCGTTTTTTAAGCTTATTAAAGGCCTGCATATATATGGCGTCAAAGTAAAAGGGCTGGTTTTTTTTAGTAAGGCGGTTAAGAGGCCAGGCAATTTTACTATAGTTCTTAATAAAGCGTCGGTAGAAGTTATAGAAACCTAAAAACGATTATACCCCCTTTATAGTCCGTAGGGGTATCTACTAGTTAATTATAGTTGTTTTCTCTAGGTCGGCCTTAATTCCATCTATACTAATAATAAAACCTAGGTACTTTATATGCTTAATACTAAATTCTGACTTTTTAATATCGGCCTAGAGGCTAGCTTCGCGGAGCCGTTATAAGACTTTATAGACGTGCTCCTTGTATTCTAGTTCGTTCTCTAAGTAGATTATAATATTATCTAAATAGGCCGTATAGAAGTCGTTAAGGTAGTTAAAGAGTACATTGTTTATATACCGCTGGTATATAGCTAGTCCGTTAGTTAGTCTAAAAGGAAGTACCTTATATTTATACGTCCCGTAATAGGTCTAAAATATAGTAAAATCCTCAGACCCGGGGTCTATCCTAATTTAGTAAAAGGCCTAGTGGATATTAAGCTTTATAAAAACCTTAGCTCTACTTATTTAGGTAAGAGTCTTATTAAGTAAGGGTAGCGGGTAGCGGTCCTTGCGGGTTATATTATTTAGCTTATAGTAGTTAATATAAAAGCGTAGTCCTCTATTTAGCTTTTTAATAAAGAGAATAGATAAGTTAAAAGGGGCTTAGCTAGGCTTAATGAAACCCTTATTTAGGTTGTTGATAAGGTACTACTTTATAGCCTATAATTTGGCAATAGACTATGGGTAGAGAGGGCTAAAGCTAAGGGTGCTTCCCTTGTCTTGCTTAATCTCGATCTTATAGTTATATGGTTGGTAAAGTAGAAGTATATTAGACACTGCCTTAGAGAATATATCCTTAAATTTCCGGTGTTAATTAGGCAGTTTTTACTCCACTAGTTCTTTATCTATAAGCCCACTTTCCTATCTACTAAGCTTGCTTTCCTTTTCCTTAATTATTTAGTTAATTTTGTATAGGCTAGTTATAAAGGTAACGGTATTAGGCTTAACTAGGTTCTAGTAGAATTCTACAGCGCTAATATAGTAGATATTAACTAGTAGGAGGTCTGTAGGTTTCTTTAGCGTCTATTAGGCCGTGGTTTACAGTATAGGGTTTATAGTCTTCCTTAGCTCACGTTCCATTTTCTATAAGTTATCCTTCCTATCTATTAGTTTAGTGTGGTGTCCGATATCCCTAGCTTTCCTTTATAGCTTTATAGGGTTCTCCATAGGGAACTTAGCTAGGTTACTACTAACTTCTTAGGTCTTTAGTGCGGGTGGCGTAATATAGGTAATCTAAGGGCGGTGTAATATACAGATCTGTTACAGGTTAAGCTATACGTCCTTCTTAAAGGCCTAGTCTCTGCGCATAGCATCGGCCTAGTAAATGGTATTAATCTAGGGCCGTATAAGGTTTTCTATTATAATGCTAATTTCTTTTATAAAGGAAGGGGTTAGGGGTAGAGTTTTAGGCTAGATAAGCCGTCTACTCCGTACTTTAAGCTGCAAGCCTAAATAGGCTAGCTATTTTCTTCTTAAGATTATATTATAGCTTCCTAAGTCTGTAATAAGAAAGGGGACGTTATACTGCCTTCGTCTATTAACGCGGAGGTAGATTTATAAAATAGTTATAATAAGTAGCCCTATTTGTCTGTTATAACCGCAAATAGGGATTAGTTTAGGCAGTTCTTTAAGGGGTATATTTAAAAAGTTAGCCAGTTTTACAGCGCACTTTGTATTAATTAAGGTAAAGGCATTTACTCCTAAGTTAGCTAAAGCAGAGGTTAAAACTTAATATTTATTGCGAAATAAAGTATAAGGGATAGTGCAGCTTCTTCTACTAACTAGCCGACCTAGATTAATATGTAACATATCGATCCCTTTTAACCCTAAAAAGGAGTCTTCCTCTAAGGTTCCTCTTTTTCTGGCTCTATACTATCCTCCTAAATTAACAGGACCTTATTTATCCTTGCCTTTATTAGGCAGTTTCTTATAGGGTAGCCTATTTAACCGCATAAGAAGTAGGCTCCTTAATCGCTAAGGGCCTATATATAGGGGTCGCTGTATATAGGCCGGGTGTATACTAGGCCCGTAATAGGGGTAGCTACGCAGCTAGCTGCTAGGTTGGCTATAGGAGTTGCCGACTATACTAGAGCACTATAGGCCGTACTCGCAGTACTTACGGCCTAGTTTACAAGGTTTTTAGTTTTTAGCTAATTAGCGCGTGCCTTAATTTAATAGAGGCCTTAGTTAATAGCTAGGCAATAGTCCGTAAGTTCCTTTAACGTCTATGCTGTAGTATAAGCTGGTAATACGGCCCGCTATAGGTCTAGGGTAAGCTTATTAAAGAGGTCTAGTAGTAGGTCTTCTTAGAGAATCTAGGCCTGTCTGGCTAGGTATAAAAAGCGGGTTTAGAAGGCTGAAAAGGTCTCCGTTATTTTTATATTTAGGCTTTTATAGCTAAGGCGGGCGTTTTATACTTTAAAAGGGTCTTTATAAATAGAGAATAAGTATTTAATTATTTCTTCTTTAGAGATAAAGGGGTCTATTAAGTCTTCCGTATATTACGGGCGTAAATGCGTCTAAGTATCTCCGCCAGTACGGCCAAAAATATAGGCCATTCTGGCTTAGGCGTTAGGGAAGTAGTCTATATTAACTTTAAGCTTATCCTATAATTAAAGCTTCTAATTATTAAATATAGGGTCGGTTCCGTTTATAAGTAGTAAGGGGTCCGCGACCTTTACTAACCGCTTTAGTACTATATAGGCCTTAGTAAATCTACTAAGGCGCTAAAATAGGGCCTAAAGGACTATAGTAAGTCTTTAGTTGTCTAATAATGACTTATTATTAGATATAGGGGTATCTCTAGCTTTAAGTAACTCTCGCAATTATTTAATTTTGGTATTAGTAGCCGCAAGCTCCGCCTAGGGGGTTAAAACGTTAATTGTTTCTTTATCTAAAGTATTTAAGGGTCCTACAACTGCTTTACCTGCTGCTGTGGTTTGTGGTATAGTGGTAGGGGTATTAGGTAATTCCGGGTAATTTCTTTAGGGGTTTTAGTCTGTATATGTCTTATAGGTCCTTTTCTTAGGGTTCTATTATTTTCTTTTAGGTCCTGTCCTTGTGGTCTTAGTAATGTCCTTAGGGTCCTATTCTATGTTCTTGTAGATATATTTAAGTTCCTTCTTAGGAAGAAAGAGTAGAGTAAGCTTTAGATAATGTTAGCGACTTAGTTAATCGAGATATAAGCACAGCAAAAGGGTCACGTAAGCCTGTATAATTGGATTGTCTATAAACGAGAATCTAAAGCTAAAGAAAGGAAAGGAGAAGAAGGGGAGCGCTGCTCGAAGCTATATACGATCTTCGCGTCACGTGACCGCAATATGCGGCAATCTGTGGCAACTTGCCGGTGCGTAGTTCTGCTAAGTTCTGCCAGTGCCGTAACACAGTAGGTCGTTTATAGCCTTTTATAATCGGTTTAAGGAGAAAACAAGGTGGATCTTTATTAAATCTAGTAGTTTGACCCTAAAAGAGTGTCCTACCTTCTTTAAAATCTTATATAGACTAGCCATTTAGTGGTCTAATTTGCGGCTTAGCCTTTAGGTTTTTTAGTTCCTTATTAACACCCATACCTTATCTCCTACTTAGAAGTCTACTTCGCGACAATGCTAATTCACATCGGCCTCTTTCTTCTCTTACGCCTTTTTTATAATTATTTAAGCAGTCTCCTAGGCCCTATATATTCTCTTAGCAAATACCTAGGCCTCTTTATAGCTAAGGCGTTCGCGAGCCGTAGCGGGTTTAGTAGGCCTATCCTAATTAAAGGACGTTTATAGTGCGTACCCGTTAAGTAGTTTAAATAGCGATATCCCTATGCTATTATAGGGGAGCGTAAGCTGCGCGTAGTCTATTATAGGTAGTAATTCCAACTAGTTATCCTAATAGTAGTTTATAAAGGGACGTAGTCGCTAGTTAAGGTACTGGTTTATAATTTTAGTTTAGCCATTAGTCTAAGGGTAGAATACAGTAGAGAGCTTAATCTTAATCCTAAGGATATGGCAGAATTTATTTTAGAAGTCTAATATAAACTAGGGACTATAGTTAGAGACGATTAATTTAGGAGCGCCGTAGAATCGATAGATATTATCAACGTAAAGGTAAGCTATATCCTTCGCAGTTATAGTCTTAAAGTAAGGGAGGGAAACGGATTGCTTGCTTAGTCGGTTAATTACTATAAAGGCCGCGTTATGGCCATGGGCGTCCTTTAGAAATAACTTAAAGTCTATTATAATATATTGCTAAGGGCGTTCTAGGACTGGTAATAGACGTAACCACCTAAGGGTTTAATCCCTAAGGGCATCCACGCGTTTTTAGGCATAGCAGTTTCTAATAAATCGTTTTATATTAGATAGGAGTCCTTGCTAATAGTAATAGGGCGCTAGTAGTTAGTAGGTCTTATCCTAACTAGGGTGCGCTGTTAAGACTTAATAGTGGGCCTTACGGATTAGCTCTGTCCGTAGGTTATTAATATCCGGAACTATAAGCTGTTCTTAGTATAAGAGTAGTCCTTCTTCTATTTCTAAATTAGGGTTACCTTTTAAGGCCTAGTCGCGGAGGGCCTTTAGGGATTTAACTATGTGATTTACGGTTAAGATACGGTTAATTAATCCCATTGGCTTGTCTAAGAACTCTCCTTCTATAGGTACTAGCTTATTCTCTTTAAAGCTTAGTTCCTTAAAGATGTATAGGTCAAGCTATTTAAGATGGAGGAGGGCGCGTGTCTAATATTGCGCCTTTAGCTCGTCCTAGGGGCCTACGTCCTGTTCTCTTTAGGTTAAAGTATTAGCTTTAGAGTTTTATGTACCTAGGCGGTATATAATTATAAAGAAGAATTAAGAGAGTATTTTAGCCTATTTAGCCTATCGTCCGGTAAGCTACTTTATTATTATAAAATACTCTAAGGCTTTATAATTAGTATAGACCTTAATCCGAGAGTTTATGCCTTTAAGATTCACGCGCTATTAGGACAATAATTAAATAATAGCCAGCATTTCTTTGTTGTGTACTTTATAGTTATACTTAGCCAGGTCTATTATTTTTAAGAAGAAAATAATAGGGTACTATTTACTATCCGGATATAACTATAATAGGACTCCCGCTATAACTCTGTTGGAAGCATCTATTTCTAGTATTAATTTAAGATCCGGGTTATAATAATATAGGATTAGAGAAGAGATAAGCCGATCCTTTAGCTCTCTAAAGGCCTCTATATAGTTATTATTAAATATAAAAGGCGTATCTTTCCGGGTAAGTTGTATAAGAGGCTTTACTATAACTTTATAGTTATAGATAAACCGGCAATAGAAATTATAAAAGCTAAGGAAGGACTAGATCCCCTTTACAGTATAAGGGGGCTTCTAGCTACAGATTGCTTTAACCTTCTTAGGGTTAACTTTAATCCTATTTATACTCACAATAAACCTAAGGTACTTCGTGCGTTTTACCCCGAATTTATATTTCTTAATATCGACTTATAAGCCCGCGTTCCGTAATCTCTAGGACCTTCTTAATATAAACTTTATACTTAACTTCGTCGTCTAAGTATATAAGGATGTTATCTAGGTATACCATATAGAACTTATTAAGGTAGTTAAAAAGGACATCGTTTATGTACCTTTAGTATATAGCCGGCCCATTTATTAACCTAAAAGGAAGGACTTTATATTTATAGGACCTATAACGGGTACAGAACGTTATTAAATCTTTAGATGTAGGGTTTATCCTAATTCGGTAGAAAGCTTGGCGGATATTAAGTTTGGTAAAGATCTTTACCTAGCTTAGATATATAAGGGTCTCGTTAATTAAAGGAATAGGATACCGATCCTTTTAAGTAATAGCGTTTAGCTTTTAATAGTTAATATAAAAATAAAGGCCTCTATTAGGCTTTTTTACAAATAGGATAGGGGAAGTAAAAGGGGCTTAGCTAGGCTCGATAAACCCTTTATTAAGGTTATTAATTAAGTACTACTTTATTGCCTTTAGCTTATCCGTTAATTATTAGTAGAGGGGGCTATATCCTAGTAAGTTATTAGCTTCTAATTAAATCTTATAATTATATGTTTGGTAGGGAGGTAGTATATCTAAAGCTGCTTTTAAGAACGCGTCTCTGTAGCTTAAAAGGTAGGTAAGAAGGAGGCGCTTAACTAGCCCCTTATTACTTTCCTTAGCTAGCCCTTTTTCCTTCTTATTAATAATCCGGTTAATTTTATATAAGCTAGTTATAAAAACCTTATTGTCCTTCTGGTATATATTAAAGTGAAACCCTATAGCACTAATAGCCGCGATATCTAATGTAGGGGGGTTATGCGATAGTAGGGGTGTACGTAATTTCCGAGGCTTCTAGGGTATTAACCTTATTATTCCTCCCTTTAGCTCCTACTGCATCTTCCAGAGGCTATCTCTCGTATCCTATTAGTAGGTCCTCTTCCATATAGGTTAGATCTTCGCAACTTAGGCGACTTCTATATTACTATCCGTTCCGCTTCCGTATATAGAGTCCTCTTTAACTATAGCGCTGCGGGAGAGTATCTTTATTAGCATAGGGTTCTTACCAGCTTCGTAACGGGCGTCTTTCTATATAAAGGCTAGGTCCCGGTCCCTAATATCCTACTTATAGGTAGGATCCGCCTCTATAGCTAATGTCCTACAGTCAGTTTGGATCTCTTTAATAAAGGAGGGTAATTTTAGTCTATCCTTTAGCTAAATAAGCTGCCTTTATCGTACGTTTAGCTAGATATTAAAATAGGATATCTACTTCTAACTAAGGATTATATTATAGGAACCTAGGTTTAGGATGCAGAAGGGTATACTATATAGGCGTCGTCTATTAAGAGAAATATATAACTTTAATATGTAGGTAACCGGCTTACCGGCTTAGCCGTTATAGCCCTTTACTTAAATAGGCTTCTCTAGCTGGGTAGCTTTTATATTTAGGAACCTAGCAACGTTAGTTATATAGGTAGTATCTATAAAGGTAAAGCTATTTGCTCTAGTGTTAATAAGGGCGGTTATATTAACTCTATATACATTTTAAGATACTATATATAGAACTATAAAGTATTTTCCACCCATTAACTAACTTAGATTAATCTCTTTAAGATCGATAGGGTACCCTAGGGGGAAGTCTTTCCCTAGGGTTCTTCTTTTCCTAACTCGTTAGACATTTCTCCTTCCTCTATCTCCTTAATATTGCCTATATCTTTCGGCTCTAGGCAAGATAAGGTAAAGTGTTTATCTTTTCCGCAGTTAAAGCACGTGGCTATAGCAGGGTTAATTAGGGTGTTATAGTGGGTATTAGTTGGGGGTGTAGCACGTAGTTAATCGGGAGAGGCCTGCTAAAGGGCAGTTATACCTACCTTAGGTATAGGGGTACTTTCCACTAGTTTTCTAGTGCCAGCCCTAGTAGGTGTAATTGTTGGTTTTTAATCGCTATAGGATTTCTTCTGCTAATTGGTACGGGTATTAATTCGCTATAGTTCTAAATCCAATAATAGACATTGAGCTGTAAGTCTTTAGTGGGTTAGTAGGTCGTCTAAGGCTACTATAATCTTCTCTTATAATTAAACCGTTAGTTTGTTGTATAGGTCCAATTAGTAGTTTTTAAGGGGGACCTAGCCTTCGCCTACTAGGTATAGGAATTAGGTCTAGAACTTAGTAAAGGATTAGTTTAGTCTTATTATTAGGCGATTATAGTTATACCTAGCGTCGTATACTTTATTCGGGTTTATGTAGATAGCCGCTAGGTACTATAGCATCTCGTTAACGGATATAAACTAAATAGGTAACTCGTCCTCAAATTTAGCTTAGAGGTGCTTTTAGGCGTCCCTAGTAGTTTAACTAAAGAGGTAAAGTATCTTAGCTTCTTTAGAAAGGAAATAGTTGTAGTTAACGCGGAGCTTTCCTCGTATTTAAATCCTCTAATTCTTAAAGGTAGGGTTTATCCTATTAAATAGTGGTTAGGGGTTAGGGAGCTTAACGGGCTTTAATTACTTCGTTATCGTTTCCGTACTCCCTAGTATATTATCCTTAGTTAAGTAGATAGGTTAACTAGGACTTCTAAAAGGGGGAGTTAAGCTGCTTTAAAGAGCTATAAGGCTGTCTAGGATCTCTTATAGGGTCTCCTGTATGCTTTAAGCTTTAAAACGGTCGGCTTCTTAATTAGCCGTTAGGGCACGAATCTGCTTGTATACGTCTATAATGTCATTATTATCTTTAATTTCGGATCCTAATTAAATCTCGTGTTCTTCTTAGGTCGGGGCAGCTCTTTTAGATAAGCTTGCTTTAGGTACTATCGTTAGCTTCCTAGGGTTCGTCGGAATCGTATAATTCGGTTTTAATTCCAGGGGGTACAGATTCAGTCCTATCTAGCTCGCAAAGTGGGGTATTGTTAAGGCCTTCGCAGGCAGTGTAGAGTTATTTTAATGTCTGAGTATAGCGCGTCGACGCGTCGTTGCAGACGAAGATCTTCTCTTTTTTTTTAGGGGTGGGATATTATTGAGGCCTTCCCAGGCAGTGTAAGGAGAGCTTAGTATAATGTGACGGTCGCATAAATACCTCTAAACCGAAGCTTGTGGATTGCTATCTAGTAAAGATACTAAGCTAAGGAGAAGAAGGAGAATCGTTTAGGGGTAGTAGGTAGACATGTCGCGAGGGCCGCCAAGGCGCTAGTGGTAAGCGAGCCAATAGCGATTTTCCATGCCGGGCATGGAAAATCCTGATTGGTTGAATGTGGCAGGTAATGCGCACTAGCACCGTTATAAAAATACCTTCTCTAAAGCAGCATTTAATGTACTCCCGCCTTACCAACTATATAACTATAAGATTAAAATTAAGCCGGATAAGGTAGTTACCCTTAGCTATAGCCCCCTCTAATAGTAATTTACTGCCAAATTATAGGCTATAAAGTAATATCTTATTAATAACCTAGATAAGGGCTTTATTAAGCCTAGTTAAGCCCCTTTTAATTTACCTATTCTCTTTACTAAAAAGCTAAATAGAGGACTTTGTTTCTATATTAACTACTATAAGCTTAATAATTTAACCCTTAAAGACCGCTACCTACTGCCTTTACTTAATAAGACTTTAGCCCGAATAAGTAGAGCTAAGATCTTTATAAAGCTTAATATCCGCTAGGCTTTTTACTAAATTAAAATAGACCCTAAATTAGAAAACCTTACTATATTTTAAACCCGTTACAAAATATATAAATATAAAGTATTACCTTTTAGACTAACTAACGGACTAGCTATATACTAACAATATATAAATAATATACTATTTACCTACCTTAATAACTTCTGTATAGTATACCTAGATAATATTATAATTTACTCTAAAAATAAACTAGAATATAAAGAGTATATCTATAAAGTCCTATAACGGCTTTAGGAACGTCAGGAAAAAATTTACTAGCATTTTTGCAGTATTTAGCAGCATTTGGCGGCCAAATGCGCATTCCGCGCACTACAACGTGTAGCGTATGGTATTGACTAAGGTGCGGCATACTGCTGTATTTAACAATATAGTGCGGCATACTGCTATATTTAATAATGTAGTGCGGCATACTACTGTATTTAGCAATGCAGTGCAGCTAATTACGCATTTTGCGCATTCTGTACATAATGCCCTTCTCGCGTATTCTGTATATAATGCCCTTCTCACACATTCTATATATCTTGCTCACTTTAAGCAATAAATAAGTATTGCTCTTCCTATGCAGTTGGTGCAAAATAAATTATATTATTTTAGATAATTTAATATAATATAGCGATGGTTCTCCCCTACCCGCCTACCTGCCTGCCTGCCTGCCTGCCTGCCTGCCTGCCTACCTGTCTGTCTGTCTGTCTGTCTGTCTATCTATCTATCTGTCTGTCTATACCTACCCGTCTATGCCTACCTATCTGTGCCTACCTGTCTGTGCCTACCTGTCTATGTCACCTTGATTCGATCGATCGATCAAATCGTTTATCGTGTTCGCTGGCTGGTCGTTCGAACGGTTGTCGT
>Ga0307515_10025212_pt1 | contig 10304 bp, 5 predicted proteins | sample 17_EM_MG_FD_194513 | JGI IMG/M metagenome (GOLD analysis project Ga0307515, IMG submission 194513) | Populus trichocarpa ectomycorrhiza microbial communities from riparian zone in the Pacific Northwest, United States - 17_EM | ecosystem: Host-associated > Plants > Roots > Unclassified | place...
TGCATAGCGGGGCGACGATGAGTGCTGAGGGACAAGAGGCGACGACTTGCGACGTTGCCGAAGCCGAGGCGAGAGAAGAGCTCGAACGCCTGCTGTCAGATACGAGATTCCATGCGACGGAACGCAGCCGCTGTATTCTCCGATACATTGCGGAACGCCATTTCGACGGACACGAAGATGGCGTGAAGGCCTATTCCATCGCCATCGACGTGCTCGGCCGTCCAAGCAGCTTCGATCCTTCGACCGATCCGATCGTGCGCATCGAGGCGAGCCGGCTGCGCTCTTCGCTCAGCCAATATTACGAGGCGTTCGGCGAACAACTCGACGTCACCATCCACCTTCCCAAGGGCCGCTACGTCGCCGTCTTCAGCCGTTCGCCGAGCATCAGCCCCGCATGCGTGGATGAAAGCGATGAGGTGTCGGGCGAGGAGGATATTGTCCAGCGGCACGCCGTCCCTCCAGGAAACGGTTCACGGCGATCGTCGCTGCATCGCACGCTCGCGGCAACCGGCATCCTTGCTGCCGTCGTTGCGATATCGGCCACTCTTCTCTGGCTCTATGAGCGGCCGCAATTCACCGAGCGGCCGGTCGTCATGCTGTCGATTTCCGCAGCCGACGCGGCGCTGCAGGGAGAGGCTGATCTGACCGGCGATTATCTGCTGACGGCGCTGTCCCAGTTCCGGACGCTGACGATATCCTCGCAACGTGACATCAGGACGGGATCGCTTTCCTCTTCCTTGAGGCCGCCGGCTGGAAAATCCTACGACATTGATCTCAAATATTACGGCGACACCGACGACCGGAGCATATGGTGGCAGGTGGTTGACGCCCGTTCCGGCGACGTGCTGAAATCCGGTGTCGAAAGGGTCAAGACGGATGGCAAGAGTGGGGGCGCTGTGCGCGATGAGTTGGTGGGCGTGCTCGCGCGCCGCTTCGCGACGCCGCGCGGCATCATCAACAATCTGGAGATCCATGACGACAACGAGGTTGGGGCTCTCGGCAACACCTGCATTCTCCGGGCCGAATATCAACTGGACGAAGGCGGTATCGACGATGTCGCCGCCATGCTCGGATGCCTGGAGCAGACAGTCGCTGCCCAGCCCGGCAATTCGGATGCAGCGGCAACGCTTTCCAGGGTGCTTCTCGCTTCGCATGGCGGCGTCAAGCCGGCCGATGTGCTTCAGCGTTCTTTGACGCTCGCCAACAGGGCGGTGTCGCTGGCTCCGGCCTCCGACCGCGCCAATATCGCCCTCATGCAGGCGCAGTTCTATAGTGGCAGGACGGAAGCCGCGATCGGCGCCGGCAACCGGGCGCTTGCCCTCAATCCGAACAATCCCGATGTTTCCGCCAGGCTTGCGGCGGTGCTGTTCGCCTCCGGTTTCTGGGATGCGGGCACGGCACTTGCCGGTGACGCCGCAAAATCGGTCGATGCCATCCCGCGCGATGCGAGCCTGGTGCTGGCGCTCGACGCCTATCGCCGCGGCAACTGGTCGGAAGCTTCGCTTCTCGCCGAGCAGATCAATTGCAGCGACTTTCTGGTGCGCGCGCTGAGAGCTGCAGCCCTCGGGCAGCTCGGTTCGTCGCAGGCAGTCGAACGGCTTGACCAGTTGAGGCAGATCGAACCGGGCTTCGAGACGGCGTTTGCCGCCGACATGAATTCCCGGCGCTACGAGCCGAAACTGACGGCCTCGATCGAGGAGGGGCTCGTCAAGGCCGGTGCGAGGATGAACGCGCCTGATAGCGCGAACCTGCATCCATTTTGATATCGGCGGCAAATCCCCCGCACGTTCTGTCGCGTCTCATTCCGCTGCCGCGGCCAGACACCGATCGATAATCCGCGCGATTTCGGAGCGGCAGGAGCCGCAATTGGTTCCGGCGCTGACTTCCTTGCCGACCGCCTCGACGCTATGGCAGCCGCCGCGCACGGCAGCGACGATCTGGTTGACCCCGACGCTGAAGCAGGAGCAGACGGTGGCACCTGGATCGGGCCTGCCGACGCCGGGCCGGCCGGCGACGAGGGCAAAGCGTTTGCGTAGGTCGCCGTGCGAGGCTGATAGCTGCGAGATCGCCCAGTTGCGGGCAACGGCGACCGGCTCGCGTGCGAGAAACAGGGCGGCAAGCAGCACGTTTCCGTCGAAGAAGGCGAGCCTGAGGTCGCCAGACTGCCGGTCGGCATAACCGAGCGGTTCGATTTCATCAGGAATGGCGAAAACCCTCCGGCACCAGGCCGTCCAGTCTTCGATGGTCTTATCGAAGGCAAGCTCCAGCCGCCAGCCGCCCTCGGCCTTGGCCAGCGCCCAGTAGGCTGCATCGGGTGTCACGGGTTTGGCCGCCGAGACAGCGAAACCATAATGCACGGCGCGGAAGGGCCGGACGGCGACGGCGACGTTCTTCGATGCCGGCTGGCCGGAAATCGGGTCCGTCAGCGGCGCGACCACCGCATCGATCCGCGCTTTTGCCGCGAACTGATCGTTCCAGTGCATCGGCGAAAACACGCTTCCACGCGCCTGGCGGTCGGTCACCAGCGCCCGGACGATGGCCTTTCCGTGCGGGCTTTCGATCTCGACTAGGCTCGCGCTCGCAACAGCGATTTCGATGGCATCGCGGGGATGGATCTCCGCAAAGGGTTCAGCGATATGGGCGGAAAGACGCGCGCTCTTGCCGGTTCGGGTCATCGTGTGCCACTGGTCGCGGATGCGCCCGGTATTCAGCGTGAACGGGAAATCGGCATTGGTGCGATCGGTTGAGGGCGGTTGCACGGCGACGAAGCGCGCCTTGCCGTCAGGGTGGAAGAAGCCGCCATCGGCGAAGAAGCGGGTGACGCCGGGCACGGCTCCTGCCGCCTGCGGCCATTGAAAGGGCGCTAGTTCGCCGTAGGCGCTCCCGGTTATGCCCGCGTGAGCGCCGATGTCGAAATCGCGGCTGCCGCTATTTTCGAAAGCGGACAGAGCGGCATGTTCTGCGAAGATCTCGGCCGGCGCGCCAAAATCGAAGGCGGCGGCAAATCCCATGCGGCGTCCGACCTCCGCAAGCTGCCACCAATCGGCTCTTGCCTCGCCGGGAATGCCGAGAAACGGCCGCTGCCTTGAAATGCGCCGTTCGGAATTGGTGACGGTGCCGTCCTTCTCGCCCCAGCCGAGCGAGGGCAGCAGCACATGCGCATGCCGGGTCGTATCCGTCTCTCTCAGGATGTCGGAGACGACGACGAAGGGACAGGCGGCGATGGCGCTTTCGACGGCGTCGGCATCCGGCATCGATACGACGGGATTGGTCGCCATGATCCAGAGCGCCTTGATGCGCCCATCGGCCACCGCGCGGAACATGTCGACCGCCTTCAGCCCCGGCTTTTCGGCAATGGCGGGCGCTTTCCAGAAGCGCTGCACGCGCTCCCGATCCTCAGGGTTCTCGATCGCCATATGGGCGGCGAGCATATTGGCAAGGCCGCCGACCTCGCGCCCGCCCATGGCGTTCGGCTGGCCGGTCAGCGAGAACGGTCCCATGCCGGGGCGGCCGATACGGCCGGTTGCCAGATGGCAGTTGATGATCGCATTGACCTTGTCGGTGCCGGAGGACGACTGGTTGACGCCCTGGCTGTAGCAGGTCACGCCTTTCGGCGCCGTTTCGAACAGGCGGAAGAATTCCCTGATCTGCATCGCCGGCAGGCCGGTTCGCTCAAGCAGATCGTTGAAGCTCAACGAGGCAGCGGCCGCAAAAGCCTCGGCAAAACCTTCGGTATGCGCGGCGATATAGTTCTGGTCGATTGCCGGGCTGGTCACGAGATGGGCAAGCAGGCCCATGAACAGCGCGACGTCGCCATCAGGGCGGATGGCGAGATGCAGGTCGGCGATATCGCATGTCATCGTCCGGCGTGGATCGATGACGACGATCCGCATGCCCGGCCGTGCCGTCTTTGCAGCGGCAAGCCGCTGGTAGATGACAGGATGGCACCAGGCGAGATTGGAGCCGGTAAGGATCACCAGATCGGCGAGTTCGATATCCTCATATGTCCCGGGCACGGTATCGGCGCCGAAGGCGCGGCGATGCCCGGCCACGGACGAGGACATGCAAAGCCTTGAATTGGTGTCGATATTACCAGAGCCGATGAAGCCCTTCATCAGCTTGTTGGCGACGTAATAATCCTCGGTCAGCAACTGGCCCGAGACATAGAAGGCGACGGCGTCAGGCCCGTGTTCGGCGATCGTTTCAGAAAAATGCCGGGCGACCAGATCAAGCGCTTCGTCCCAATCGCTGCGTTCGCCTGAGATTTCAGGATAAAGAAGCCGGCCGTCGAGATCGATGGTTTCGGCAAGTGCAGAACCCTTCGAGCAGAGCCGGCCGAAATTCGCTGGATGCTCGGGATCGCCCTTGACGCTGACCGCGCCCGCTTCGTCGACCGTGGCAATGACGCCGCAGCCGACGCCGCAGTAGGGGCAGGTGGTCTTGACCTCCGCCGCCATCTATTCCGCCGCCATCATCAGGCTTTCCAGGGCGATAAACAGCCTGCCGTCTTCGTTCAGCACCCGCACGGTCCTGACCTCGCCCTCGTCCGCGCCGAGCGCCTTGCCCGTCTCCAGCGAGATCACCCAATTGTGCAGAGGGCAGGTGACCGCGGTGCCATGGACGATGCCCTGCGACAGTGGCCCGCCCTTGTGCGGGCAATGATCCTCGATGGCGAAGACCTCATTTTCGGCCGTGCGGAAGACGGCGATCTTGCCCTGTGGCGTCTTCACGCAGCGCGCGCCGCGCAGTGGGATGTCGGAGATGTCACCGATTGGATGCCAGTTTTCATTGGGCCAGTTCATGTCCATCTCCTTACTCAGCGGCCTGCGGATAGCCGATCGTCGCCATCGGCTTGAATTCGTGCTTGTCCTTGCCGGAAACACGCTCCGACCAGGGGTCGACCTGGGCAAATTTCTGGCTGAAGACGAAGCGGTCGTAATAGGCTTTGCGCTTTTCGGCATCACCCATGATCTGCCGGCGGATTTCATCCAGGCCGACGCGCTTGGCCCATTTGTAGATGCGCTCGAGATAGCGCGCCTGCTCGCGGTACATCTGCGTCAGTGCCACGATATGCTCCAGCACCTCGTCCTCGGTACGAACAAGCCCGAGCACCTCTGTGCCCTTGATGTCGAGACCGGCCGCACCGGCGAAATGGATCTCGAAACCGGAATCCACGCAGATCACGCCGATGTCCTTGCAGGTCGCCTCCGCGCAGTTGCGCGGGCAGCCGGAAACGGCCATCTTCAGCTTGGCCGGCGTCCAGGAGCCCCACATGAACTTCTCGATACGGATGCCGAGACCGGTTGAATCCTGCGTGCCGAAGCGACACCAGTCGGAGCCGACGCAGGTCTTCACTGTGCGCAGGCCCTTGGCATAGGCCTGGCCGGAGATGAAGCCGGCCTTGCCGAGGTCTGCCCAGACGGCCGGCAGGTTCTCCTTCTCGATGCCGAGGAGGTCGATGCGCTGGCCGCCCGTCACTTTCACCATCGGAATTTCGAACTTGTCGACGACATCGGCGATGGCGCGCAATTCCTTGGAATTCGTCACACCACCCCACATGCGTGGAACGACGGAGTAGGTGCCGTCCTTCTGGATGTTGGCGTGCACGCGCTCATTGATGAAACGCGACTGGTAGTCGTCGGCATATTCGTCCGGCCAGTCGCAGATGAGGTAGTAGTTGAGCGCCGGCCGACATTTGGCGCAGCCGCAGGAGGTCTTCCATTCCAGTTCCTGCATGACGGCAGGGATGCTCTTCAGACCCTTTGCCTTGATCAGACGGCGAACGTCGTCATGGCCGAGTTCGGTGCAGGTGCACATCGGCTGCACGGCCTGCGGATTGTAGCTGTCGCCGAGCGTCAGTGCCATGAGTTGTTCGACGAGGCCGGTGCAGGAGCCACACGAGGCGGATGCCTTGGTATGGGCGCGCACGTCGTCGAGCGACGTCAGCCCCTTGCCTGAAATCGTCGAGGTGATCTTGCCCTTGCAGACGCCGTTGCAGCCACAGATTTCCGCGTCATCCGGCAAGGCTGCAACGGCCGCCATAGGGTCCAGCGGCGACCCTCCCTGATAGGCCTGACCGAAGATCAGCGTCTCGCGCATCTCGGAAATATCGGTCGCCTTCTTCTTCAGGTCGTTGAACCAGGCGCCGTCAGCGGTCTCCCCGTAAAGCACGGTGCCGATGATCTTGTTGTCCTTCAGCACCAGACGCTTGTAGACGCCGGCGCTGGCATCACGCAGCACGATCTCCTCGCGGTCGTCGCCGTCGGCGAAATCGCCGAGCGAATAAAGCTCGATGCCGGTGACCTTCAGTTTGGTCGGCGTATCCGCGTGAACGAAGGCGGGCGAGCGGTCGCCCGAAAGATGTCCTGCGGCGATGCGGGCCATCTCATAGAGCGGCGCAACGAGGCCATAGACCATGCCGCTCACTTCGGCGCATTCGCCGAGCGAAAGAATGTCGCCGTCCGAGGTCTGCATGCCGGCATCGACGACGATGCCGCGATTGACGGCGAGGCCGGCGTCGCGGGCAAGGCCGACATTCGGCCGGATACCGACCGCCATGACGACGAGGGTCGCAGGGATGACGCGGCCGTCGTCGAGCTCGATGCCTTCTACCTTGCCATTGCCGATGATCGCCTTGGTATTGGCCTTGCAAAGGACCTTGATGCCCCGCCGTTCCAGCTCTGTCTGGAGCAGATAGCCGGCAGCGGCATCGAGCTGGCGTTCCATCAGCGTCGGATTGACATGCAAAACGGTAACATCCATGCCGCGCAGCGCAAGGCCGGCCGCCGCTTCGAGGCCAAGCAGGCCGCCGCCGATGACGACTGCCTTTTCGCGCGACTGAGCGGCAAGCAACATCGCCTGCACGTCGTCGAGATCGCGATAGGTGATGACGCCGGGCAGATCCTTGCCGGGAACGGGGATGATGAAGGGCACGGAACCGGTGGCGATCACCAGCTTGTCGTAGCTTTCGGTGACGCCGTGGTCGGAGGTCACGGTCTTTGCCGCGCGGTCGATGGCGACGATCTTGTGGCCCTTGTAGAGCGTGATGCCGTGATCGATGTACCAGCCGTCGCCATGGATGACGATCTGCTCATAGGTCTTCTCGCCTGAAAGCACCGGCGAGAGCATGATGCGGTCGTAATTGACGCGCGGCTCGGCGTTGAAGATCGTAACTTCGTAGCGTCCGGGCGCCTGTTCGAACAGGTGCTCCAGCATGCGCCCGGGCGCCATGCCATTGCCGATGATGACGAGTTTTTCGGTCATGGATTACTCCGCGGCTTCGACGAAGCGGTGGCGTTCGTAGAGGAACTTCAACACGGCTTCGCGGCATTTGAGGTAGGTTCGGTCGGAGGCGAGCTCGATGCGGTTGCGGGGACGCTCGATCGGCACGTCGAGGACTTCGCCGATCCTTGCTGCCGGGCCGTTGGTCATCATCACGATCCGGTCGGAAAGCAGCACGGCCTCATCGACGTCGTGGGTGATCATCACCATCGTATTGCCGAGCCGGAGATGGATCTCCATCACCGCATCCTGGAGATGCGCCCGCGTCAGTGCGTCGAGTGCGCCGAAAGGTTCGTCGAGCAGCAGGATCTTCGGCTCCATCGACAGCGCCCTCGCGATGCCCACACGCTGCTTCATACCGCCGGAGATTTCCGAGGGGCGCTTATCCCTTGCATGCGCCATCTGCACGAGGTCGAGATTGGCCATTACCCAGTCGTGGCGCTCGGCCTTGCTCTTGGTGTCGCTGAAGACCTTGGAGACGGCGAGCTTGACGTTTTCGTAAACCGTCAGCCAGGGCAGCAGGCTGTGGTTCTGGAAGACGACGGCGCGTTCCGGCCCCGGCGCATTGACCTCTCGATTTTCGAGCAGCACCGCGCCGGAGGAAACCGGCGTCAATCCGGCGATCAGGTTGAGCAGCGTGGACTTGCCGCAGCCGGAATGGCCAATGATCGAGACGAATTCACCCTTGTCGATGACGAGGTTGATATCCTTCAGCACCTCGGATCGGTCGAAACGCTTGTCGATATGGTCGAGCTTGAGATAGGCGGTCATGGCGATCTCCTTCAGCCGCGCGTGATGAGCTTGCCGGCGGCCGAAACCAGCTTGTCGAGGGCAAAGCCGACAACGCCGATATAGGCGAGCGCAACGATGATGTCGGGCAGGCGCGACGAGTTCCACGCATCCCAGATGAAGAAGCCGATGCCGACGCCGCCGGTCAGCATCTCGGCCGCGACGATCGCCAGCCACGAGAGCCCGACACCGATGCGAAGACCCGTGAAGATATAGGGGGCGGCCGAAGGCAGCATGATCTTGAAGAAGAATTCGAACTGGTTGAGCCGCAGCACTTTCGCGACATTGCGATAATCCTCGGGGATATTGCGGACGCCGACGGCGGTGTTGATGATGACAGGCCAGATCGAGGTGATGAAGATCACGAAGATCGCCGACGGATTGGAATCCTGGAAGGCGGCGAGCGACAGCGGCAGCCAGGCAAGCGGCGGCACGGTGCGCAGCACCTGGAAGATCGGATCGAGACCGCGCATCGCCCAGATCGACTGGCCGATGACTGCGCCGATCACCACGCCGGAAACGGCGGCGAACCCGAAGCCGTAGGCGACGCGTTGCAGCGAGATGAGCACGCGCCAGCCGAGCCCGATATCCTGCGAGCCGTAGTTGAAAAAGGGATAGGCGATGAGGTCGAAGCTTTCCTGCCAGACCCGGTGCGGTGAGGGCAGGGAGGCATCCGGCGAGGAACAGAGCACTTGCCAGACGGTAAGAATGATCACAAGCACGACGAGCGGCGGCACGACGTTGCTGGCTGCGGCAGCGGCGATCTGGCGAAAGCGCGGGCGCGGCGCGGCTTTGGTCGCCAGCGTCACCACCTTGCCCCCGGGCGCCGGTCTGCCGGCCTGAGCTGCCGTATGGTTACGAGCCGGTGCGGGCATGAATTGTTCCTTTTTATTCAATGGTTCGGTCTGACGGTTAAGGGACAGGCCGCGCATCAGGACATCGCCTTGATCGCCAGGCTCTCGAGATAGGCCGATGGATTGTCCGGATCGAAGACCTTGCCGTCGAAGAAGGTCTCCTTGCCCCGCGAACTCGTGGCCGGGATATCCGCCGCCGCAACGCCGAGGTCCCTGGCGGCGTCGCGCCAGATATCCTCGCGGTTCACCTGATCGACCAGCGCCTTGATATCCGTATCTGGTGCGAAATTGCCCCAGCGGATATTTTCGGCCATGAACCAGGTGTCGTGGCTCTTGAAGGGATAGGAGACCCCGCCGGCCCAGAACTTCATGTAGAGGTCAGTGCCGTGGGCGACGCGGCCGTTGCCGTAGTTGATGTCGCCCTTCAGGCGTCCGAGCACGTCCTTCGGCGGCACGTTGAACCATTGGCGGCGCCCGAGGATCTCGGCCATCTCGGCCTTGTTGTCCATGCCGTCGCACCATTGCTGGGCTTCCATGACAGCCATGACAAGGGCCTTGGCCGCATTCGGGTTCTTCTCGATCCATTCGGCCCGCAGGCCGAGCGCCTTTTCCGGATGTCCCTTCCAGAGCTCGCCGGTCGTCGCCGCGGTGAAGCCGATGCCCTGGTTGACGAGCTGCTCGTTCCAGGGTTCGCCGACGCAGAAGACGTCCATGTTGCCGACCTTCATGTTCGCCACCATCTGCGGCGGCGGTACGACGATGGTCGAGACATCCTTGTTCGGATCGATGCCGCCGGCCGCCAGCCAGTAGCGGATCCAGAGATCATGCGTGCCACCGGGAAAGGTCATCGCGGCCTTCACCTCCTTGCCCTCGGCCTTCTTCTTTTCGAAGGCGGCCTTGAGCTTGGAGGAATCGAGCTGCACGCCGGTCTCGGCATATTCCTTGGCAACCGAAATACCCTGGCTGTCGTAGTTCAGCCGCGCAACGAGGGCCATCGGCACCGGCTTGTTGTTCTGCGTCACCTTGCCGGTATGCATGAGGTAGGGAAGCGGCGAGAGGATATGCGCGCCGTCGATGCCGTTCGCCGCCCCGCCGAGCACGAGATTGTCGCGTGTCGCACCCCAGGAGGCCTGCTTGGCAACGTCGACGTCAGGCAATCCGTGTTTTGCAAAAAGCCCCTTCTCTTTGGCGACGATCAGCGGCGCGGCATCGGTGAGCGCGATGAAGCCGAGCTTGATGCCGGTAACTTCGGGTCCGGCACCGGCGGCAAAGGCGCCAGAGGGGAAAGCAGAGCGCACGGCGCCGATCAGTGCGGCAGCGGCGGTGGTCTTCAACATGCTGCGACGGCTGATTGCGGTCGTGAAAATCTTGGTCATGCGC
>Ga0307515_10025213_pt1 | contig 10304 bp, 1 predicted proteins | sample 17_EM_MG_FD_194513 | JGI IMG/M metagenome (GOLD analysis project Ga0307515, IMG submission 194513) | Populus trichocarpa ectomycorrhiza microbial communities from riparian zone in the Pacific Northwest, United States - 17_EM | ecosystem: Host-associated > Plants > Roots > Unclassified | place...
AAGACTATAGTCTAAGACTAGATTAAGATCCCTATAGTAAGATGCTTTAATAACGCTATAATATACTATACGGCTGTTATAAAGGAAAACTAGAGGTTTAATATCTTCCTAGCCCGTATATATAGCTTAAAGGACCTCTTCTTATATACCCCTTTTGTTAATCCTAAATAATAGGTAGACTTTTAGTTCTTATATCTTCTAGCCCACCTATAAGCAGAGCTCTTCCGCCAGAACTTCGCCTAATAGGTAAGAACCGCTAAAGACCTCTTTAACAAAATCCGCCGTATAGAGCAACTGCTTAATACTATAAAGCTCGTAGAAGATCGCGTAAGTAGTAGTAGCAAATTATCGCGTACGAAGCGCGGTTGTAGTATAGTCTTTATAGAGTTAGGCTTAGGGAACAGAACCTAAAAAGGGCGACGCTTTTTTAAGTAAACTCCTAGGGAGACCACTTAAAAGTTAAATAGCTTAGGGGACCCCCCAAACGCTAGTGCTACGTAGGCGAGTTAAAGGACTATAAGTGGCTACCGTAAGGAATACTGGAAGTAGGCTAATAAAGAGAAGTTAGCTTGGGCTTCGGAAAACCTAAAGCCCTAGTAGTATATCTCTCTTAACTATAACTAGGGCCTAATATAGAGGGAGAGAAGAAATATATTATAGTATATATTGCGATAGATACGCCTTAGGGTAAAGTCCGCCTATATACTTTATATAATAATAGGTGCTAAATTAACCTTATTAATTAAAATATTATCTATAGGTTTAACCTACCTATACGCTACGCGCTATATTTATATAAGCCTATTACATATTTCCTTAATAGTAACTAGATAATAATTTAGGATGCTTATAATCTAATAGTTACTACTAGCGACTTCTAGGGTACCTCTCGTACCATTAGCCCGCAGACCTTTTAGGGCGGCTTATTTAATAGTTATAATATAGTTTTTAGATAGGATTAGCTTACGGAAGTAGATTTATTAATTAACTTCCGTTCTGGATAGTTTGTCTAGGGTACTTTAGACCCTAAACGCCTCTAAATAGTTACCCTTAATACTCTCCTAGTAGATATTAAGGCTAATAAAACAGTCTATTTACTATAGCCAGAAGACTCCTTTTTTATACCGGTTATAAATATAATAGAGGACCTATTATTACTAGCAGCGAGTACTTATATAGACCCTCTGGACGTAGAGATACCGGTTATAAATATAGTAAAGGACCTGCCGTTACTAGCAGCGAGTACCTATAAAAACCCTCTAGTGTTAGCGCAGATCACCTATATATAAGGGGGAGGTTATTAAAACCCTAAAACTATTAAGTATACTATAGTAGAGCTGTATATACTCTCTATACGAGTATACTTATAAAACGTATATTAGCCGCACCCTTCTCTTTACTAGCTTTTGGAAGTATACTACTATATAATAATTACTTTAACCTCCGTGGCCCTTAGCCTACTAGAGGTATATAAGGAGGAAATTAATATCTTTTTTAATAAGCTAGCAAGCATGCTACCGTAGAACTCTAAGTACAACTATATAATCGACTTAGAAGAAGGTAAGACGCTACCGTAAATACCCCTCTATAACCTCTTATAAAAAGAGTTATAGGTCTTATAAGAGTACCTAGATAGTGCTCTTAAAAAGGGCTAGATTAGGCCTAGTAAGTCGCCTACTAGAGTGCCTATCCTCTTTATGCTAAAAGTAGACGGTATAATGCGGCTATATATTAACTATAGACGCCTAAATAAGATTACGATTAAAAATCGGTACCCCTTACCGCTAGTTAGCGAGCTCTTTAATAGGCTTAGCTATGTAAAAATATTTATAAAGCTGGATCTTTATAATGAGTACTATAGGATTTATATTAAAAAGGGAGACAAATAGAAGACCGTATTTAAAACACGCTACGGTTACTTTAAATACCTAGTAATGCTCTTTAGTCTTACTAACGCCCCTATAACTTTTTAGAGCTATATTTATAAAGCTTTAAAAACCCTAGTAGATACTATTTATATAGTTTACCTAGATAATATTCTTATCTACTTAAATAATAAGGATAAGTATATTAAGCACGTTAAGCAGGTACTGTAATAACTCCGTGCTTAGGGCCTATACGCTAAACTATTAAAATGCATCTTTTATACTAAGAACGTTAAGTTCCTAGGCTTTATTATTACCCCTAGGGGTATTATAATAGACCCTAACCGCGTAAAAGCTATTAAGGAATGGCCTAAGCCTAAGCCCTATAGAGATATCTAGGTCTTCCTTAGCTTTACTAACTTTTATAAGCGATTTATCTAGAACTACTTAGATACCGTATACCCCCTACACGTATATCTTATATAGGCATATCGCAACCTAACGTTAGATAGGGAGAAGAAGAAGAAGCGTAAGTTAAAAGGGCTTACTAAATAGTATTAACCCTAGTCCTAGCCTAATAACGCGTAGTAGGCGTTTTATAAGCTACGCGCTGCGTTTATATAGGCTCCTTTACTTCGCCACTTTAACCTTAATCTACCCCTAATAGTAATTACTAACGCTTTTAACTATACCTATAGCGGTATACTTCTGCAGCCTTTAGGGTAAGGAGATTAACTTTACTGGCACCTAATTGCCTACTATAGTTAGAAGCTTACTGGCCTAAAAGTATAGTATAATACGTATAATAAAGAACTACTCGCTATAGTGCAACACTTTAAGATATGGCGTTATTACCTTAAATACACCGCGTATATAACGCGCGTGCTCTATAATTATAATAATTTTAGGTACTTTATAACTACTAAGAGCTTATCTACTCGCTAGGCCTAGTACGCTAAGGAACTAGCTAAGTTTAATTTTAAGATTAAATATAAGCTAGGTAAAGTAAATCCCGCTAATATACTATTCTAGCGCCTAGATTATACTAAAGGCTTTAAAGATAGTAGTAAGAGGATAATCCTTAATGCTATATTGCCTATATTATAGCAAAAGTTACGGGTTATAGGCCTTATGGGCGGCCCTAGTGCTACTATACTAAACTAGTAAGTAGTATACGTGCAGTATATAAGCGACCCTTATAAATTTAGCGCCGGCGAACTAGAGCGTCCTACTATTCTTTTTAAGATTACCTTAACTAGCCTAATAACGCTTAACCTTAGGGAAGACCCCTTAGCCTAGGCTACGGTCCCCCATAATAACCTAGTGAGTTACCTACGCATTATATATTACTTCGCTAGCACTAACTTTACGTAAAGTCTCGTGCTATGGTAAGAGGTAGTAGTAGCTACCTTAGCCAAAATGGCGTTTATAAAACACCCCCCTAAGTTACTAGTTAATTTTATTTATAGAGTATAAAAAAGGGACGCCTTTATATACTCTAAATATAATTAGTTAACCTAGAAATAAGTTTCCGCTAGTAATAAGGACTATACCCTTAATAATTAAGGACTCTTAAGGTAAAATAAGAAGGTCTAGGTGCCGAATTACACACTATTATAATAGGAGATCCTTAAGCGAAATTATGACAATCCTATAGGCGGCCACTATAGTTTTAACTATACCTTTAAGGTAATTGTATGGAAGTATACTTAGAACGGCCTTACCTAGGACCTCCGTAAATACCTAGATAATTATAATACCTACTAACGCTCTAAATCGCGCCGCTATAAACCCTATAGTAAGCTATAGCCTCTCTATATCCTTGTCCTTATAGACTATTTTATAAAGCTAGTGCGCTACTATCTAGTGCGTAAGATAATTAATGCTACATAACTCGCAGAACTCTTATTTAGAGTTTTTGCATAAATAGGGCCTCTAGATAATATTATCTTTAATAAGGGTAGTATATTTATAAGCGAGCACTAAAGCACTATATGCTACTATCTCCGCGTTTAACGTAAACTTAGTACTATATTTTACCCGCAGATAGATAATTAGACGAAGCGTTAGAACTAGGAGCTTAAGGTATACCTATATATATTTACGAACTAGGAATAGTCTAATTAGGCCTCCCTACTTAAAGAAGTAGCCTTTACCTATAACTTTAAGGTCTATGCCATAATAAAACGTTCCCCTATTAAGCTCGCCTATAGCTAGCTACTAAACGTCCCAGATAGAGTCCTAGATAGTGTTTAAAACGCCTAGTAAGGTAGGGAGAGGTCTAAGTTAATAAATATCTAACTTGTAAAGACGCACCTATAACGCCTGCGCCTTATATATAAGGTAGCGGCGGCGTTAATAATGCACGCCTAAAAGCTTTAAGTAAAATACTACAATTATTACCACCTAGCTAAGTACTTTGCCGTTAGTAAACGAGTCCTACTTTCCTCTAAGAATATCCACACAAAACGTCCCTATAAAAAGCTTAACTATAAGTTTATAGGACTGTTTTAGATCCTAGAGCGCGTAGGGCAACAAGTATATAAGCTAAAGCTTCTACCTACTATAGCACGGCTCTACCTAGTCTTTTATATCTCCCTACTAGAGCCTTATAGGTTACGCCTTAGGTTTTAACCCCTAATAGTGTGGGAGGGTACGACCTCTCTAAGATAGGAAAGTCACAGTGCTGTCAGTCTGTCTGTCGGTCGGTCGGTCGGTCGGTCGGTCAGTCAGTCATAATCAGTCAGTAGAATAGTCAGTAAGAAAAAAAGAAAAGAGTGTATTTCTGGTAACTGGTAAGGTCGTGATATGTATATAAGGAAAGAAGGAAGGAAGCCGAAGGCTCTATAAATATAGGAAAATGCCAAGACAGTAGGCGACGTCCAATCTACACCACCACAATAGTAAAAGAGCTTAAAGAAGGTAGCTGGGAAGTAGAAGCAATTATTGCCTACTAGGATTATGCTAGACAACTATAGTACCTTATTAAATAGCTAGGATAGTTAAATAAGTATAATAAATGGAAATACGAGATAGAACTTAAGAATTATTAATAACTGCTAGATAAGTACCGTAAGCGGGACACCTTAGCCTTATAGCCGAAGCGCAGGCGAAAAGTAAGCGCCGCTATTAAAATATAACCTATATTAAAGTAAAGTAAAGGATGTTCTAAGGGATTAAAGAACAAGTAATAATTGCTGTAAGAACTATAGCCTTAATTTAGAAAGCACCCTTCCTAGACTTAGTCTATTACTTTATACTAGCTAAGCAGATTATTTATATATTAGAAAATAGGCCCGTTTATAACTGGGGTTTATTTAACTGGGGTTTATTTAACTGGGGTCCATAACCTGCTAGTAACCCGCCAGTAGTAACCGATACTAATAACGTATATACTATTCTATATATATATTATATAGATAACGCATAAGGCTAAAATATAGGTTAGTAGCGGGTTTAATAGGTATATAGCCTTACTGTCCTAATCTAGCTGTATGTAAATAACCTATAACCTACCCGCAAAGTATATACGGCGCTATTCCGGTATAGCGTAAGGCTAAAGTAGGGGTAGCGGCGGATTTAATAAGTATATAGCCTTACCGTCTATGAATCTGGCTGTATATAAATAACCTATAACTTATCCGTAAGGTACTAGCAACCTACCTATACAAGTAAGCTTTGGAATATTTCTAGTCTACTAAAGTTAAGCAATAGTATTAAGCTCTACTAGCTCTACCTATTAAATAGACTAATTAGGATTTTTTATACTAGGTATATAAAATTGCTATTAGCTTAGTTAAATGTGGGGGAGTCTTAGCAAGACAAATCTGACTAATTAGATAACTTTAACCGCTAGTTAAAGTTCCTTAATATCTTCGCGCCGCGCCTATATACCCGTCTCTCTATACGCAAAATTAAGACGCTTTTTTCCCTCTAAATTTTTTCCTTACTAAGGTTTTTTATAGGGTTTTATTAAGGCTTAAGTATATAAAGGATTAGGGACAACCCTTTTTAAAGGGGGGGCATTATTAGGTAAAACCTAAGTAGATAGTTATATAGCCGTAAGGTATGGGCGACCCTATAGTAACTTAGGGGTGACTCGCCCGTAAGGTACGTGCTCTATACATACCTAGGGAAAACCCTTCCTACCTTAGATACAGACTTCTCCTTTTCCCTTAAGGATTTGTCTCTGTTTATACAATATACCTATTGTTCTATTATTAGACTCCCTATCCACATCCTTACCTTATATTCTTCCTAAAAAAAGCTAGTTATTTATAGTATAGTTATTGGATATAATAGCACCTAGTTTTTATATAATCCTATAATCCTTAAGCACTAAAAGGAGAGTATTCTATTACTTGTCCCTGTTATAAAAGGCTACTATATAGAGGCCGAAAAGAGCGTTTATAAGCTTTTCCTAGCTATTAGTAAAATAGCCGCAAATTATAAGGAGAAGGTAATTATTTAGAAAGGTCTAGATATTAATAGAGAGATAAATACTTATTAGTATAGACTGCAGCCTCTTTTATATAATATCCTTTTATAATAGCTATAAGTTATAGATCTTTTTACTAACTTGTAACGTTTCCCGCCCTAACGTTACCATTTAGCCAAAAGACTCGGAGTGCTTGCGAACTTATTCGCAAGCGCGGCGGGATTTAATATATGTACTCTTACATAACTGCTAAATAGGCTATAGTTATATAGCCGTCTACTTTAGGATTAATTAACTATAGAAGAATATAGAATTTTAGCCACTTAACTATCCAAAATAGTAAGTTTTATATAATAAGGGCCTTATTAATAACTTCCTTCTTTAGGACTGCTTAGAGTACTTTTAAATCTAGCTCTTCTATCTTATTTTAAGATAACGCTTTAAGGTAAAGGTCTTTTAATTAATTCCGTGTTGCTTCTTTTATATAGCTAGTTTTAGGCTTAACCGTAATGCTATACTTTAACACTAAGTGGTTTTAAAAGTTAAAAGTTAACTATATAGCGTATAACTCTATATAGTGTTTATAATAGAATAAAAGACAGGCTTTTTTATTTTATATAGGCTTATTACTACCTAGTGGACGGGTATACTCCTATATTAAAAGAGCCGAGCGACCTCTTGTATTTTTTAATTTAGAGGTATTAATAGAGTTAAGAGCTTCTAATTTTACTTCTAAAGCCATAATGTAAGTAATAGAGTTATATACGGCGATAGGGTTATAACGGTTGACTAGTACCGCCTTCCTAATTAAGTTTACCGCCTTCCTAATATAGTATATTGCCGGTTCCAAAATTAAAATAGCAGCAACTTTATCTTATTTTAAATGCTTACAACCAAATTAAAAAATCTTTTACTAACACTATAATGCCCTGCTGGCTCCTATAACCTAGCAGGGAAGAGAAAATATAAAGCGCTATTATTGCCTGGCATTCTGGGCTCTATAAAAACCGGGAAACTTATATAAACACTAGCGTCTATATATTGCTTAGCAGCATCTACCTCAGCAACGCACAATGCTGAGACCTTTTGCAATATTCGCGAATATCAAACGCAGTCACTACGTGGCTAATTCGCTTTTAATATCGCTAAACTCATTAATATTTATTATATATTTATTATCCATTCATTTAAGAATTATTTTATAACGCTATTACCGCTTATAACCAACTGGGAGATTTATACGCGTATATAATCCCAATAAATAAACCCACCTAGACGACCTACCTTAACTATACTATCGTCTACAACCGCTATACCCTCCTCTACTAGTTTTATAATGCCGTCCAAGGCTAATATATACGCCGCTGCCGTAAAAGAGCGCGAAATTACTAAAGAGTAAAGGGAATAAGCCTAAGATAAAAGGGAGATTTAGAAGTATAAGGAAGAGCGTAAAGCCCGCCTAGCGGAGAAGGCTCGCCAGCATAAATACCACCTAGCTCAAATAGCTTAATTACAGTTAGGCTTGGCCGCTTTGGCCTTATAGGCTACTACAACAGCTGCTATAGCTAATATCCTTAGTAGGCCTCTCCCTCCTAGTATAAAGTCGCTTAAACTCCGCCTTCCTGGCGTTATAAAAAGGGATTACCTAAACATTTTTAAGGGTACCTTTAATCTAGTAAACCTCGCCCATCTTTAAGTCTATACCGCTTAAATTAAGATCACTAATAAGATATAGATTAAGAATAGTACTTTAGTTATAAGGAAGGCAAAGGTAAATAAAAAGCTATTTGCAGATAAAGGCATTTAGTTTAAAGGTTTTACTAACTATGTGGTTATTACTAGCACCCTCTATATATGCCCGTTAGACCTTATTGCTAGTATACTTCTTTAAATAAATATAATTTATACCTTATTAACCTAGTATATCTAAGTAGGTTATATACTCAACTTAGCACTCGACTATTATACCTTTATAATAACTAATAGCTAACTAAAGCCCGCTAATTAGCAAATGCCAGCCTAGTATATAGTGCTATACCTTATAATATCTAGTGCTATTAGCTTTGCCGCCTTAAAGAGACCTAGGTTAGATACCTCCTATACCTCTAATACCTACCATAGGTTTAATAGCAGAGGCTGCGATAATATAGCTTACAAATACCCGCATAAGTGCTTAAAGTGTAGTAAAGATTATACTGTATTATCTAAAGCTTACGCCTAGGAATAGTAAGGCAAACCTTATAAAATAGGGTCTAGCCTAATAATAATACTAACTTTAATTATATGCCTAGGACCTAGGCCTAATACGTTACTATTATTCTCTACCTTTATAAAGGCGAAGGCTCTTTACTACTCTCTATCGCCCCTAAGGATCTTAGTATGGCACTCCCTTCTATCTAACTACCCAGGCAATCTACTAGCTATCTTAGTAGGCATCCTAACCTATAGCTGCGAGATAGGAGCTAAGTCTATCCCTACCCTAAAATCTTATAGGAACTATAACTCCTCTTAGGATAACACCGACCTTATCTCTAAGAAGATAATATTAGACCTCAAAAAAGGACATATTAAAATTGCGATAGGGCCTATTATAGTCTTACCTCTTAGCCTAATGCCAAAATCGGATAAAGGATACCGCCGAATTTATAATCTCTCCTTTCTACTAGCATCTTTAGTTAATAACGCAATCCTAGAAGAATATAGAGCACTAGTATACACTACAATTACTGCTATTTAAGCCTACGTTATTTCTATAGGTTGTAAATATCTACTACTTAAAAGAGATATCAAAGACGCGTTCTATATAGTCCCCCTATCTTATAGGGTAAGAACATTAATAGGCTTCTTCTAGGAAGGTATTACCTACTAGAAATGCTGCCTATCCTTTAATCTTTAAACTGCGCCGCTTATATTTAACCTCTTTACAGAAAGCCTATATTAGATACTCTATTTATAACTACCTTATAAGGTAGAATACTACCTAGATAACTTTATCTTTATCCTTACTAACCTAAACAACTTAGCGGCTGTTACCTAGACTTACATCTCTATTACTAACTCCCTAGGTATCCCTTAAAATAGCTCTAAAGACATAGCAGGAACTATTATTAAAGTTCTAGGATATACTATTAACACCGTATAAATATAAACGTAATTATTACCATAGAAACAATTACGTGCTATTAAGAAAGTTACTACCACACTCTAATATAGCTTATTATTGTTCCTTTAAGCCCAGTAGCTTGCGGGCTACCTCATATAGTACGCCTACGTAATTAGACTCGGTTAATCTTACTCTAAATCCCTCTAAATCTTTATTACTGCTTAGCTAAAGACTCTAGCAAACAAGCATAAACCTAGGTAATTCAGCACTAAGTTACAAAGTAACTTATATATCTGGCTTAACCTACTTACTATAAGTAATAGGGTATTATTCTTTAACAACGTCAAGCGTACCTATATTTATCTCTTTACTAACACCTCTACCTAGTTTAGGTTTAGCGGCTTTTACTTTTTTAAAGAACTTAAATACGAGGATAACTGGTAGTGGTATATAGCCAACCTCCCTTAATCTTAGGCATTTAGTATATTGCCTAAGCCCAGTTAATAAGTAGACTATATTAATCTAAAAGAGATACATGCTATTGCTTATATATTTAATCTATAGTCTACCAACTAGCAGTATAGCGCGCTATTTATTTATATTAATAGTATAGTAGTTTACCAGGGCATTAAGAAAACCGTTATCCGTAGCGTAGCAAATAAATTACTCCGCAAGATTATGCTAGCTGCTATAGCTTACAATATTATAATATCCGCGAAGTGAATCCTAGGTAATTTAAATGGCTTAGCTAATATACTATCTTAATTCTAGGCCGCGGCTATCTATTAGTTCTGCCCACACTAGGCCCTTAATTTATTACTACTAAAGCTAATAAGTTTTTAATAGGTGCCGTAAACCTAACGGACTACTTACAACCGCCTATAAACTTTAAAGATAA
>Ga0307515_10025214_pt1 | contig 10303 bp, 12 predicted proteins | sample 17_EM_MG_FD_194513 | JGI IMG/M metagenome (GOLD analysis project Ga0307515, IMG submission 194513) | Populus trichocarpa ectomycorrhiza microbial communities from riparian zone in the Pacific Northwest, United States - 17_EM | ecosystem: Host-associated > Plants > Roots > Unclassified | place...
ACCCACAACACCCACAACACCCACAACACCCACAACACCCACAACACCCACAACACCCACAACACCCACAACACCCACAACACCCACAACACCCACAACACCCACAACACCCACAACACCCACAACATGAACAACATGCACTACACCCACAACATGCACAACAAGCACAACACCCACAACACACCAAACACATACACCACACACAACACTCACAACACACATGACCCACACGAGGCGCAAGATTGCAGTTTTACCATTTGAATTGACAAGGCCATGTCAATTCGGTTAAGCAGCATGATCAGGACATCAGGCACCATGGGCTTCCATCCAACAGATCTGTGCAGGACAGACTCTCTTGACTGACCAATGAATCAACTGTATGAGGACTACGGAGGACATCCAACTGGAGATTATTAATGCCAACCTCTCTGTGAGCATTGAACAAGCCGAGAAAATAGCCAAGATTTGCAACCTCAACAAGAGCTTGGCTGCTAAAGTCGAGAACTTGGTGGCGCTGAGAACTTCCAAGATGGCCCAAGCAAGGAGTTAGCAGCAGCTCACTACGAATTTCAGGAGTCGGAGGAAGTGCTCAAGATGAGAAAATGTACCTTCGCAAAGTTACACAGACGGCTCAAGAAATGCACGTTGGAGTAGGAGGCAATGTAGCAGACAGATATATCACAGCCCCGGCTGGAGATTGACATGCTGCAGCACCAAGTCAATAATCTCTCGTCAGTGAAAAGCCAGCTTCAATCAGAGTTGATAGCCTGTTGATTCATCATTCAATGACTTACAACTAACCTTGTGGGTGTGACTGCAGCTCTGATTACATCCTCAGTGTCCCCAGGCTCAGCCGGGGTCCGTAGCTTCTCCGAGCCGACCCCTGGCCAGTCTGGAAGCTGTGAATACTCAGTCAAGTCATCTAATCTTCTGACATATGAGGGCAAATGATCCTTGGACAGTGTCACCGCCATCCTTGTTGCATTGGAGTGACGCTTCAAGTATGCAGCCCAAGCCAATGTATGGGTCAGCACACTGGGTTGGGGTGAGCAAGCATTAGTGGTCGCAACAGCTCCAGGTAAGCTGCCAGTGATCATGGTTCAGACCACAACAACGTGTTGGTTAGGTTGGAGACCCCTCCAGAAACCTAACCCGCTGCCCCTTGGTGGGCCAAACCGGCACCTGTACCTGTCAACCCGCAGGTGATGCTGGGTATGGCTAGACCTGTCCGATGCAATCTCCGGCTCCACGTTTAGTGTTTCACCATTTATTGTAGCATTCTGATACACTACTGTTAATCACATAATATTGACTTTCATATGTCACTGTCTCTTTTTGATGTATTGGCCGCCTTAATAATCACAACGAGCAGAGAAACTGTAGTACGGTAGTGCGTGCTGGAGTAGTCGAGTGTGTGTGGGCGTATGTGAAAGTGTGTCCATTGTATTGTGTTACGAGACATGTCACATCAACATAAAGTCGATCGATGACTAATTGCACTAACCACAACGTGGCAAGTGACATCATAGTCCTTGGCATAGTGATATCCGTACTTCAAATCAGCTCAACCCTTCTCCAGGATGGCTATCACGTCTGTTTCAAACAAAACAGTAAACAAACGAGAAAAGCTGCCAATCAAACAATGTGGATCTCCTTGAAACAAACGTGCCCAATTAATCAATTTGGTTTCCTATGGCACATCTAATGCCATTTCCAGTACTGATACCGTTCCCGTGACCATTTTCGACCGTACCAAGGCCATTTCGGATGCCAATTCTTATCATTCCCATTGCAGCGCACTGCTTTTAGAAGGCGCGCTTTGGCAGTGGCTTTGTGAAGCAGTCGGTGAGCATCTCAGCAGTCCATATGTAGCTCCAGTCAATCTCTCCATCTCTAGCCATATCTGTAGCAAGATCGTACTTGGTCACAATGTGTGCAACTGCAGTTCCATGGTAGATTCTGTTCTTGATGCTCGTGATCAGTGACTGTGAATTGGAGAACACGTGAGAGATAGTCGGGATGCCCAGCTCATTCAAGAGATGTGAGATCTGTGAGAGTCCCATGCCGCCTACTCCGAAGGCATCGTATTTGGCATCGGTCGTGGACTGGGCAGCCAACTTCTGTGGTCTCGATCTTCAGTTGACCGCTCCTCCGAAGGTGATGACCTGTCCACTTGTCGATTTATTGTCATCCAGGCATCCAGCATAGTCCGAATCGACATAACGACTCAGTGAGTCTGCTCCTTCTCCTCCGAGTGTACTTTCTCCAAGTGCTCCTCCGTGTGCTCATCCGAAACGCAGTGGCCAGTCCTTTGTGCGGTTGAGGTACCAAAACACGTGCTTCTGAGCTACCATATGGTCATTGCTCAGGTTGTGATTGTACCGGCTGAGAACTCCGATGGCATAGGCGATATCAGGCCGAGTGGCGGTTGTCGCGTCAATATGGCTTCTGATCATCGACTGGTATATCGTCAGATTGCAGGCTTCTTAGTCGGGCTTCCTCTTCTGAAGGTTCATTGACATTGGCGTGGCAACTGGCCTGGACTCGTCCATTCGGAACTTCGCCAAGATCATCCCAATGTAACTGTACTGTTGGATGTCGATCATGTGATGCTCCCGATGCGTTCAATGTTCATGCTGAGATAGAAGGAGACACTCCCGAGATCATGCATCCAGAACCGCATCATCATCTGATACTTGATCTGCCCAATCAAGCCCTCGTTAGCAATGATAGGGAGATCATCCACGCACAGAACAACTGCAGCAACGACTATGCCTTGATCCTCAAGCACAAACAGTCCTCCATCGACATGTGATGCCACAAATCCAATCAAGATCACACAGTGCTTGAGAGTGCCGTACCAAACGTGCGAGGACTGCTTCAGGCCATATAGAGACTTTCTCCTGCGGAGTACCATCTTCCGTGAAGTCTGTGTTAATCTTGGATCATTGTATCGGCTCTCAGTTTGGAACAAACCAAACTATCCCTGCACTGGGTGCATATAGATCTCTTCTTCCAAGTGAACTCCCAAGAAAGCCATGCATACGTCCATTTGATGGATCTCGAGATCGTACTTGGCGGCTTTCGCGAGTGTCAACCCAACCTGGCCCAAACGAGCAATCGGTGCACACGTCACCTGGCAGTCGATGCATTCAATTTGGTGATTTTCTCCACAGACTAGCCGGGCCCTGACCCACTGGACATTGCCTGCTCCATCGCGCTTGATCTTGTATACCCAAACACTTGGCAAAGCCTTTCTCCCTTCCAGAAGCTCCACAAAATCTGCAAAGACTTGATGCTGACCGATTGCATCTAACTCTTCTTTCATCGCCGTATTCCATTTCTCAGGGAGCGGAGACTCGGCTGCTGCTTTGTAAGACTTTTGATCGATCCCATCCTCGTGATCATCGGAGATCGCAGCTGTAGCGTAGATGGGACTCATATCCTCGAATTCGTCATCTTCAAGAGCCAATTGTGCAGACTCTGCCAACGTATCCTTCCCGGTGTGGTTTCAGCGACTACCTTGGGCCGGCAGCTTCCATGCATGTCCAACCGACGTCTCAAGGCCAGCCAATTCTCTTGACTTCTTCTTTGGCTTTCACTTTGGAGGATCCGGCAGTTAATCATCATCCAATGGCTACTCCATTTGAAGTTTGGAATTTCCATCTCCGGTTGGCTGCCTCTTTGTGTGTTTGGGTTCTTCAATGATATCTCTGTAGAAGTGCTTGTGCAAGATCGCGTTATCTGCAGCGTTTGGTGCTGTGTACCACTTTCCTTCACTGAATACTACATGTCTGGAGCAATGAAGCGTCTTGGCCAATGGGTCGTATACAGATTACTGCTTAGTTGATATACTTTACCCAACGAACATGATGGGAGTGGCTCTGGAATCCAGCTTCTTTCGTTTCTCTATCAGAACGTGCTCCAAAGCGAAGAATCCGAACACACCGAGATACTACAGAGATGGCTTCATTCCAGATCCATGCCCGGCCTCGTACGGAGTGTCGCCGATTAGGGAATGCGTCAGAGTGCGGTTCTTGAGATATACTGCCACTGAGACTGCAAATGCCCAGTACTTCGTTGGAAGTCCGGCATCATGCAGCATGCATCGTACGCGCTCCACGATCTTGTGGTTCACCCGTTCAACGACTCCATCAGAGTGAAAAGTGTAGGGCGTAGTCGTTTCCATTAGTACGCTCTCTGATTTTAGGTATACTGCGAATTCCTTCGAGGTATACTCACCACCTCCATCAGTACAGAATTGCTTGACTTGCTTGCCCGACTCCTTTTCTCTAAGAGTCTTCCGTTCTTTGAATTTCTCCAGGGCTTCCAACATGTAGTTAAAAATCTACTCTTCTGTATGCCTTGTGGCGTTGTCAATGAAGAGCAGCATTTTTCGACCTCCTCCGATGGCTGTTTCCAGGCGATCATATATGTTCGAGTGCATGAGCTGCAGAGGCTCAGTGGCACCAGAAGACATGTTGAGAGTGATGGGTTTTCTCGTCAATTTGCATTTGATGCAACTCTCACAATCACACTTGCTGGTAATTCTTGAAGCATTGGTGATTGTCGGCCAGATCTCCACAGAGTTGAGGCCGATGTGTGCCAAGCAGCAGTGGCATATCATCCGCTTTTCTGCACCATGCCGTGATGCATGCCCAGTCATTGTAAGTGCCAGCAGGGAGCTGTCCTCGATATCGGTGTATTCGGTCGATTCCGTAGTTTGATCCGGAATGAATATCCCATCGACCTGAGGTGCAGTGGAAATCAACTTGGCATGGCGATTGTAGAGGTTGAGGTGGTAGTGATTCAACGGTTCGACTTTGACGTCCTTGTCCATGAGCCGACATTGTGAAATGAGATTGAATGATCCCGCCAAATGCACCACTTCTTGAAGTATTATCGTTTCCATCTTTCCATCTGGCAGCTGGCAAATCAACCTAACACTCCCATATCCGGATACAAACGATGCGACCCCATTGGATCGCTTCACCTTCTTCGTGTTGGGAGGATATTTGGTGTAGGTGATGAAAATTGATCGACAGCCAGAGATGTGAGTCGTGCATCCGCAATGGATGAACCAATCACTGGATGAACCATTTGAGCTGGCCATCATCCAATCGTTCTCGATCTATGTGGTGAGAGTCGATGTAGTCTCATTCAATGCTTATGCTGCAGTGTCGGCAGCGTTTGGAGGATTGCCGTGTTGCTTGCTCAAGCAGTTCTTGGTGACATGCCCTCGCCGCTGGCAATGAAAGCACTTCCGCAGATCCTTCTCTTTCCTATCTTCCTCAGTATCTCTCTTATCCCTGTTTGGACTTTTGCTGCCTTTACCGGCTTTACTGCCATTACCACCACCTTTGCCACCCTGCTCTGCACAGAGCAGAGCTTCTGGAGTGAGCCCATTCTCCCTCTTGATTGCAGCATCCATTTGAACAAGTTTGGTGACAATGTCATCGGGGGTGGCGGTCATCATGACGTTTTGATCCATCACAAGCTCCAGGAACGCTTTCCACTCGTCATTCCTTGGGATCCCGCGAGGGAGGTAGAAGATATGCTCATGCTCACTCATCTTCGTGATTGTCTTTGTAGACGCGGTGGTGCTGGTGTCGGCAGCATCAGTGCCATTGGTCGATGGCCCTGCCCAGAGATTGTGATTCTTGACATTCTGATCAATCCGCAATACGTAGTTGTCAACATCTCTGCAGTCCTATAGCTTGATGCTCCTAAGGTCTTCCCTCGTCTCGAAGATGTTGCGCTTCAGCTTTGAGTTGCAGGCTGATGCTAACTGTTCCCAAAGCGTCGTCGCATCGTCGACGACTCTATATTCCGCTTGTATCCTCGGTTCCATGCCCAGCAGGACAGTCAATCAGCCAACGCCATGGCGATTCATCCAGTCTTTGAAAGCGGCCTTCTCTGTAGCGGTCTCGTTTGCTGGTGGCTCTTCCGGCTTGTCATCGTATCCTTTGATGATACAATACATTTGTTTCTGTTCAAGAAGTAGGGCCATCTCGGTTGCCCATTGTGCATAGTTCGTGCAATCAAACTTGGTGATTGTGATCGTCGGCGAACTCATCTCACATGATCCTGATCTTGTATTGCCATCGTCAGTTATAGCAGTCTCTCGGACTATATGGGAGACGTCCAGCAGCCCCCGTAAGACAGACAGCGGAATTCTGGGGCAATCGTTCAGCTTGCGGAGATGCTTTTCCGTGACGATGTTGACCTCCGCCGCGACAAACGACAGTAGAAGTGTTGAAGGTCGGTTCCCGCTTAAGCGCAAGGGCTCATAACCTGTTGTACGGTGGCGTGTGCTCGAGTAGTCAAGTCTGTGCGGGTGTATGCGATGGTGTGTCTCTTGTATCATGTAACGAGACATGTCGCACCTACAAAAGGTCGATCAATGACCAATGGCGCTAACTACAAAGAGGCAAGTTCCATCATAGTCCTTGGCATAGTGATATCCAACGTTCCAATCAGCCCAACAGACATGCTCCCTACCCCATCCGGACAATGAGAGTTAACGGAGCGTCAACAATTTCTGGTTGTGTACCTTGGGCAATCTGAATGATGATTGGTTCCAGACATCGATATAGGAAGTGTTGGCCGCCTGCATAGTAAGAAGAGAACGCAGAACGTTGTGTGCCCCATCTTGGAAATGAGGGCGAATGGATCGTCAACTATTGTTGGCCTTGCATCATGGTTAATCACAGTGTGATGCAGTGGTTATTGTTTATATAGATTGTTTTGACTGTGTTTGTACACTAAAAGAGTCATGAACACTTAGTGGTAGCTGTGTAAATGAAATAAGTCGTTACTGTCCCAGAGACTATTGTGGGAATATCCCTTGCTTGTCTGCCTATATTGGCTGCCAACTCCTTGCTAACGGATCTTTGAGATCAAGCATCACTCATAGTAGCGAAGATGCAAGACCACCAATCGTTGACACTCCTTTGACGCTCATTTTCAAGATGGGGCACAGACGGTATTGCAATCTCTTTTGCCTATCAAGGCGGCCAATAATGACTTCATGACTGTCTGCAACCTATCGTCCTTCAGATTACACATGATGCAAGACCAAAAATTGTTGATGCTCCATTGAGGTTCATTTTCAGGATGGGGTAGGGAGCGTGTGGCTAGAATTCTTGCCTATAAATGCGGCCAATGCTTTGATTATGTATAACCATGACCATATCGATTCTTAATTACATGACTTACAAGACCTATAATTGTCGATGCTCAATGAATGCTCATTATGCAACGCACTTAACCGCCATGTGCAATCAGTTGATTTGGGATAGTTTATCATTCACATTGTTTTGCCACTCTTTCTATCGTTTTCATTGACTTTCTCCTTCATGTCTCCATTGTTCTTTAATAATTTGTATAAATATATCCTTTAAAATATACTTTACAGTATCCGCTAATTGTAGATAATGGTAAACTCAAACATTCTGTTCCTTTCGATCAATTCTAGTCCTCACTTGCAGGTTCGCTCAATAGGCTGCTTTCATCTGCAAAATGAATGTTAGCCGCATTACCACACAGTAGATAGTGTACTAACCGGTGGATGTTCCTTCATCAGTCAGCATATCTGGATTACAATCTGTATCATGCTGGATATCCTGGGCATATGCATCAAGAGTGCTAAATTGAGCCCTGGGAAGAGAAGTGTGTGAATACACATATCCAGGTGGCAAATTGTGTATATGGAAACGTTGAGCGCCCTCATTGTCACCGGGCGGCGCAGGTGGCATTCCGTGCTGATGTGGCATCAAGTCCGGTGTCAGCTGTCTGAGTCGGTCAGGCGTAGGTGCATCCATTCCTTTGGGCCTCCGGTGTGTCTGCGGTTTCATTCCGGTGCCAGTTGCAACTGGATGGCATGCGTCCGTGTGGTTTTGACGGAGCATAGCTGGGCGTCTTTCTATCGCAGCCTTCACCATTCCATGCCAAGGAATCGCAACTCCCTGCTTCTTCTCTCCTCGGACTTTGGTGCGGGGTGACTTCATCCCGTATTGCATTTTCTCCATCGCAGAGAGTGAAAACCATCCTTTTGCCAATTTGGCCATATTCAAGGCCAGTCGCATGTCAGACTGTTCCAGCGGTACCCAACGTCCTTGCCTTGCCATAGTAGCAGACATGTTGGAAACCTACAAAAAATTGGTTGCTGCGTGTAACAATGACATTCAGCTACTAACTCAACCACATATGCTTCCGTAGCCTCTTCTAGGGTGATTAAAGCCTGTTTGATCCACTCTCGGGGATGGTTACCATGAGATTCTTCTTTGAAAATTCCAGTGCTGACATCACTATGGTGTTCGATTTTGTGGACTGCACTGGCACATCCCGTGGTCGACCGTCAAGGTTTCCCGTTACAGGCAGCTATCAATTGGTCATGTAGCTCTCTTAGTACACCCGCTGTACATTAGATTGTTATTTGATGGCCACATCAGCAAAAAATATTTCCGTCCGGGCGGAATGGCTCCGGCAGAGTGGACGCGCTCCGTCAGAGCCGTCAGAGACACCCCGGTGGCGGATTACTCCGCGCACGGCCTCAATACCACGCGTCGAGTTGCATATCGCCCTCCGATCGCTGTTTCACCGTTTCTTCTTGCTCTGTCGGTCTCATATTTTAAACGAACGCTCTGGCTTTGTGGCCAACTGTGACCATATGTCGGAATGGGTTCATTGGGTACGCGCTTGCATCGGGATTGCAATGCGATGGGTGACGCTGCAAAAATCTCTCCTCGCGTTCCTTCTACCTGCGCGCAAAATGCAATTTTCTCTTTACTAATTATACAGGATTGCAAGGCGATGGGTGATGCTGCGAAAATCTCTCCTCGCGTTCCTTCAACCTGCGCGCAAAATGCAATTCTCTCTTTACTAATTATACACACCATTCCAAGTCGCCAGATCTATGTGGCTATTGACAATCCATCGCTCGTTCCGTCCGTCTCCTGTCTTAGTACCAGTAGCTATCTCTGGAATTACGTGCCCGCAGCCGACAATGTTTCCCAAGCTGAAAACTTGCAATGCAACGGCTGCCGGTGCTTTTCTCACTTGTACAAATTTCGAGACGGGATCCAAGTTACCTGAGTTTTCCGGTATTGTGGTGAGCGCCATGGCTAACCAGTACTCAAAGAAAGCTCCATCCTCGTTTTGGAGTTTGATTTTGAATAGTCGTTGCAGTTGCCACGGGAGACGCCCATTCAGCGCGCCATAACACCTCCCCGGGCGTTGCTTTACCCACACCCAGTCGTTCCATCGATCCCCTCCGCGCCAGCTCTGGCTTCCTGTGCATCGACACATCTGAGATATGCGTTCACCATCTAAACCCTCAACTTGAACCTTAATACCATGGTAAATACAGAGCTCCATTGCATGCAGTTGTTCATCCGATATATACGTCTTGTTACGACTCTTAGGCTTTATAAACTCCCGCTTGCCGCTGTATATTGCCGCGCGGTGCGTTGCGTCTTGAGTATTGTCGAGTAATGCTCTGAAGTCTTTGATCATAGCGTCAGGATGCTTTCCATCACGGCGGTTTTGGGGTCCCATGAATTCGGGCGTCGCATATGACTTGGGGCTCTGGGGGGCAGCCAGATCAGCACCGGAAGGGAGGACTTTGCAGGCGGCAGCACTGTTCTCCCGACGCTGAGCGAGGGCTTGGAGATTGAGCTCTCTGATTTCGAAGCAGAGGATGCGACGCTGAAAGGTGATTACTTGTGGTAGGTAGTTGAGATTGTGATTGGAGGCGTTCCAACCGTCCTTGAGGTTCGTTTAATGAGCTTGTTCATGTCTCTTGGCAGAATACTGTTGCAAGGCTCCGTAGCGACGAACCTGTGCGGCCCAATGAGACATCAATTGGATCTTCGGAAAGTTGAAGTCGGCATCTAACTCCTTGGAAATATCTATCTCGTGGCTCATATAATCCCGCCAGGCGTTCATTTTGCGCCGCTTCTTGGACGGCGTCCAAGTTTCAGCATTTGTTTCCTCATCTACCTTTCGCTTCTTCATGAGTTCCGTTCTGAGGGCATTGGCTTTGGCCTTCGCCTTTTTGCCGGCTCGCCCGAGTAAGAACACTTCTTTCAAGGTGTGAAAACGATGCAAGGCGTCCTCCATGTAGCTCAATGTTGCATCATCGTGAGATTTATATCGAGCATACATATAGAATTCTAACAATGCCCGTGTGCACTCAATTGTGCGATTGAATATGGGACGCTGAGCGGTGTTTCCACCTCGTAGAGACTGGGTTACAACTCCAAGCAGGTACCGGCTCATTTCCTTCATCTCCTTCCCATTC
>Ga0307515_10025215_pt1 | contig 10303 bp, 8 predicted proteins | sample 17_EM_MG_FD_194513 | JGI IMG/M metagenome (GOLD analysis project Ga0307515, IMG submission 194513) | Populus trichocarpa ectomycorrhiza microbial communities from riparian zone in the Pacific Northwest, United States - 17_EM | ecosystem: Host-associated > Plants > Roots > Unclassified | place...
ACACATTGTCTGCACACCCTCTGTGCTGCATGTATGAAATGTAAACTCAGGCAGTGTTGTAGTACAAATGTCTGAGGCATGTGAAATCATGATAAGGCTATCTTCTGAATGTTTCAACCAGCCCTCCTGTTATGATGCACGTGTGACAATCTTAGTAATCATAACGTACGGTATTCTGGGGTTAGACCTGAGGACTATTATTTCAGTCCCACGAATATTGGTTTAGCAATTCACCAGAAGCGCTTCACGGATATTCGCTTTTATCAATGTAGAGTAGTATAGTTCATATGTATTAACCTCCTAATGTCTATAGAGAACTATGACCTTTTAATAATGACGCTGCGTGCACCTCAGGATATGACTCCTCAGACGGTTTGTCAATGAGTGCAGAGTGACTACAAAGGGTAGCGCTGGATAGATAAAGGTAATCGAATGCTAAACGAAGTAGAATATGTAATAGAGCTTATTTACTAACTGTCCTTTACCTATTGTCCTGCGCACTCTGTATCTCTTATGGATCAGCTTGCAGATGGGCTATTTAGGTGTTTAGGACGCGTCAGAATGTGAATGGGTAAAGATTGGATGATATTCAAACTCCACTAGGGGCTGCCCCTTTTATAGGCAAGCACCCGTAGCAGGTTACTAAGTACACAGCCGAGTCTGCATCGCCGATCGTCATAGCGATGCTGCGCATATTCATTTACATGGATACCAATGCTGTGTAGAACCCGTGTTCGGCGCCTATTCAGTTCCTTTGTGCACCACCGTGGTGAACAAAGCCCGCGCTGAATCAGACTCTCGAGGGCAGGCATGTGATCGCACAGCTTGCGCAATGATGCCTTTACTCAAGAGCTAAAATTACAATAAATAAACCATTCATATCCGACCCCTAGTGCGCTAACTAATCGATGGTATTGGCGAGCATACATAAAGGTATAAATAATTTGCCATTCCCGCTCGCCCGATTCCATTCTATAACATACCCCCCCGTGCCTTGATGTACGCGCTGCCCTTAATCCAAATAGTCTTCCATTTCAAAATCATTGATAGGTTGATAGGACGATGAGTCAGAGTGTTCCAGGATGCTCCCTTCCAACAGCTGGATGGAATTGCTGCATGGGCTAAGGCTGTTTGTGCCGTGTGCCTCGTATTCCCATTTGTGAAGTTTAGAATTCCATCTGAGCATAAGTCGGGAATAGGGGAGGAGGACGTATCACGGGCGATCTTCGATTTCCCAATTTGTACTGTGATTTAGTTCGAGGGGTTCGTTGTTGTATGCGAGTTCTTGGATTACATAGGGGTTGTATGTGTGGTAGATCCCCATGGAGGTGATAAGCTCGATGTAATAACGACGAACCGAGTCCAGTTCTGTGGTTCAGAATTGATCGTGTTTAGCGGACTCGTCGAAGTTGATAAATATGGGTATTTTGTGGAGCTTACCCTCCTTTAGGCTGGTCATGAATGCGGCTCGATCGAATTGGGTGAGTTGTGCCCAAGCGATTCGCGTGAACTCCTTCTGTGAAGTGGGGGAAAAAGATCGCCAGTTGATCCATTGCTCCTCTGGTATGGTGATTCGGAGTCCCTTCTTGGTGTGGAAGATTTGACCCTGCCGCTTATCAACCTGGGCGTATAGGTCAGAGATTTCGAGGCAGTCGCGTATGTTGTCTTTGACGGGGGCGATAGAGCTATATAGCCACTGGAGGTCCCTACCAATAGATTTATTGTATATAGCGTTTATGTAGTCGTCCAGTGACTTGAAGCGGTCGGGGTTGTTAATGGTCCACGCAACGAATTCTCACTCGATGAAAGAACGGCTGATGGGATTGGCGCAGTTGGGATGGTGACCGGTACTTTGACAGAATTCTTCGATAGCCGTGGTCCAGCCAAACGGGTAGTTGACGAGGCTGCCCAGGGATTTTTGGTTTCGCGTAGGGATGTATGATTTATCGTGATAGACGTGATAGTCGTCGCCTTTTTGAAGAATGATTCCATCGCGAAACTGTTCGTAATAGCAAATTTCAGTATTCGAAATTGACTCGGACGCAGGCGTCAGGCTCATCAGGATAGTAGGAGAGGTGCATGACTCGGCGGGTTGATTCCACCCGTACTGAGATGGGTATATCATTGAAATCAATGTCAACACCATACCAATATATGGCGTTAATTGGGGTGACTGGGCAAACATCGCGCAGAAGCTCGTGCGGTAGTTCCCGATTATCAGAGGATTGGAGGGATGGGGGACTCTCAACCGCTGTTCAAGATTCATCATGCCGAGCTCTTGCGCGATCTCCTCTAGTTCTAGGGGACCGGGGTGTTGGGGATCGTTCCCTTTCGTGTTGGACGGTGGAGGTCCGATTCGATAGAGGAACGGAAGCGCATGCCAAAGGCTCACCAGATATGTCATCGCGATCTGGGTTGTTGGAGTATCAGTTGGGTTGGGTTTGCAATCGGTCGAAGTAGAGTTCCTTGCGGAGTCCGCGGAGATGGTCGAATCTGGCGGTTCTTGGTGGGAGGTCATGGGCGGTGAACAGTCTGGGGACTGGTCCATGGGTGAGTCGTTCGTATTCTCTTCGATAGGAGTCAAAGGAGGCGGGATCGGGCTGCCCGAGTCTGGCGTTAGAGGTTCCCGCGATCGGTTGCTGCGGTACGGTCGCCTCATTCTCCTCCTGAGTGGATATGAGTGTTTCAGTGTTCTCTGCATTGTCGATTGTGAAGGGGTATGATGGACGAGGAGGGGAGAGCAGTTCAACTGGATTTCCCTCCAGCGTAATGATGGGAATGACTTGGGTACGATCCGATTGTGTAGGAGAGGGTGGGTCGCTCGGGGAATTCGAAGGGGTTGCCAGGACTGCTTACTTATGTTTTGTGAGAATTTTTCGAGATTATTTCGTACTCCTTGAATATTCGGGCTATCGAAGCCTTGAACTTGAGAGGGGATGTTGGTTTTTCTGGAGAATCGTACCCCCCCGAGGCTTTTAAGGCCCGTTTAGTACCTCCTTTATGCATCGGTTTTCAATATAAACGCGATGATCAGTGGTGACCCGCGGTCATGAAGACAGGGGTCGGTGTGTTTCCGCATGGTTCGTGCAATGCAGAAAACCGGAGATTCACTCCTATCAGAAACACTGATACGATTTTTACAATAGGAATCGACCGTGTCCACAGCCCGCCTGATCCTTTGGCAGCGAATTCTCCCTTCAGTGGCCGGTGAGCATACGGTCCGGGAGGGTGTTGCGCGCGTCTCTCCTGTGCTAATGAAATCAGAGATGATTGAGTGGTAGTTAGGAGCATATGGGTCGATTGCGTGCTGCCGATTCACCATGATTGCATTTAGGGGTGGCTGATAATTGAGGGTTTCAGGTATCAGACTTGGCTCAGGGCATCGACCTTTTCCGGGAGAAGATACAATTATCATGTCATTACTTCGTTCAATAGTATTCCGGACATATGGTGGTGCTGTTGGCGAACCGCGATATCGTCGTCCCCAGGGGCCAACGCGTCGGTCCCTTTGGTTCTTGAGTACGAACGCCCTGAAAACGGCTGGAGATTATCGGGAGAAGTAATACTTCGTTATTTTTAATGTTTTTCAGACATATTACTAGTTTTTTGAGTATAAAACCCCGGGAGGGCAGGCTCTGCCCAGAGTAAAAATGGTTTCCGTTAACGTTCCCTATCCGTCTCCCGACACTCCCGAACACAAACGCGAGGCGTTTCGAGCAGTGTCCCCCTCCGTTCATAGTTATTCCGGACTCGAAAATTGTCAGTGCGTTGAGTGCCTCTGTCGACAGGAGCAGCAGGCACCGTCTTCCGAAAGTAATCTCGTTTACAAGCTTCTGGAGGTCAAGTCCTTCGTTCAGTAAGCGAGCATTTTTTACTTTTTCTGAATTTTTACTGATAATTTTTATAGATTTTTTGGTTGCTGACACTCCGAGGGCGAGGGCCATAACGAAAATTGCCATTACCGAGTATTGAAGATTGAAGTGACGCAGTTGCTTCCCCCCACCCTTGATTCCAGTGGGCGAGTTGTCTCAGGGGGAATTCGGCCTGAATCCGTTACGCACGTTTTCGTGCTTGAAAAGGATCTTAAGGCCCGGGAGTTTCAGTACGAACATTATTACAAAGTATGTTTGTTCCGCTGACGAGAATTACAGGCATATTGAAGAGGTCGGTCCCTTCGCCTGGGCGAGGACCCAGTGGGATACCGGCAATCAACGTCGCCCTCGTAAGAAAAGTTCCAAACGCCGTAAGAGAGTGGCTAAAAAGAGGTATTTCAATCAATCTTGATTTTTTCCTTCGATCTTCGGAGCCTGATACCTGCGAGCAGGTCCGCTGGTTCGGATTCCGACTGGGGAAGTCCCGTTGAGTCGTCACGGGTTAAAGGTAGAGGGGCCTCGAGAGTTTCTCATTCGGTCAACGGGAGCTCCCATAGTCGTCCTGATGGGCGACAATCGGATCGCTCCTCCAGAGAGTGGCCCAAGGCCACCCCTCCTTCCTCCCTATGGTAGATTGGAGTATGGAGGTGGTTCGAGGTATGTAATATTCCGTCGACTTCCTTCCATGTTTGCTGATTGATTGCCAGCGTGCCGCCGGTTGCATCGTTCGAGGCAGGTGCGATTTCTTCTTGCGCCGACTGAAGTTCTGGCCCCTCCCTTAAACCGGGAGGTTCAAGTATATTATGGATGGTGTAGTATTTATGGAGAGATTGGTGAGGACGGGGTACGTCATGATTGCATGAAAGGGGCTCCCTGGCCGGAATGCCCGTTTTGCCTTCGAGAAATGGGGGAATGTTGGCGCGAGTTTTATGTTTATTCCGCTGGCGATCAAGTGATCGAGAAGTGGAGGTGGATCCGGAAGTATCGGTGTTGGAACCGACAGGAGTCGACTGGATTCGAATTGCTATGGCGTTCTCCTTCCTCAAATAGTGTTTCCCTTGATTCTCCGAGTATTCCTCTTTATGGCTGTTATCGTTTTTGTGAGCCTAACAGTGATCGACTTATCGTTGGTTGTCAGATTATTTTGGAAAATGGAGTCATGAAGCATGTGGGGGATGAGAAAAAACGAGAAGAAAAATTAAAAAGAATAGTAGATAGTCAGATAGGGGCTCCGGTTCGTTTTTGATATTTTTCTGATTTTTTCGCTAATAATTTATTTTTCGAACGAAATGGAATTTTTATTATTCACACAATTTTAATTCTCTAAGCTTTCTTTTCCATGCTTCGAGAATTTCTTTTGCGTTTCTGAGGTAGGACTCAGGAATCCATTCGTCAGTGATGCCGTGGTCCTTCCATCGACATTTATACATGAGTCGGTAGCGATGGTTGTATCGCTCCCTTCTTTGCTCTACAATTTCTTCTACCTCATATTCTTCAGGATTTTCCCTTAAAGGCTCGAGATCCTTTCGTTCGCGAGTGGTATTGGATTTGAACGGTTCTAGATGAGCAATACTGAGGACGGGGTGAATTCCATAAGAATGCGGTAAACGAATTCGATAAGCTACTGAACTTACGTGTTCAGTGACCTCGAAAGGTCCGTCGTATCGTCTCGTGAACTTCGCCCCGCGGCCCTTTGATTCTGGTAACTGAAGGGAATGGATGTTTACGAGAAACCTGGTCACCCGGTGAATATGGTACAAATATGTGGTTCTTATTGTATGAATTTTCGAACCTTTGTTGAGCGAGTTTCAGTGAGTCCTTTGCTGCGAGCCTGATCGCTGAGATGTCTTCGGTGAATTGTTGTGCGTCAGGTGCATTGAATTCATATTGATTAGGGCGTTTGATGGAGGATTCATTAGTGAGTAAATTGAAGGGTGTGCGCGGATGAAATCCGTAGAGTAGGAATGATGGGGTAAATCTCGTAGCGGTGTGAGGGGTATTGTTATAGGCAAAAGTGAGATATGGTAGAAGTGAGGCCCAGTTGTCCCTGTTCCCGTTGATGAAGGCGCGCACCGCGACTTCGATCGTTTGATTGAGAATTTCGGTCTGCCCATCAGCCTGTGGGTGGTAGGTGGTGGTCAGCGCCCTTCTCGATCCCATAGACTCACATACTTCTTTCCAGAAGGTGTTCCTCCATCGGGCATCCCAATCAGAGATGATTTGCTTGGGTAGTCCAACGTGGGTAACGATTTTGTCGAAAAATATTTGAGCGGCTTGCTTCTCTGTGAGTGTAGTATTGCACGAGACGAAGAAAGCGTACTTTGTGAGTTTACAGACCAGGACAAATATAGCGTCATAGTTTTGGCTTTTTGGTAATTCGCTGATATAGTCCATAGTCACGACTTCAAACGGCTGCGTCAGGATTGGAATAGGTTGTAGCAAGCCGTAGGGTAGATGTCAAGCATGTTTAATTTTTTGACATATAGGACATGTTGATACGAATTTCCTGATATCCCTAGTCATCCCAGGCCAATAGAAACCGTTTGCGATTCGTCCATAAGTTCGTTCGAACCCGCCGTGAGCGGATCCTGTATGGGATCCATGAATTTCGTCAATAATGTCATGGCACATTGAGGACGGGACGCAAAGTCGTAATCTGCCTGAATGATCTCCAAAGAATATTAATCCTTCGGCGTTTCGGTGATATCCCTTGAACGTGAATGGCGGTTCTTTAGGAAACGATTTATTTACTTCTGAAAAATGCGGGTCGCGTTCATATTCTTTGAGCCAAAGTTGGACATCCTTTGGGTCGACATGGATGTGCATTTCGACCTTTGTGGCAGTGGTGTATGAGAGGGTGCTCAGGGGGTGCTTCTCTGGAAGATCAATTTCAATGTCAGAGAAGGGTGGTCCGTCCAGGCAAGAGAATAGTGCTGATGCCCTAGTTTCAAACTTTCTTTTCATTCGTCCATAAAAGTCAATGTCCCGCTCCTGTGATAGGTTGATGTCGGGGTCGTTCGTGGCAGGCTGGTCGTAGAATGGAATTCTTCGTCGTAAACGTGATAGAGGATCCACATTTGAATGTATTCTACCTGCTCTATGAACTATTTTGAGTTTTGGGTACACTGAGTAGGTGAGTCCATATGACATTAACTGACGATTTACGTTGTGATAAGTTCTACTCCATGTGAGGGCGCTGTGATCAGTTATAGCTGTAATAATCTCCCCCTCGATAAGAGGTTCGAACTTTACAAGCGCGTCCTTTAGTGCTAACGCTTCCTTTTCAGTCGGGGAGTAGTTTTTCTCAGCAGATTTCAGGAGTCTCGACCAATACGCAATAACCCTCTCAATGTATACTTCCGTTTCCTCAAATATATTGTTCCAAGCAGTTGTCATTGGTTGGTCTTCGTCTTTGTCAGCTATAGTGACTAATTGCGGAGGTGGCTTGCCTGACCGGTAGGCTTTGTAAAGACGTTCGTAGAGCTGGGTTCCCTTAAGATCTTGAATTCGAATTGCCTGGATTTGCTGTAGAACGGCTCCGATGCCGAAATCGCTTGCGTCCATGTAGAGCCGGTAACCTTTTCCGTCCTGCGGGTGCCCCAGGATCGGGGTAGATTTTAACGCGAGCTTACAGAGGTCGTATGCTTCCTGGTGTATAGGACTCCATTCCCAGGCGGTGTCTTTTGACAAGAGATGGTATAGGGGCTTGGTGATCCAGGTGTAGAACGGGATGTAAATCGCGAAATAGTTGACGAAACCTAGAAACATTTGAAGTTCCTTTACCTTAGTTGGTGGTTTCATCGCGTCGACGGCGTCGATTTTTTCTTGATGGGTGGAAATACCGAGTCGTGAGACTCTTTGCCTGAGTAAGATGAGGGATTGGTAGCCGATGTGACATTTAGGTGGTGACAATGTAATATTGGCTTTTGCAATTGTGTGAAGTACCGAATCGAGATGTTGAATGTGGTGTTCGAACGATTGTGAATAGATAACGATGTCGTCAATGTATACCAGTACGAATAACCATAAGAATTTAGCTAGGACCTTATTCATAACTCGTTGGAACACCGCCGGGCCATTTCTGAGTCCGAACGGTAATCGCGTAAATTCTAATAGCCTGTGCTTGTGGGTGCAAAACGCAGTGATATGTCGGTGTTCTTCGACTATTTCGAGTTGGTGGAACCCCGATAGCACGTCAAATGTTGATAGCCATTGAGATCCTGAAAGAGCACGAAGGATATCAGTCTGGCGAGGCAGTGGATATTTGTCGGCCTGAGTTACTGCGTTTACGCAACGATAGTCGATGCATACACGAGCTTTTCCATTACGATAGACTACTATGACGGGGGCTCCCCAGGGGCTATCTGATTCACGGATAACTCCTTGAGAAAACCATTTGTCAATCTGTTTGTCAATATCCTTCCGCTTTTCAGGTGACGCGTGATAGGGTGGCATAGATATTGGTTCAGCATCGTCCTTCAGCTTAATAGTGTATTTTATGTCGGAGTACTCACCGATTCTTCCATCCAACGAAAATGCTTTTCGATTTCGTTTGACAACCTCCTCCAGTTGAGAACGTTGGTGTTTCGAGAGTTTTGGGTTGAAATCGAGTGATGTTATCAATTCCTGGGATGGAATATCTTCCTGGTCGGGTACTTCCGCCAGTTTAGGACCGTAGGGTATGTCCGGTTGTCGATCTTGATAGTCTTGTTCGATCGGTTCGAATACCTCAGTTTCTTTGCTTTTAAGGATCAAATTTACAAAATTGAAAAATGTCTGTACCTGACTACTATGGAACCTCGCTCAGCAGGATGCTTCACTCAGCAGGACACGCACCTTCTGGTAAGAAAAGCGAACCATAGCTAGCATTTATTGTATACTACATATATTATAAAGATATTGTTTTGTCATTTGCGCCCACAGGCCTCTCACCGAGCATGCCCCATGCCCTACAACGCAGATAAGGACTGAATTTAAGGTAACCGCGGCAGAGGGGATGCCTATGGTGGCTTCAATTAATGTAATTACCTTATGAAAACCTTATAGAGGGTCCCTTAAGTGCCTCTATTGCCTCAGGGTCCCGTAATCGACCAAAATCACCCTGCAATTGTTCCTCAATGGGAAGAACAAGATTGGCTGCTCAACAACGTCGAATCAAGAATGAAGACTATGAAGAACTTATCAGCACAGCCATGGAGGCATACCATCAGATGCCAAGCTCCCAGAAGGCCAAACTTCGAATATGTGCACAGAGGTTTGGCATCCCCAAATCAACTCTTTCAGCTCGCTTGAATGGTCGATTATCAAAGCTAGAGTCTACTAAGCTTCGTCAGAAGCTGTTTCTTGAGGAAGAACAAGTTCTTCTTGAGTACCTGAAGGATGCTGCCCGCAGGGGCTTCCCTGACACTTGAGAGCGGTGCAAAAGGAGAGCGAATGAGATACTAAGAACTCGGAGCATGGGACTGGAGTGCCCAGTCAGCAGATCGTGGCTCGATCGCTTCCTTGATCGTCATGGAAGCAGTATTCGCACGTTTTGGAGCGAAACACGGAGCTCTGTACGAAGCAGGGCAGTAAATGAAAGAGCTGTCGATCACTGGTTCCAGCTTCTTGAGGAGATCGTGACAAAATTTTCCATTTCCCCTGATTGCATCTTCTCTATGGACGAAACATCAACATTTTTGGATAAACCAACATCCAAAACACTCTATATTGGGTCCACAGAGTCTAGTCACCAGCCCATTGCCATTCATGATGAGAATCGAGAAACCGCAACACTGATTCCAATCATATCAGCAGCTGGAAAGGTGTTTAGACCTACAGTGATCTTCAAAGGAGCACGATTCCGAGCTAGTGCAGATTGGAAGAACCCCTTGAATGCATTGTATGTTTCATTTCATGACTTTACAGCAGCTAATTGGGATGCTGACATCAAAAATTTAGTATCCGAATGTCACACAAGGGTTATATTACTGGTGAGATCAGCCAGGAATGGATCAAGGTTGATTTCGACAGCCAAACCCATGAATTGGCAAATGGACAGACTCGCCTCTTGATTGTTGATGGGCATGTTTCACATTTCACTCAAGACTTCCTTGAATATGCAAAAACCAATGACATCGAGGTGCTCTGTCTTCCCCCAAACACCACACATGCACTTCAAAGTGAGAATTCTCCATGAGACTGATGTCCTGCCACTGATACCCATCTGAAATAGCACTTGATGTCTGTGGGTTTGCTCAGTTCAAAAGAGAATACCAGAAGGAAACTGAGAAGCGAGCTAATCAATACATGAAGAAAATAACCCGGCAGGACTATTTGGAGGCAATAGCAGGGCCATATGAGAGAGCCTTCACTCTGGAGAATATACTGAAGGCCTTTGAAGTCACAGGAACCTGGCCAGTTGACAGAACCAAGGTCACCAAAGACATGAC
>Ga0307515_10025216_pt1 | contig 10303 bp, 9 predicted proteins | sample 17_EM_MG_FD_194513 | JGI IMG/M metagenome (GOLD analysis project Ga0307515, IMG submission 194513) | Populus trichocarpa ectomycorrhiza microbial communities from riparian zone in the Pacific Northwest, United States - 17_EM | ecosystem: Host-associated > Plants > Roots > Unclassified | place...
ATTTTATTCACCCTATCCTATAGTGCATACTTACAAGAAATATTGGGACCCCAGAAGCACACTAACGCAGAGGGGCCCACGACGAGAGCCAGTGTTGTGTACGTGACATACGGACGGTATGCGTGACAGTATGCGTATTCCACTTGGGTGTCTGAATGCTGGCATTTAATACCTGAAGCGCGTGCATCCCAAATGCCCTGGTCTGCTTGAATGCGAGCTCCAGCCCTGAAAGTGCGTGAGGCGTGTGCGCGCAGTTTGTGAGCAGTGACATACACAGATAACATTGGAAAGGCTCACGGTCGTGTCACAATGATTTCCAGAAAGGGAAATGTGGAAACGCGTGAGGCGTGCGCGGGCAGTTTGTGAGTGACATGTACAGATAGCAATGTAAAATCTCACGGTGTAGTCACAGTGATTTCCGGAAAGGGAAATGTGGAAACGCGTGAGGCGCGCGCAGGCATTTGTGAGTAGTGACATACATACAACAATGGAAAAGCTCACGGTGATGTCACTGTGATTTACTAGAAGGGAAATGCGCAGATGCAGAAGCGTGTGAGGCGTGTGAGGCGCGCGTGCGCCGTTTGTGAGCAGTGACATGAACGGAAAAGGCTCACAGCGGTGTTATTGTGATTTTGAAAAGGGAAATAAGATTGACGAGTATGGAACGCGTGAGGTGCGTGAGGCGCGCGCGCTTCAATGTGCCGGGCAGGTAAACCAGTAAAACTGGCGACAAAATGACTGAAATAAATGTATTATATTGCTACATAATATCAGAGAGTGTATCGAAAGGTTCTAAAACGAAAAATGGTCTGGAACGGATGCAGGGAGGGCTGAAGGAGCACTGTTCCAGAGGACGTGATAGGTGCATTTTGTGACTGACAGGTGCGTTTTGTGACTGACAGGTGCGAGGCACGCAGATCTAATTATGGTAATAGAAGGCAGGCACAATAAGTTTCGCAGCCTGCGCGCAGCTGTGTTTGTGGGCCCTATGTGCAAAATCACATGCCCATGGTACAGGCTCAATGAGAAAGGTTAAGCCATGTTCGCTAACAATAAAAAACCATACCCATACAAATTGGGACGTGCGTGCTCCCAGTCATTTCACGATGTTTTCACGGTACAGGACGGGGGATTGGCTAATAATTTCTAGAAATTTACAGGATGTTCGACGGTGTTGTGTATCACATGCGACCGCTGCCTACATGGTCCCCTGGTGGACGGGACGAGCGTGGTTGAATGCCCCTAACCCAAGGCAGGGTTGCGCAAGTCGCGCAAGCCACACACGCCTCATTTGAGACAGAGCCGGCCGTGGGAACGCACGCGGCTGACCCCTCGAAGGGATCTTATGCACAAAGCGAGCGTACCCCTCTTAGGTGTCGAAAAGTGGTTGCCTGAGGTGACCGTGATGCCGTGCTGGAGTCATATTACCATTGCAAGGCCAACAACCTCCGTGAAGTGTGGGCATACCTTTGGGTGAACTGGTACACAACGGAGAAATGGGTGTCATGGGCTCGATCGTCCCATCGGTATGCCATTCCAAGGAAGAGGACGACCATGCTTGTAGAGGCATTATGGCGAAACTTCAAACGAATGGTACTTCACCACTTCAATCGTCCTCGGGTTGATTTTGCAACCTACGCACTCGTCACTCAAGGTGTTGCGCCATATCGGGTCCGCTTCAATTACATAGTCAAGAACCCCCGGGATGGACGCGCAAGATTCCTACATGGAGAGCAAATCCCGATCAAGCGCGCATGGCTTGCTCTTCGCAAACGCCCGGTCAACGGCACATATGATACAGACGTCAAGCGCTGGCTTTGCTCATGCGGAGCACAGAAGTACCACTCGTACCTGCTGTGCAAGCACCTTGTCCAGGCTCTCCCCTCTCCCAGCCCCGATTGGTGGGCAAATGTCATTCGGCGGCACACTCCACCTTTCTACGACATCCGAGAACTACTTCCAGAGAATGAACGAGCAACTGCTCCCATCCCTGCTGCTCTGGGCCCGCAATATTGGACCGGACGAGACTCTGCTCCGTCGCAGCATTCCTTGCCTTCCACGGTGTTGCATAATTTGGTAAGTGGCGTTTCACGGACGGGCTCTATTTAATTACTGAACCGCTTGCAGGTCGACTCCCCTCGAAAGGGTCATCCAACAGGTATCGATGGCCTACTTCGAGAGAGCGAGCCCGATGGTTTTATTCAGGTATGTACACCATCCAATTCGATTTCCCTTCTGACAATCGCCCAGCCACTTTCCGTTGATGAGAAATTTAAGCACCTTCATCAGTCGTTATCGAACGCACTCACCCTGCTCGAAAGTCAACAACCTCAAATGGATCCTGGCTGGCTTGACAAATTCAGTGATAGCTTCGCCCGTGGATTCAAGTTCGTGGAGGACAATATCCGTGACGAGACTTGCCGCATGCTCCCCAAAACAAATGAGCGTGATCAACGCAATCAACCCCTCCCACAGAATATCATGGGCCGCCATTTTGGGACCTTTGCGCGTCAAGAGCGATCCGGACAGTAGGTTATTTTGAATTTTTGTCTGTTCATTAAATGTGCACACCTGCCCATTGCAGCAGTGCCGCTGTGTAGCCCAGAATATTCAATATGTATATATTATATTCATACTACATTCACACTGGCTCTGTGAGAATTCGAGGGAAACGCAACGTCGAAATAATGCATCTATCCTCCGTGTCTGTGCCGTCCCCTTTCGTCATTATCCTGCCTCAACCCGGGCTGAAAGGCGAGGCATGAGCCTCGCACCCGTGACCGGCTCCCAGCCCCACTGTCATACGCGGCAGCCGCCTCCAATTTGCATCGGACAGTGTCCCCGGAAGTGGCTATTATCCGTCACGGACCGACCCCCCGCTGTCATGCATTGCACTGTCAATCAGCGTCATTAGCGCAAAGTGTCTCAGACGGAGTACGACATGTTATCGACTCAAAAGACCCCGCCAAAGTCATGTATGACAAACTCAAAGCCGAAGTTGCCGGAGTTGTCAAACAATTGAGTAACAGCATCACCAATTGGATTCAAATCGAACTTTTCAACAAGCAATTCAAAGATAAACCAACATTGGATGCCTTTGAGAAACATGTCACCTTCTACTGTTCGAAAAATGCAACCCTCAATGCTCTCGGAGCAGGAATTGATGACTCTCTCCTTGCATGGCTGCTCCTGAACTCCTTCAGCTCCAATGAGGACCCCATCTGGTCAATACTCCTCACCAACATCATCACATCTGGCACGCCCATGAACCAATGGTCATTCAACCACGTTGCCAGGAAGCTACGTGAGGTCATTCACCACAACATTCACCGTGCAGAAACACCAACCTCTCGCACTAGCCAGACAGCCCTCAATGCTGCTAGAAGCAACCCAACGTCCAGCTGCTATAATGGTCCACCCTGCACATACCCCAACTGCTGTCGTCCCAAAAGTCACACAACTGAGGATTGTTGGACCAAGGAGAAGGAGAAAAGAGGGAAGGAAAATAGGAAGAAGCACAAGGTGAGGAGGTAATGAAGAGAGCAGTGGAGAGCAGCTCAGGAGTAAACTGTCAGAGCCGTGTCCGGTCGGAGGGCAGACATGGTGGCCAGGATAGGGTGTATACCGTACAATGTTGTGGACTACCAATGACTACCAGCCGTCGTCGGGAATGGACTGAAATATGGGGACAAAAGGTGAGAAGAAGGACCGGTACTCTAGTTGATCCTCAAACTGAGGAACTAGGTAACGAGCACATGAGTATTGAATAATAAGAAATCAAACAGTACATTGGAAACACGTTGCAGAGCAACAAAACCAAAATAGAAGGGCGGGATGCTCCGCCGCCCGAGTAGCAGGGCCACCACGTGTCGGCAAGCCGAGCGCTAGTGCAACAAGGGGAAACCGACGCGCCGGACCATTTCCATGAGCCTGGGAATGTCACGGCCAGCACGGTACGTGACATAGACTCAAGCCCTTTCCACTATGGCTCATTGCTTATGCAGAACTTTGAGTACTAGACTGTTTGTCGGTAAACCTAAGGAGTTGTAGAGTGAACTAGAGGCGCAGAATGGGAAGAGTGTTGGCCCAATACAATATTCCGACTACAGAACAAATGCATACAATACATGCGCCTGATACTACTTGTGACTAAGACAGAAGTGTAGTAGAGCGAGGTCTTAGTTTGACGCCTGCCTTTGGATAGGGGTCTGCCAGACACAAAGGACAACAAAGGTATAGATTTCTGCCAAACGCAAACTAAGGAACTGAGGGTCGACCAAATCAAGAAAAAGGGGAAGAGGCTATCAGATAATCTCAAAACTAGCATGCGGGCTCGGCGTGGAACATGTGGTCGTCGGATTGAGTCGACAGGTGGAGTGCATGGGTATGTACGGCACGTATCTGCTTCTTCTTCTTTTGCCATTTTCATGGGGAGTTCGGCTTCCAAGGTTTCCTCAGTGTGTCGAATATAATGAGGCTTCTCGTCATAGTGTCAGTGGAGAATCATATATGTAATTATTAACATGTATATCCTGGTTCTGAGTGGAGTAAGTAATGTGCAAGTTACCAACCTTGATGGATTCAAGACCATACTGGGGTGCACGAGCACACCAATCACAACGTAGACCAAGCAATCCGCGAAAACCCCTGCGGCCTTTGTGGCGTCGGTGTACGCTTGGACCTCTTCTTGTCTACGAAGAATGAAGGACCTAAGTCCAAGATCGCCGTCGAGAAGCTTCTTAGGGCAGACATGGAATACAAGAAACAGAGACCAAACAAAATGTGCCAACAAATTTCACCAAACATGTCCGGTGGATATTCGAGGTCATGTTATTTACACAACTACCAACTTCAAAACCGACATGGGCAGGCCCAGCCTTTACAGATGAAGCTCCCCAGATGCCCGTCCATATTCACTCGAGAAATTTGGGCAGTTATTCCACTCCACCTGCATTCCTGATGTGCCTCCACCATCGCTTTCGATTGCTGCTAAATAATCTCGGGGAGTAGTACCATTTGCATCCGAGTGGCTCAACCTAAGCTCCTGAACTCGCTTTGGAGCTGGGAGCGTCAGCAAACTCAACATCGGCTCCACCGCACTGCCAACTAGGGTGAGGGTGCGTAAACCCGTCGAGGCCTCGAACAGCGGACGGAGGGAAGGCACAACACTGGGTTCTGACGCAGCATGAACCTCAATGTGAGTTAATAGAGATAATTGGTCACTGATCGAATGTGGTGGACTCCAACTATACCCGTCTGAGTCGAGTGCATTAATGTCGGTGAGGACGAGGCGTGACAGGTGAGGGAAGCGACCAGCGAAAGCTTTCATGACCCATGGAAGTACAATTCCGGTAAAGGAAAGGGTATGGAGTTGCTGGTGTGTGAGAGAGAAGACGTGATGATTCCCAAGTGGGTATACCTGGTTCTCCAAGTGCAACTCCTCCAATTGTGCGCAGTTCCGGAGAAGATACTGGAATCCATGGTTATTTATACTTTCTCTGGGGTTACTATGAGAGAGATGTAAGGTTTGTATCCCAACAGCGGAGTTAATCCAAGGCGCAATATCCATGCACCGTAACGTCTTTGTGTTTACTAGCAACCGCGTGGGGAGCATCTCTGTGTAACGTACATCATAGTTTGCTGGCGCCACTATACACAGCTCAGTTGGCGAAGGGATCCCTGGCGGGATGACACTACTTCTGTGCCAAACAATGTTGACCCGGAGTGCCTGAGACTCTACTGGCAGTACAGGGTTAGGGCATGTAGCACCAGGTTTGGCCAGGCCGTAGCATGGGTATACGGTGAGCTCAAGTGGTTGCTTTTGAGCGAGGAACACGCATTGCTCAAACTGTGTTTTTCCTATGATCTTATACCCCTCACGAGTGGAATAAATCATAGGCGCACGAGCGTACCTCCATAGTTGAGGTGTAGATTGGCAGATAGACCGCCAGCGCTTGCAAGTCGCTGAGAGTGTGAATGGAACGAGGTTGAGGGTTTTAGAAAGTGCATCGAGATCATGATGTGAAGATTCTGGGTCATGGTATGAGGATAGAGAAGTGGTGATCTCGTGTTGTCTCTCGTCGACCGCCTCGATAAAGATTCGCGGGAGGATTTCGGTTGGAACACGACGAACACCAAACAATGCTCTCTTTTTTTGGGCAATACTTCGATCCACCGCATGGAGACTATCAGTGCAGGGGAGCATAGACCCTGAAGCTGCAATATGGGTGGATTCATGCGCCGCGTGCTCTTCGGCAGCCAGGCACAAGTGTGTTTCCACTTGTGGGGTAGACTTGTCCAGGCGTGTGAGCAAATCGTCCGTAAGTGCCACGATTTTAGCCCATGTCGCCAACATTCCCTTTGTAGACGAGATAGTCTCTAGAATATCACAGTGATTGTCGTACAGATTTAAGGCATTCTTGAGAGCTTTCTCGAGTGACTTTACAGAGAGTATACTGGCCGCATAGGCGTCTTTGACGGCGCGTGTCGTCGCCAGGCAATCCGCGAAGACCTCGGCGGCCTTCTTGGCGTATCTGTACTGCGCTTGGACCTCTTCTTGTCTACGAATAATAGAGGACCTAAAGTCAAGATCACCGTCGAGAAGCTTCTTGAGGGCAGACATCTCTGTATCGGTGGCAGGGAAATTCTGATAACTCGACGACAACGTTGACGGCATCTGGCTGTGTATGGTGAGGTGGCAGTGTACAACGGAGGGCGTGGTGTGCTCACGATAGCGACTGGAACGTGGTTCGGTTGAGGCAGGCTCCAAGAATAAGCAGGCGTGTTTGCACGTGCTTCACTCGCTCTCAAGGTAGATAGAGCACTCGCTGGCCTCGGAAGAATTAGATAACAGTCTGGTCAATGTCAGTATACGATCAGGACACCAATGGAAGGGTCCAAAAACCAGAGTCCGTGGGTTGTTTATGAAGTTTATCATATTTGGGCTGTTAAGGTCCTTCTATTAGAAACAGTAGAGTCTGGTAACTACCTTTCGTAGAGGCACCAGTTGTTACCTAGTCTTCACCGAAGAGGCTGAGAAAGTCATTCATATTGTACAAGCCACAGGGGTAGGATTGTCCAATGGTGACCATGACCGTGCTCCTCTGCACCCCCAAGATATTGCAGTTTAAACACTGCGCGTGGAAATTCATTTAGTTATAGTTCTAATCCACAATTCATTCATGATGCTGTAGACGAAAGACGATTCCCAGAAAACCAGCAAGCTTCAATAACTTTCTCAGGAGCCATCACAAACATAATCAGGGACCAGAGTAGGGTCTTCGATAATGCCGGGTTCGGTAATGAAGAGAGGCCCCATGTTGAAAACATCGACTCTGTGAAGTTGACCGAGAAGCGGGAGGCGCTCGAGATCGGTCACTGGCTCGATATCAACGGGGACGTGACCGGCTTTTGAGCCCACCGAAGAGGGATGGGGCGGCCTCAAAAAATGCGTGCGATGAGGTCGAGAGCGTGCGCACGGCGAGTGAGGTAATGGTGCTTTGGAAGTTGTCCTGCTTAGGGCTTGCATTTCGGCTTATTCCGAGGGTTTATTCTGTTTGATCAAGGTCTAAAACTGTTGAGAGGCTGGAACCACGATCTCCCTACTATCACCATTCCTGTCCCTTACTATGAATATGAACCTAAGACTTATACTCCCTCATTTTCAAAGACCAGATGCTGTGTGGTTTCCGCACCAAATCTGGTTAGACGGGGGAGCAGGCAAGGTGGTGCTCATAACCTGTAACACAGATGAGTAAGTGGGAGGAAGAATCATGAGGCCCTTCCCAGCTCATCAGCATGCCATATATACAATGCATGTACTTCCTATCTACTTCACGTACAAGAAAAAATGAAACACAAGAAAGAGACCAGACTAACAGAGACCAAATAAAATGCGCCAACAAATTTCATTGAACATGTCCAGTGGATATTCGAGGTGATGGTATTTACACAACTACCAACTTCGAAACCGACGCGGGTAGGCACAAATATCTGGCCGTAATACACTCTTTACAAATGAAGCTCCCCAAATGCGCTTCCGTATTCACCCGAGAAATACGGGCAGTTATTCCACACCACCTGCATTCCTGATGTGCCTCCACCATCGCTTTCGATTGCTGCCAAATAATCTCGGAGCGTCGTACCATCTGCACTCGAGTGGCTCAACCTAAGTTCCTGAACTCTCTTTGGAGCTGAGAGCGTCAACAAACTCAACACCGGCTCCACCGCACTGCCAACTAGGGTGAGGGTGCGTAAAGCCGTCGAGGCGTCGAACAGCGGACGGAGGGAAGGCACAGCATCAAATTCTGACGCAGTGTGAACTTCAATGTGAGTTAATAGAGATAATTGGTAATTAATGGAATCTGGTGGACTCCAGCTATACCCAGCTGAACAGTATCCGTTGATGTCGGTGAGGACGAGGCGTGACAGGCGAGGAAAACGACCAGTGAAAGCTTTCATGACCCATGGAAGTACAATTCCCATAAAGGAAAGGGTATGGAGTTGCTGGTGTGTGAAATCGAAGACCTGCTGATTTGAAAGTGGGTATACCTGGTTCTCCAAGTGCAACTCCTCCAATTGTGGGCAGTTCTGAAGAAGATCCAGGAGTACCCCGGCATACAGAAATCCTGCGGGCTTCATATGAGTGAGATGCAAGGTTTGTACCCCAACAGCGGAGCCAATCCGAAGCATAAGTCCCGTGTATCGCAACGCCCTTGTGTTTGCCAGCAGCTGCGCGGGGAACACCTGTGTGGAACGTACACGATAGTTCTCTGATGCCACTATAAACAACTCGGTTGGCGAAGGAATCCCTAGCGGGATGACACTATTACTATGCCAAACAATGTTGACCCGGAGTGCCTGAGACTCTACTGGCAGCACAAGGTTAGGGCATGTAGCGCCATGTTGGGCCAGGTCGTAGCATGGGTATACGGTGAGCTCAAGTGGTTGCTTTTGAGCGAGGAGCACAGATTGCTCAAACTGTGTTTTTCCTATGATCTTATACCCCGTATTGGTGGAACAAATTATGGGTACACGAGCATGCCTCCATAGTTGAGGTGTAGATTGGCAGATAGCCCGCCAGCGCTTGCAAGTCGCTGAGAGTGTGAATGGAACGAGGTTGAGGGTTTCAAAAAGTGCACCGAGATCATGATATGAAGATTCTGGGTCACGGTATGAGGGTAGAGAAGTGACGATCTCATGTTGGCTCGCATCGACCGCCTCGATGAAGATTTGCTGGAGGATTTCGATTGGTACGCCACGAACACCAGATAATGCTCCCTGATTTTGGGCAATACTTCGATCCACTGCATGGAGCATATCAGTGCAGGAGAGCATAGACTCTGAAGCTGCAATATGGGCGGATTCATGCGCCGCGCGCTCGTCGGTAGCCAGGTGCAAGTGTGTTTCCACTTGCGGGGTAGATTTGTCCAGGTGCGTGAGCAAAGCTTCCGTAAGTGCCATGGTTTCAGCCCAGGTCGCCAACACTCCCTTTGTAGACGAGATGGGCTCTAGAATATCACGGTGATTGTCGTACATATTCAAGGCATTCTTGAGGACTTTCTCGAGGGACTTTATAGAGAGTATACTGGTCGCATAGGCGTCTTTGACCGCGTGTGTCGTCGCCAGGCAATCCGAGAGGACCTCGGTGGCCTTCTTAGCATAGGCGTACTGCGCTTGGGCCTCTTCTTGTCTACTAAGAATAGAGGACCTAAGTTCAAGATCGCCGTCGAGAGGGTTCTTGAGGGCGGACATCTCTGTATCGGCGACGGGGAAATTCTTGTAGCTCGATGACAACGTCGACGGCATCTGGTTGTGTATGGTGAGGCGGCAGTGTACGACGGATGGCGTGGTGTGCTTACAATAGCGACTAGAGCGTGGTTCAGTCGAGGCAGGTTCCAAGAAGCAAGCGTGTTTGAACGCACTTCACTCGCTGTCAAGGTAGATAGAGCCACCGCTATTTTCGGAAGAATTAAACAATTGTCTGTTCAGTGTCAATATACGATCAAGACGCCAATTGAAGGGGTTGGACATCGGTCCAAATGCCGGAGTTCGCGGTTTGTTTATCATACTCGGACTGTTACGTTTATTCTACGAGAAACAATAGAGTCTGGTATCTACCTTTCGTAGGGGTGCCGGTTGCTAGCTAGTCTTCACCGAAGGATTGAGAAAGTGATTCATACTGTCCAAGCTTATGATTGTCTAATGGTGGCCATAACCGTGCTCCTCTGCACCCCCAAAATATTGCAGTTTGAACACCACACATGGAAATTCGTTTAGTTAAAGTTCAGGGGACGCACGGGGT
>Ga0307515_10025217_pt1 | contig 10303 bp, 8 predicted proteins | sample 17_EM_MG_FD_194513 | JGI IMG/M metagenome (GOLD analysis project Ga0307515, IMG submission 194513) | Populus trichocarpa ectomycorrhiza microbial communities from riparian zone in the Pacific Northwest, United States - 17_EM | ecosystem: Host-associated > Plants > Roots > Unclassified | place...
GGCCACTGCCAAAAATCGGATCTATGTTCTATTTCCACAAGGGGAGGCAGGGACTCAGACTCAGAATGTAGTGTATCCAGAAGTGCTACTGACATAATATGAATATATATGTACATTGGACAAAGAAAGGAATCTGCCCTTGGACAAAGGTTAACTGTTTTGCTTGCGAAACCCAGACAGATACTTGTGAAATGCTATAGCAAGTACAAGCATTCATCATAGTCTGCTTGAGGAATGGTTGAAGCAATCCCTATTAAAAATTTCATAAAGATAGATGTATATTATGGGGTATTATATTATTTAATACAGAATTTTAACTACATCTACTGATTATGAATCGCGATTTCAGCCAAGGAGGGTACATTGGCCAAGGACCGTCCATACCCTGTACCTACTGAGAAATTTAACAAATAAACCAATAAACGAGTGGTTGCCCATTTTTTGCGTAAGGTAGGTGACAGCCTAAAGGCCCACCACAGCCACCCCAGCCTCACACTGCCAAAATCTGGTGGTCTGAAATTTTTTTTTGGTACCCGTAGCTAGTTTTATATTTCAAAAAAGTTGATAATTGTAACACTGTTTAAACACGTGCTCTCACCTCCCGCAGAGCATCTGGCGGCAATGTACAGTGGCCATTGTACTTTTTGCATGCCCAAGCGGCCTGTGGCCCATCCAGTCCAGCCCTGTAGCTGTCCATGAATCTACAAGATTGAATTGAGTAGCACCAAATTGATTCCACTGGTACGGTGTCCAGGCAGTCACGCATATTGTCGATCATCTCTTTGTCATTAGTAGTGAGTGGCGTCTCCCGATATTGAAATTTTGCATTACCCCAATACTGCTCAATGAAGTTCAACTTGCAGTGGAACTTTGGATAGTATGTTCATATGTAAATTTTCGTTGTCGATGTAGCTAATGAAATACAAAGCAAGATCAATACAAAGCAAGATCAATACAAAGCAAGATCAATACAAAGCAGTGATACAAAGCAAGACCATGTGACAGGACTGCCATTTTTTGCGATCCGGAAAAAGGAAAACTCCCCAAAGGGCCGTTCTTGCCTAAAAAAAACCTTTGGGCTGGCAATCAAATTTTCTGTAATGGGGCCGGACTGAGGGGGTCGGGCATGGTTTGGACCATGCAGAAAATTTTATTTTAACTCTCTACATTGTTTACAGTATTTTTTCTAACTACATAGTATGGGCGCGGGGTGGAATTAGCCCACCAGTCAAGTCAGTGGCTGTGGTGGGGCCTTTAGGCTGTCGCCTACCTTATGACGGACTGGATCAGGGGATATACCAACAGCAATGAGCATCAGCATGAGCAATCACTCATCTCATCATAGAGCGAAACAAAAAGGTGCCAAAGTATTGGGACCAAATAGTGACAAACAAGCCGCTCTTGTTTCTGACCAGTTTTCGTTTGAAAAAAGAAACAGGTCCACTTGGGTCAATCGAGACAACGGTCATCGTCGAGGTCATTGTCGAGGCCATCTTGTCGCAAATCAAGCCTGGGCAAGTCGAGCCTTGACTCCGAGGGCAAACCTTCTGATGGGGTCGCCTGAAATGCAAGTAGCATTGTCGAAAATACGTCCACACACTTCATCAAACCTGGCTCACCAAAAGAAGCCTGCCCAGCTGCTGGTTGCACTCGAATTGACGATCCAGTCAACACCTCGGATTTCTGGAATTTCTGTTGACTCACCCTCGTCTGCAACTCCCACGGCTTTCACCTACTTTGCAGCACTCGTTACAACCCTTCAAGGCACTCTCATCCGCAACGAGACGCCCCTCAACGACGGCGACATCCTCCCAGCAACGTTCTACCTCGTTGCCATTGTCATTCCATTCGTCCCTCCTGCTCTCCTCCGATCTCAGTCCTCCACTCTCCTCCCCATCCTCGTACCCCTTCTCCCGCATACATATCCTCACGCGCCTTCCCTCCAGTCCCTTGTCACAATTTTTTAGCATTTTCATCTCCTCCTTCGATTCCCACTCCCTCGACGTCCCGCTCTCCGCAACGCACCCAGCACCATTGTCGAACATACCATCAACCCCCGCCCCGAAGTCCGCGGCAGGGGCAGAGGCCGTCCGTGATATCTTGTCAAATCCTCCACTCCCGCTGCAGGCGCACCCATGGCGAGTTCGTGTCGGCTAGTGGGCATGTGCGGTGCTCCAGACACAGACGGCCAAGCCGGATACGCTCATCCATCTTCTTGCATCTCTCAAGATGCTCGTGCCTCAATGCATTGCGTGGGAAGGGCTCAAAACTTTCGCGACCCACTTGTTGTTCCTCCCAAAACTCTCACATCTGTACCTCTCACAAGCCGTGTACGACCTCCTCACGTCGTTACTCTCCTCAGAATCGGACGATATTGATCTGGACGAAGCACGAGAAACGGCAAGTTCTGTATTAGAAGCAATCACCGCAAATCCTCCATCAAAGCAAAACACCCAACTTACACCGTACTGGTTCAGCGCCCTAGGCCAGGCCTCCCTTGGAGCAACCTCAACCACTCCCCCTTTGCCATCGGGAATAGAACTTGATACACACTCCCACTCAGCCGCGACGCAGATCGACCTCCCCAAAATCTGGAATCTGACATTCGCATACCTCGAATTGACCCCAGAAAAAGAGCAGAGGAAACCCTCATTCAGCTCACCCAATGCGTCGCGCTCCTTCTCCGGCTCCCACCCACATCCATGTTGTAAACCCTCGAAGGCACCTGATACCCCTCGCGTACGCCCCGCTCTGGGGAACGTTCTCCGCACTCTGGAAAGTCCCATTATGGTATTTGCAGCGCCGTGGAGCCATGCGGTGAGGAAGTCAAGTGCACAGGAATATTTTGGAGATGCGCGTGAAGAAGGGGTTTCAGTATCTCGAAGGTGCAGATGCTGTTTTCTCTGCATTTGCATGAGCGGCGGGGGTCGACGGACTGTTGAGTCTATTGCCTCTGAACTTGGTTCCCGAAGAGAGGTAAGCTGTAAGATATGTGTGGGTTAGCTGGAGTTATTGATTGGAAGATAGGGAGACGAACTCCAACACAAATGCCACACACGGTGCATTTCTTCTCCCCATCTTAGCCTCGCTACGTTCGCATCCAACCCCCTCGCGCACTTCACCCAGACCTTCCTGTCCCTGATCGACTAGCTCACCAACCTCGCCACTGGACCAGATTCGAACCCCAGCACCGCAAAAGTCTGGTCGGTCCTCGCGGATCGGTGCTGGTACATTCTCCCAGCGTACTGCTCCAACCCGTCCGACCTTTCCAACGCGTTCGGACGTGAGCTAGGCGAGCGGCTCACGAAGGAAATGTATGCCAACCACACACCCCGTCCACCGATTTTACGCGCGTTGAGGAACGTCGTCGAGCCCCAAACACAAGTTCAAAACCAGGGAGAGGAAAACGAGAGCGAAAAGGAAGAGAGCAAGGAGAACCTTAGGTATCTGAGAGGACAGGCGAAGAACTGGCTCGCAGTGTTGTTCAACGTCTTTGCGAACGTCGAGCGCGGGGAGCGTGCGCAAGTCGGGGAGGTGGTTGGTGTATGGACAGGTGTAGCGGGGGAAAGTGAGTTGGCAGGCGCGTATCGGAGTGTGTTGGGGCAACCTCAACACCTCCCTTACTGGGCTCCGAACCAACCCCAGCCTAAGGAAAGGGAGGGCAAAGTGAAGACGGCGCTGGAAATGCTTGTCATCTTGCTTGTCCTTGCGCCATATCTGCCTGTTGTGCAGACGGCAGAGGCCTTGGACGTTGTGGTTCGTGGCTGAGTGCTCGATGTGAGCGACGGGGTAGTGGGCATGTGGTTGGTGCTTCTTGTAGCGAGTAGAGGTATACAAGCAGGACACTAGAGTCTTCAGAGCTCAAGGGACGCCTTAAGATGAAGAGATGGGGAAGGAAACGACGACTTGTATTTTAGTAGCAAGGTCGAATGAGGTTAGCAGTCCCCCAGAGTCGTCGTTTATATACATAAGAGAAATGGAACACCATAGAACGTCCGAGAAAGACGATGAGTCATTGATGACATCATCGGGCATATGAGGTCATCAGTCCGTAATCAACACAAAGGAACCGTTTGTAACACTACGTATCATGGGAAAAAGGTGGGGGTGTGTTGGTGAGTGTTCCAGTTCCCCCTCTCAATGACGCATCGTCCCGATGCGTATACTTCTCTCCAACCAGGTTTCTCTAATCGCCGCTCTGATGGCGTCCAGATTCTGTTGTGTATGGGGCCTACTGTTCCACAGGTCGGCGGATTCATCGGCGAGGTATATGATCTCGGCGAGGGTCAAGTGTCGGTACTGGTGTTGGAGTTCCTGTGCAAGGATGGCGAGGTCGAGGAGGTGGATGACGTCAGGGGCTCGGGGTTGTCTGCCCCGTGGGTGAACGATGAGCGCCCTCTCTATGTCATCGCGGGGGGGGGCATGGTAGAACTGTTCGGCGAAGAGCCCGCGTTGGTGGTATCGGCGCGGTGTTCTGTCGGGTATCAACTCCTCGATCCCGATGGGGTTGAGGAAACTGCCAAGAGGCCTTTGTCGGTTGACAGGGCGGGGTCTTGTAGCCTGGGTGACGGCGTAATGGCGGAGGTCTCTTTCGTAGGCGGGGAGAGCGTGGTATTCGGCGGCGGGTGGGTTGGGTTCATAACCATGACGGCGTATAATGTTCTGGGCACGAGAGGGTCGGGGGTTGTTATTGGAATATGGGAGGGGGTTGGTTGGTCTGGCGCGGTAGAGGTGGGACGACATTGTTGTCTGTTTTGAGGTCTAACGTCTTCGTGAGGGAGGTGGGGGGTTTATAAGTGGGATCCCTTGTTCGTTCATCCTCATGTCCACTTGTGCCGGGATGTTCGGGTGTATTGGTTGTCCCTGAATTTGATCCTCAATGACAGGGAAGAGTTTGCTTCGGTGGAAGGTCTTATTGACCTTCCACATGGGAGGTACTTCCAATTTGTACGTTACCGGTCCCATGACCTGTTCTATTCGGAAGGGACCGAACCGAAGAGCCTCTAGCTTGGGTGAAGGGCGATCGGTCACCAAGTCCGTTGAATCCAACCACACACGGTCGCCCACGTTGAGGGGTGGCGTGTCCCTTTTCTTTTTGTTGTATTGTGTGGTTTGTCGTTTTTGTGCTTGTTCCAGCCACAACTTGCAACGTGTGTGTAATCGTGACAGGGTTGCCAATCTCAATGGAATGTCCCTGCCTCGTGTGGGACCCTCCCCCGTCAATGTCATATCGTACCCATTGTTGGCCCTAAATGGAGACATTCCTATTGAAGGGTGATGGTGATTGTTGTACGCGAATTCCGCCGTGTGTAAGAGGTTTGCCCAATCATTTTGTTGATGATTGCAGAACATCCGAATATATGTTTCCACCCACTTATTGTTGTTTTCGACCTGACCCTGTGTCTGTGGGTGGTATGCCATTGAGAACCTCTGATCAATGTTGAGCGCTTTGAAGAAGCGCCGAGTGTAATCCGCCGTGAATAGGGAACCCCTGTCCGTATTGTGTATCCGGGGAACTCCGTGATGTTTCCACACGTGTCTTAGGTGGAGTTGTACTAACTCTTCCGCGGAGGCCGTGGTATGTGTAGGAATGAAGTGTGACATCTTCGTGAGGCGGTCCATGACGACATAAATGGCGTCGTAGCCCTGTGACCGCGGTAGTCCTGTGATATGATCCGATTGCGTCCACTCCCATGGTCCCTCGGGTATAGGCAATACTTGTAACGTGCCCGCTGTTGGTTGGTTCCGATGTTTGTGTTGGGCACATGTATGACATCCTTTGACGTAATTTACGACGTCAGTGGCTTGTTTTGGCCACCAATACATCCTGCGGACCAATTCCATTGTTCCCGTTTGACCCAAGTGTCCGGCTATTGGGGAGTCGTGATAGAGCCGTAATATGGCGGCCTTGATGTTGGCATCGTCAGGCACATATATGTAGTCGTCCTTGTAGGGCAATCCATTATGGATAACCACGTAGTCGGGTAGCTGGAGTGTAGGAAGTAGGGATTGGATTTGGTCCTGGATCTGTTGATCCGACATCACCGTTTCTTGTATGATCGCGATCATGACATCGATGTATTCTTGATCATCCAACTGTGCAATTTCGGCGGCGATCTCCTTGAAACGTTCCGTCGGGAATAATACCGTGGGCTGTTCCTCTTCTGGATTTTCCGGCATGAGTTCCTCCCTTCTCGATAGGGCGTCCGCCGCTCCATTTCTATTGCCCGGTCAGTACGAGATGACGTAGTTGTAATGGTTCAGGAGGTCCATCCATCTGAGTTGTCGTCGATTTAATACCCGCGGTTTAGTGAAGTACTGTAGGTTCTTGTGATCCGTAAGGATCTCGATCGGGATCTTGGTGCCTTCCAGCCAATGTCGCCAATGTTGTAGTGCCTTTATTATGGCCAATCCCTCCTTGTCGGAGATCCCATAATTCCTCTCGGCAGGTGTCATGGATTTCGAAAAGAATGCCACCGGATGTTGTTTCTGATCCTGTTTCCCTTTCTGTGAAAGGATCGCGCCGTATGCATAGTTTGACGCATCCGTTTCCACACGGAATCGTTCATCGGGATCGGCGTGAATGAGCACGGGGGCAGCGCAGACCACATCCTTGAGGGTTTGGAATGCATGTTGTTGTCTAGGGCCCCATTCCCATTTCTGGTCCTGTCGAGTTAGGTCGTGGAGGGGTCGCGCGATCTCCGCGAAATTCTTGACAAATCTTCTGTAAAAGTTGCAGAAACCGGTGAACTCCCTCACTGCTCTGACGTTGCGCGGCGGCTTCCACTCGCGGATGGCATCCACCTTAACGCGTTCCATCTCGAAGCCCTGATCCGATAATTCCACCCCTAGGAAGTCAATCTTGTCTTTGTGAAATTCACATTTCTTGGGGTTCAGAGTTACCCCCGCTTCGCGACAACGATGGAGGAAGTTTCTGACTGTCGTGATATGTTCCTCTAGGGACGAGTTGTGCACATTTCCATCGTCCAAGTATCCGACCAAATGATTAACCAACTCCGGTTTCTTGTAGATATGGTCATCCACAAATCTTTGAAATGCCGGTGGTGCATTCATGAATCCGAAGGTCATGACGTTCATTTGATATGGTCCCTCCGGTGTGTTAAACGTGGTTAACCACTCCTGTCCCTCCTTGATTCGTAGTTGGTTGTATCCCGACTTCATGTCAAATTTTGAAAAGATCTTGGATCCTCTGACCTGATCCATAATTTGATCTATCCGTGGTAGTGGGTATGAATCTCGGATCGTAACATCGTTGAGACGTCGGTAGTCGATGACAGGTCTCTTCGATCCATCTTTCTTTCCCACAAAGAAGACCGGAGCAGCAGTTGGGGTGCGGTTGTTGCATCGTGTGATCATTCCTGTCTGTTCCATGCCATCGAGCCATTCCTTGAGGATCTCCCTCTCTTGACGGCTCAATTGGTACGGTCTGGCAGGTGGGGGTAATTTGGCGTTCTCGGTGAGGTGAATTTCGAAGTCATAGCCGGGGCGACAAGGGGGACATTTTGACATGGCGAGATCCTCGTCGAAGACATCCAAATAGTCGTGGTATTCTGAGGGGATTTGTGACCGTAGGGTTTTATACCTTTCTTCCTGTGGTCGAAGACTGGTACTGGCGGAGTGTCCCAAAGAAATAGCATAGATGTCGACAAGGTCCTCTTCCATTTCAGGTGGAGGTTCAATAGCGTATACGTCCGTAGAACCAAAACCGCTTTCCTGTCTCTCCGTTTGGAGTAGTTCTTGTTTGACGACGACATCCTCGAGGGTTGCATTTTCCAAGATGAGTTGTGCAATTCGGTGACCGGTTTTTACCATGTAGGGCTGTTGTCCATTGTTCACCATAACAACCTTAAGCTCCCCTCGGTAATCAGGATCGATAACTCCAGCAGCGATGTCAATCGAATGTTTGGCCGCGAGACCACTGTGTGGGGCAATTCTTCCATAGGTGTTTTCAGGTAATTGAATTGCCACTCCAGTAGGGATTATTTGTCGGGAGGCAGGGGGAATTGTGCAATCAATGGTTGAGGATAAGTCGTATCCGATAGCTCCCTCCGTTGCCCTAACTGGGATCTGAGCGTCTGGAGATAAAAGTTGTACATGGAGTGGGGCGACAATGTGTGATGGGAAGCACCTTCCTTCACATGCTGGTGACCATTGGGTGATATCTTGTTCATTCCAGTCAAACTGTACTTCGTGGAACATACACCATGGTAACCCCAGGATAAGGTTGTGTTTTCCGACTGGGGCTACGTCTAAGGTGATTACCTCTTCATGTCCGTGTTTGGTTATGAGGGCTATTTTCACCTGTTGTTCAACCGTAAAGAAGGTTTTTCCAGTGACCGTGTGAAGACGAAGTTTGTTAGGGCGTGGTTGGGTTTGGATGTTGAGTTGGGTGACCAGTCGAGGGTGTATGAAGTTTCCCATTGCTCCTGAGTCTACGAACGCTGACTCTTGATAGGAAAAGGGAGTATGGTGTGAAAGGGGGTCCTCCTGTATGCGAACTGGGAGTAGAAATGGTTTAATTGGATCCGATGCAGTGAGAGTGGAAATGACGACACTGCATTCAGAAGAGTCCTTATCTACATGTTGGGGACGAATATTTCGCATAGGGGGAGCGGCTGGAGTGGAGGTCTTCAGTCGCTCTTTGGAAAATCCTCTTTTTCCTCCTTTGGTTCTTCCGTCTCAATATTGGCCACTTGTCCTTTCCCTTTGACTTCACTGTATATGGTTCGGGTATTTTTGCAGTTGGTGGAGTTGTGCCCCTTCTGATGGCACTTGAAACATAAGCCCCCATCGAGATGTTCCTTCCTCTCGACATCCGACAACTTGAACTTGGAGTTATCGGTGCGGTTGGGGTCTTTCTTTTGTGACGTCTGGTTGGAAGGGGCGTCCTTTTTCTTCTGGGCGGCTTTGTGTTCATGCCCTTTTAAGCGTTGGAGTTCTTCATCTGTAGAGATGGCGAGGGCGAGGTAGTCATTCCAGTGGAGGGCGAGATGGGGGGCGAGGAGTTTGGCGACTTCTGGTTTCATGCCATTGCGCAGTACTGACTTCCATTGGACTGGATCATTCCATCCAGCCTTCTGGCAAGTATCGACTACTAGGTCGGCATATTTTCGCACACTGGTAGTTTGGACCAGCTTTCCGTTTAGTAAGAGCTGGTGCGCTCTTTCTTGTTCTTGTGCATCGCCAAACCTTTGGTTGAAGTGGATCTTGAATAGGACCCAGCTGAGAGTCCAATTTGGGGGTTGGGGGCGTTGGAATGCATCGAGGGACGTGGCAGCCCAATGGTCTGCGTCTCCTTCCATAAGTTGGAGAGCAAACCTGATTCTTTGTTCGTCGTTCATTGGGTTTAAGACGAAGTAATTTTCACATTTGTTCAGGAATCCCCTGGATTCCGTAATAATTCCTGTGAATTTGGAGGGGAGTGCGGCCTTGTAGCGTGGTTGGGCAGGGGCCGGAGGAATTGGTGGGGCGTTTAACTGTTGTCCCAACAGTTGGTTCACCATGGTGAGGAGGGCAGTGACGTTGGCGGGGATTTGGGGCTGTGGCTGGGGTTGGGCTGGTGCCGCGCCTGGTGCTAATGCTGCAGCTACTGCAGCGTTGACAGCTGCGGTGATGGCGGTTTGTTGGGCCACTGCTGCTGCTTGGTCTGCCACCAGTTGGGCATGTTGTGCTTGGATACGATGTAGCCATCCTGTGACTAGCCCTGCTGCTACGAGTCGTTGGGTTGGGGTAGTAGGTCCAGCGGTATATTGGGCTGGTTCCCCTTCGACTACTAGGGTTGGATCGATAGTGTTAATGTCATTGGTAACCTGGGTAGCGAAGGCGGCTACTGCTTGTGAATATGTTGCCCATTCGTTATTGGCTGCTGCCGCAGGGTTTGGAGGGTTGAATTGGGGAATTTGTGCCATGATAGACTTGAAGGTAGTGTGACCAAGAGCTTTTTAAAAGATGGCAAGGACGTGGGGAGGGGAACAGTGGCAATCGCAGATGAGGAGGATAATTCCTGTTGGGGTTATGGAGGGTCTCCAACAACGACGGTTGTGGTCCCAAATGAGCCAGACGATGGTCTGGGGTCGGGTGGGGATGCAGGGATACGTGCTGGGCAAGAGTCGCTTGCGTGAGGTAGTGTGGTGCTTGAATGGTAATTCGACCTTCTGTAGCGAGTAGAGGTATACAAGCAGGACACTAGAGTCTTCAGAGCTCAAGGGACGCCTTAAGATGAAGAGATGGGGAAGGAAACGACGACTTGTATTTTAGTAGCAAGGTCGAATGAGGTTAGCAG
>Ga0307515_10025220_pt1 | contig 10302 bp, 15 predicted proteins | sample 17_EM_MG_FD_194513 | JGI IMG/M metagenome (GOLD analysis project Ga0307515, IMG submission 194513) | Populus trichocarpa ectomycorrhiza microbial communities from riparian zone in the Pacific Northwest, United States - 17_EM | ecosystem: Host-associated > Plants > Roots > Unclassified | place...
TTGCGTGGGGTCCTGTTGCGGCTGGGATTGTGGTTGCTCGCTGCTGGGTGGGTGGTCTGGCTCGGCGGTCCCCGTGCGGTGTTTGCTCGGGCTGCCGCGGTTGTGGTTGCGCTGGGGTTGTCGGTTGGGCAGGCCAGGGTGGGTGGTGGGTCGTGCGACGCACCTCGCCGGTTGCGCTTGGCAGGTGGGCGAGGAACAAAATGGTCCTGGTCCGGACCTGCTATGCCGCGGCGCTGGTCTCGCGCGCCGGCCGCCGCCGACTGGGTGGACCGGCTATTGCCCGAACGTGTGCCGCAGGTTTGCGTTGATTAGCTCGTTGAGCTGCGGTGGCTGCTCATCGTCCAGGAGCAAAAGCCATGGACGGACAGGATCCCGATCCGGGTCGGCCAACACCTCGAAGACGATGTGGGGTGGTGCTGGCTGACTTCGCCGCCGGCTACCTGCTTCAAGCACACCTCAGACTAGAGCAGACGCGAATGTGAATGCGTGAAGTAGGCGGCGCTCTCCGCGTCTGCCGGGTAGTACGACTCGATCGCGACCTCGTCCAGTGTGATGTCCATCGGCGTGCCGAAGGTGGTGATGGTCGAGAACAGCCGCAGCTCCCGTCCGCCGATGCGAAGGATCATCGGTATCACGATGTCGGGTTCGATTCGTTGGCTCGACGTATCCCCGGATTCGGGCGCTAGCAGTTCTTCGTAGAGCGCGGTGAGTTCAAGGTCGGGAGCAGTGGCGAGCTGGCGCGTGATCCGGCTGCGGAACACCGCACGCACGTCGGCCAGGTTGACGACCATGGAAGCGAACCCGCGCGGGTCCAGTCCCAGCCGTACCAGGTTGACCGGCGGCCGCAGCAGGTCGGGAGCCACCTGCGCGAAGAACGGGTCGACAGCGCGATTGGTCATCACGATGTTCCACCGGCGGTCGAAGACCACCGCCGGATATGGCTCGTGCGCGCGGAGCACCCTCCGGATCGCGTCGTGGGCGGCTGACAGTGCCTTGTCGTCGAGCGGACGCTCGGCGTACCGCGGTGCGAAGCCGGCGGCGAGCAGCAGCCGGTTGCGATCACGCAGCGGCACGTGGAGCTGATCCGCGAGTCGGAGAATCATGTCGGCGCTCGGCTTGGACTTGCCGGTCTCGACCAGGCTGACGTGACGAGCCGAGACGTCCGCCGCGATCGCAAGGTCCAGTTGGCTGAGCCCCCGGCGCTGCCGCCATTGCCGCAAGAGTTCCCCGACCGTGTACACGAGCATGAAGCGTACGCATCGTTGAGCTGGACGCCATGAAGTCCGAGTTCATCGACAATCGAAGCGGCCGCGGAAACACTGCGTCCCATGACCACGGAGAACAAGAGCATCGTCCAACGGGCGCTGGCAGGACTGATCGAGACGGGCGACGTCGATGCGCTCGCACCGTTCCTGAGTGATGACTTCGTCCACCACAGGCCGGGTACAACCACATCGACCAAGGCGGAATGGCTCGCCGCCGTCCGCGCCGCGCTGGTACCGCTCGCCGGCATGCAGGTCGAGATCCATCAGATGCTGGCCGACAGCGATCACGTCGTGATGTACTCGCGGCGCTGGCTTCCCGACGCAGGACCGGAGATCGCGGTCGTCGACATCTGGCGGATTGACGACGGGCTGATCGCCGAAGCGTGGGAGATCATCGAGCCGGTGGCCCAGGTGGCCACCAACCTGGTGTGGTGGGAATCCACTCAGCTCTGACCGGGCGTAAGGGCTACCCGCGATACACCGTTTTCGCAGGTCGACTGATCAGTAATCGACAATGCGCGCATCGTGCGACTCAGTTGTTGCCGGATCCTGACCTCACTGGGACTATTGCGCGCATGACACAGAGCGCGACATCGGCGGCGCAGGGGTGCGTCTTCTGCGCCGTTGTGGCCCGACAGGCCGAGGCCAGTGTGGTGCACGAGGACGAGACCGTTGTGGTCTTCATGGACCTGAACCCCATCACGCCCGGCCATCTTCTCGTCGTGCCACGCGAGCACGCGGTGGGCCTCGAAGACCTCGATGGAGCCACGAGCGCTCACGTCTGGTCGGTCGGTCATGACATGGCACGAGCCTTGCGACGCTCAAGCATGGGCTGCGAGGGAATCAACGTCCTCCTTTGTGACGGCGAAGTCGCCTTTCAGACGGTCTTCCACTTCCACCTTCACGTCATCCCTCGCTACGCAGGAGACGGCTGGACCCTCAAGGCCGAGTCGCCAGAACGCGAGAGGTCACTCCTCGACAGCGACGCGCAAGCGATCAAAGACGCTATCGCGTCGACGGACTGACTGGTCACTTCCGCTCATGTCGCGATGAGCGCAGTGTCCGCCTCTCTCGACGGAACACCTCAAGATCAATGAGACTACCGGCACCCCAAACGTCGACAGGCTCATAACCCGCATCCACCGGCGGCCTGCCCAAGCCTAACCGCGAGTGAATGTCCGCTACGTCGACGCGCGGAGTCCTACGACGGCCTAGGCAACCGAGTCGACAGTGAACTCTGAGTTGACCGTGGACGTGTGCGAGCGCGTCGCGGAGTTGCTGGTTCTCGATGCGTAACGCATCCAGAGCAACGCGGATAAGCCGACACTCCAGCACGTCCCGCTTGCCGTCCGCGACCACTTCGACCTGAAGCCGTTCGCGCCGCCAAGATCCACCGAATCCGCCAACTAAACCCGGACGCCGTGAGGTCAAATCGTCCACGTCAAGATGACGGACTTCAGGTCGATGGCGGTCAGCCGCCGCCCCAACTGACAGGAAGCCACCGCCGATGAAGCCCACCGACCGGTGGAAGCAGCTGCTCGAGCAGCGACTCCACGAAGCCATCACCGTGCTCGGACAGACCCCCGGCCTGCACGGACTCATCGTCGCCGGCAGCGTCGGACGCGGCGCGCCCTGGCCCATGTCCGACATCGACCTGCTACCCATCTACACCAACTCCACCGACCCCGGCGAATCCGCAACCCAGCTCGACCAACGCCGAGCCGGACTGGTCGACTGGTGGGCCGCCTCCGGCCGCGCCCAAACCCTCGACATCGGCTGGCTCGCCTTCACCACCACCGAGATCCGCGAGGCAGTCACGGCCGGGCCGGAGCACGCCGCCGTCCGCATCGCCGACCCGCGTTGGTTCCACGGCATCGACAAGGCCTACGGCGGACACGCCGCCAACCCCGACGACGAACTCGGCGCCGCCTTCACCGCCTGGATAGCCGGGGCCCGGTTCCACCCGACCGTCGTCACCACCCGCATCAGCACCTGGCGCCAACAGGCCACCGACGCCCTCGCCGAAGCAGCCCAGACCGAAGACCCCGCCAAAGCCACCCACCTGCTGCGCGTCTCCGCCCGCGCACTACGCATGGTCCTCATCGAGAAATGGGGCGAACGGCTCGGCTCCATGGGCCGGGAATGGACCCGCTTCGAACGCATGGCAGAACGCCACGGCCAACCAGCCCTCGCTGCCCAGATCGCCGCCCTGGCCGCCGCCGACACGGCCACCGCCACCCAACGCGCCGAACTTCGTGAACTGATCACCCAGCACGGCTGACCCGCCGGTGAGCGAGACTGCTGTTGCTACCTTGCCCGGTATGTCGGTCAATTCGCAGCCGAACCCCGCAGGTTCGCGGCGCGTCGGCACCACCCTCGCCGTGCTTGTCGCGGTCCTGATCGCCGCATTCGTTTACGCCCCGCCGGTGCTCGCCGCTAGCGGTTCTATCCGCTTCGGCAATCAGCGTGAACTCGCCAAATCCCTGCAGCAGGCGTTCGTCGCCTACTGGAGGTCCGGCGACCGGACTCCTGCGGGGGCATTGGCGGACATCGTCGATTACTGGTTTCGCTATCACCTGGTGAAGGCCGTGATCGCCGCGCTTCTCCTGGGTGTGCTCGTCGCGCTCGCCGTCCATTTGTGGAGGGCGTTTCTGCGGGCTGGCCGGCCCGCCGCCCTTGCGTCGGCCGGCGTCCTGGTCACGACGCTGGCGCTGTTCGCAGTGGCGGTGGTAATGGCCAACGTCCAGGGTGCGGTGGCGCCGTTCGCGTCGTTGCTGCCGATGCTGCAGGATGGCCGGGCCGACGGGGCGCTCACCCTCACGCTCGAGCAGATCCGGGAGCGGTTAAGCAGCTCGACGGGCCGGGCCCCGGCGCCACTTGAAGAGATGATCAGCGACTTCGCGACGTATCACGTCGCGCTTGCCGCGGTTGCCGCAATCGGGGCAACCGTCCTGTCCATCGTGAGCATCGTGCTGTGGCGACGGTTCAGGGCCGCGGACAGCGCGCGGAAGAGGCGCCTGGTGGGATCGTTCGGTGTCCTCACCTCAGTGCTGGTCCTGGCCATTTTGACAATCATGGCGGCGAACGTGAGTACCGCGCTCAATCCTGCGCCGGCGTTGCTGGCGTTTTTCCAGGGCGGGTGGTGACCAGGCATGCACTTCGGCAAGGCGCGGCGACAACCAGCAACTGCCGGATCGCTACCAGCCGTGCCAGGACGCCGGCGAACTCCGCAGAGCCCACGTCGAATGCCTGGCCATGCACGTGCTGCTCGGTGACCAGGTAGCCCTGCAGGAAGCACTCGGGAAACAACAGCAGATCAACGCCCGCAGCATCTGTATGCGCAGCGAAGTCGTGGATGACTCGCACCGCAGCGTCCACGTCGCCGAGGATCTCCGGCGTCTGGCACGCGCCGACCCGCAGCGTGTCAACCTATCCGGCAGTAGTGCCAGAGTCTCCCACACTGACTGGACGCGTGGGTGAAGCCGAGTCGGGCAAGTTCGGTCTCCGGCAGTGCAGCGCCATGCACCCCGGAATGGCGGTGCCGGAACGGATCACCAGAGACGCGGCACGCATCACCGCCCCGCTGCTGCTCCACGTCCAGCAGGACGACGAGATCTTCCCCCGGACCGGCCAACGGGAACTGTTCGACCTGATCGGATCCCAGACCAAGCACCTCGTCACCGAGGCCGGCCCGCACACGCACACCACGCCCACGGCGATCGCCGGTTGGCGAACCTTCATCGCCAAGCACCTGACCGACGACAGCCGAAAGAATTAGGAATCGCCATCGGGCGAGATCACGTGCCCGCACTTGAACGATCATGGAGGTCTTGGTGGGTGTTGCAGCCCCAATCCTTGCACTCGTAGGTGTGATCGTGGGCGCAATTCTGTCCTTCCTCTTTACTTCAGCTGGGGCTATCAACTTGATCGCCGGTAACGAAGTGATCCTGGCGGGGCGTCAACTCAATCTAGCGGTATGGCGAATGGAATGGTTTGCTCGTGGCTTTCTGGACGATACGGATCGGGAAGGTTGGATGGCGGATTCTCGCCAAGGTCAGCGGAGGTCTCACCGCGTGTTCGATATGAATTGGACAAGCAGAACAGAGTTGCCGATGAGAAGGAGTGATCCGCCAGACAGGCTACGCAAGGCCACTGTCGCACTTACCTGCCGCGTTGGTGTGCCGTCGGCTGTTACCGGCAGTGGGAAGGCTAGCGGCAGCACCCGGGGCCAATATGTCCAGAGGCGGGACAAGACTGGGTCGGTCGTTGGATCATGATTGCCGTGTCCAGGGCAGGCGCCGGTCATGAACCGGCCGTTCTTGGCGGCTCGTTCTCGCCGCTGGGATGGAGCGTTGGCTTCATCGAGGCGCCTCATCCGGTCTTTGTCGACGCGTTGCGGGCCTGGCGGCAGGACCTGGGTGCTGAGCTCGACGTGGAGCGCCTCTCGTCGGCGTGGCCCGGATGCCTGCACGCCCTCGACCCGCTTGAGTCGCCGTGGACAACTGAACTGCTGGTGGCTCATTCGGAATCACCGTCGACGACGATCAACGGTACGGCGAGACCACACTCGTCCGGCAATACGTCACCTGGCCGAGGCGGACGCTTACGCTCGACCAGGCCAGACGCGAACTGCGCCTTCATGGATGACCTGACGCACTCTGCAGCAAGCCGCCAACTGCCCGCGCTGATCGGAGGCACTGCTCTAACTCACCGTAGCGATCTCCCCGCGTTCGAACGCCCTACTTTGCCGAGAAGTGTGCGTGGTGGAGTGGCCTTTTCGACCGCGTTGTTGAAATGTCGGGCACGCTGAATGAGTTTGAACCGCGCGCGACGGTGGGTCGCTAGGGCACGTGCCCTAGCGACCCACCGTCCCATTCGCCCTCCCCCGTCTTGACCTGCCGTGAATCAGATCCAGTGGAGGACGTAAGCCCGCATATTCGGATGGAGCCCGATCGCCGCTCGCGGAGCCCGCTCTAACGTGCCGGTGAGACCCGCACCGTCGGCCCCGATCCATCCGTTGACCTGCCCGGGCCGGTCTGGGTGCCCGTCTGGGTACCGGCCTCGCCGTTCCGCGCGTTCCCACCGATGGCCGGCAGGTCCGGCACACACGCCGGTGCCGGCCCCCGCACGACCGTGGCGGCGAGCGAGACCTGCTGGTCGGACGCCTGGGCACCCAGCACCATCGTGTCACCCGCGGGGATCGAGCCCGCATCGAAGGTGACCGACCCGGAGCCGCCTATCCCCGAGGAAGCGGTGACCGGGTCTTGCCCGCGGGCACGGTCGTCCGGAACCACCCGGGCGTCGCAGTCCCGGCTCATCGGCACAGCCACCGCCGGCACACCCAGCTTGCGCAGTTGCTCGTTCGCTCCCTTGACGCCGCTGATGTCCCGCAGCGACACCGTGATCGTCCCGTCCGAGCCACGTGTCACCGCGTACGCCGGGGAGCCCCCGCCGATCGTGGTGACGCCCAGGACGACAGCACCGGCGAGGCCGACCGATCCGGCCGCCACCAGGACCCGACGTCCTGTCCCCCACCGCACACCGACCGCCGGCCGGTGTGCGGTGGCCAGCTCACCACCATGCTCGCGCATGAGATCCGCGAATAGTTGATCCTCGAAGCTACTCATCGCCCGTGTCCTCCTGTGTCGAACTGCGCAGCTTGGCCCGCGCCCTGAACAACCTGATCCGCAACGCACCCGACGACACACCTAAAGCGGCCGCCGCCTCCTTCGTCGTGAGCCCCACGATGTCCACGAGTTCCACCGCGAGCCGCTCGGCCGGTGGCAGGTCACCCCACCGCCGTATCAGCTCGCGGCCGGGCTGCTCCGCGTCGATCCGCGCGACCAGGTCTTCGACCTCGTCGGCGTCCAGCACACGCCGACCCGCGAGCCGAAGCTGGGCGTCTCGCCCAGCATTGGACCTCTCGCAATGCCGGATATAGACGTGTCGGGCAATACCGAACAACCACACCCGGGCAGCACCTCTGGCCGGATCGAACGTGCCGAACGACGTGATCGCATCGACAAACGTCTCGGACGTCAGATCAGCCACCACCTGCGGATCACGGCTGCGGCGCGCGAAGAACGCGGTGATCGGTGCGACGTTCGCGCGGTAGACGGCCTCGAACTCGGCAGCTAGGCCCGCTGCCGACAGCTGCCGCCGACCCGCCTTGATCTCGATACTCGCTTCTGGGCTCACACCACCTACTTGGGCCGAACAGCATTCTGCGTTACAGCGGGCACGCCGACGGCAGTACCCCCTGCGGCGACACCAGGACTCTTGCGTCCTCGTCGGTAAGCCCTCTGAACTGGTATTTCGTGAGGTGAGTAGCGTCCGTGGAGGCGAGTGAAGCGGGTAAGGCACCGAAGACATTCAAGGAGTTCTCGACGCTTGTGGACGACGGTTGCCGCCTCGCTTGATTGCCGCGTCAGCGGCCAAGCCCGGCGAAGCAGTGGAGAGCGGCGAAGCCCTCGTCGGTGCCAGACCAGTGCTAGCGGACGGCGTCGAGCCCAGCCCAGCGGACGGCGGAGCCGAGGACCGCGATGACGACGATCACGTCGTCGGCATAGCCAAGCACAGGGATGAAATCGGGGATCAGACCGAAGAGCAGCGCCAGATAGGCAGGCAACAGGCCGAAGCGGACTCGGACGCCGCGCGGCACGGTGGGGTCGGCGACCAGCCGGCGAGAAACCGCAGCAGGTCTGATAGCAGACGACAGTCGCCCTCACAACGGTGAGCAAGGCCCGATTGGTTTTGCTCGCGAGTTCCGGCGCCAGATGTCGCTGAGTGACGCCGCAGAAGCCGACGCGCCCCTGGCCGATCTGCACGCCGACTACGGTCGCATCGGCCGGTCGGATGGGATCAGGCGATGATCGGCTATTTCCATGTGCGACGGACCGTCCGCGACGCCTAGGAAAGAGCCATGACCAACGAGGTAACCGTTCCCCTGCTGCCCTGCGCGTCGATTGACGACATCGTCACCTTCTACGGGGTTCTCGGCTTCAGCACCACGTATAAGCAGCGCAAACCCTACGCCTGCGTGGGACTGCAACGTGAAGACCTGCATCTGCAGTTCTTCGAGATTGCCGGGTTCGACCCAGAGCAGTCCTACGGCTCCTGTCTCGTGATCACCTCGGACATCGCGGAACTGCACCAGGCTTTCGCTGCCGGCATGCGGGCCGCATACGGCAAAGTCCTGGTGTCCGGAATGCCGCGGATGACCCGGCCCAGGGCTCGAAAGAACGCCGACGGGCTGGGCGGGTTCAGCGTCATCGACCCGGGCGGCAACTGGATCCGCGTCTTCCAGAACCCCGCCACGATGCCCACGCCAGCACCCGCACCCGCCGGACGACTTGCCAAAGCGCTGGCGAACGCCATCGTGCTAGCCGACTCCAAGGGTGACGTCGGCCAGGCAGTCCGCATCCTCGACAGCGCGTTGGCTCGCCCGCAGGCCGACGATGACCCCGTCACACACGTAGAGGTTCTGGTGTACCGCGCAGAACTGGCGATGGCGCTCCATGACCGGGAAACCGCAACGGAAATGCTGGCCCGCGTCGAGCACATCGCGCTGAACGCAGACGAGACCGAAAGGGCGGCACCGACCTTCGAGATCGCTGCCGACCTCGCAGCGGCGCTGCGATGAGTTCGGGATGCAGTGGAGGTGTTGGCGATGCTCTCTCATCGGCTAGAAGCGCACGTCCACGTTTGGTCCAACATCGCGTTGCCACTCGGCGTGCCGCTACGCTCCGTAGCGGATGCTACCGCTGTTCAGCATGCCACCAGGCGGTCGGCCGGTCGGCCATCTGACCGGTTTCGACTGCGCCGGAAGACATGCCGAAGTGGCCGGTGATCTCATCATCCAGAAACTGGCTGATGCCGCTTGGGCCCGCGTCACCCGAGAGCTTCCGCCTCGGGCGGTCGGCGGTAGATTCGCCGCCACGACGGCCGTCGACGGAGAGGTTAACGGGGAATGGACGCCAGGACCGAGGAGCTGCGGGATGCGCACGACGTGCTTTCGGAGTGGTACGCGAAAAACCTGGTCGGTGTGCTGGAGAGCATGCCGGTCGAGCGGGCGGTGCTCGATCTGTTCGCCGAGATGACTCTGGCCGTGGGTGCTGAGGTCGTGGACGTGGGCTGTGGCACCGGAAGACTTCTGCCGTACCTCGCGGGCCGGGGTCTGTCGCCGTGTGGGGTTGATCTTTCGCCCGGGATGGTTGAGGTGGCGCAGCGGGAGCACCCGGGCTTCGCGTACGAGGTCGCCGACCTGCGCGAGCTGCCGTTCGAGGACGCGTCGCTGGCCGGGGTGGTGTGCTGGTATTCGTTGATCTACCTCGCGCCGGACGCCAGGGCTCGCGCGTTCGCCGAGCTCGCCCGAGTCGTGAGGCCGGGTGGCTATCTGGTGACGGCGTTCAAGCACGGCGACGGGACCCTGCGCCGTAACGGCCCCAGCACGGAACTCGGTGTCGACTTCGATCGGTACTGGCTCTCGGCCGCAGAGATGGAGGACCGCTTCGCCGCCGCCGGTTTCGCCCTGGTCTTCCAGGGCAGTACCCCGCCCGAGGAGGGGGAGCCGACATACGGCTACATGCTCGTCCGCAAGACCGGCTCCGGGAGCGCGTAGCCGTAGTCCTGCGGCGGGTCGGTGTGGGTCAGGGTGTTGCCGTCGGCGTCGTTTGTGTACTGGCCGGGCTGGTGATCCGCACGGGTTGGGCGGGATGTGTTGCCGCTACTCGAAGCGCTGTTCCGCACAGATGGCGGGAAATGACGGATGTGTGTCATTGCTGGCGGCGCCACCGGAGCAGGCTCGCGGGTATGGGGGAGACCACATTGGATGCCGACCAGACGTTCACCCGCCGACACGCGTTGCTCGGTGGCGGCGCGATCCTGGCATCGGCCGCTCTGCCGCAGGGGCGCCCGGCACTCCCGGCGACCTGGGGGCGGATCGCCAACCACGGCAGCCCGTTCCGGGGTCAGCGCACCATCTCCAGCCTTTTCTTCGGCGGGCCGGAAAATCCGAACTCCCGGCCGCTCTACACGC
>Ga0307515_10025222_pt1 | contig 10301 bp, 8 predicted proteins | sample 17_EM_MG_FD_194513 | JGI IMG/M metagenome (GOLD analysis project Ga0307515, IMG submission 194513) | Populus trichocarpa ectomycorrhiza microbial communities from riparian zone in the Pacific Northwest, United States - 17_EM | ecosystem: Host-associated > Plants > Roots > Unclassified | place...
TTGATACCGTCCTCCATCATTTTTCTGTCCTTCTTGCTTCTCTTCGTACCATGCTGTTTCCTTTTGCTTTTGTTGTCCTGGTTAATTAAGGGTCGCGATGGGACGTATGTAGCCAAACGCAGCGGGTGAGAGGAAGACGTACCAATTATGAGATAGATTATGCTCTTCCTCATCGCGAACCACGCGAAGCGCCCCGAAGCCTGCGAGCATCTCATCTTCCCGGTGGACTTCCATCGCTTTCATCGCCTGTAATTGCTCATTGAACATCTTACTGCACTTGTATAGTGTTGTAGCTGCAACTGGAACGCAACTGGGCTCACCTCAGCTGAGGTCTGTGGCTGGCAAAGTCTCCCTATCATCTTGGTTGCAGCCGTTTGATACTGAAATTGCCAATTATTTGAGTCAGGATATGCACCATATCGCATACTACCAGATTTAATACCTCTTCGTCGCACAACAACTCCGGCGCGTCGTCCGGATTGATGCCGCCCTCGTCCACAGCGATTGCATACCCTTGCTCTCCTTCTTTACGTCCATGCTCTAATGCCTCCACCTCACTGAGGCCATATTCAATGCCAAACGGACAAGTGGCGGAGTCGCCAGTCTGGCTGGCTATAGACGGGACGTGACATCCGGCCTTTATGTGTGGATGAGGCTACCATGGCTGAGTATTAATGCTGGTGGTGAGATCGCTGGAGTAGGAGCGGTGATTGTGGCGCCAGGCAGATATGGTTAGGACCAAGGTTTGTGGCTGGGTCGATTCCACTTTTCATTCGCCTTCCTTTCAATAGCTTACATCAGGGCACCTACCGTACACCCGGCGACAATATACGACAAGGTCGCAAGAGTTTTTTATCCTCCGATTGGGGTTGTAATACTTAGAGAGACCCGGCTCGCGGACCTTGGTGACATGACATCGTTGCACAGGTATGCACAGGATGGCTTGCAAATTGTTTTTCATACTAGGTTTGTCGTGATCACGTTGAATATAAGACTATTTGACATCACTATCTCGAAGCAACGGACCACCGGCATGCAACCTTTGCCGCTTCTGAATGTTATGTCGAAGGATAGGGCCAGGTGTTCAGCCTCAGGTGGGTGGGCCAACAGCCAGTCATGCTTGTGCGATATATGAGCATAGACCCCCCTTGTGGGATAGCAAGGGGCGGTATTGTGCGGTTTAAGCGGCGATTTGTGGTCTGCGATCTGGGGGTTGTAAAAACGACAAGGTCAAGGAAATGCGATCTTCAGAAAGTAGAAAGAGTCTCGAACGTAGACCATGAGACGCCCCTCTCTACTGCTGTGGAGCAATGCTGCATAGTCCTAATTTGCTCAACTCAATCACACTGGAGTTAGATCTGGCTGGCGAGGAAAGACGATGTCAAGAGCTTGTCCTGTCGAACGATAGACGAGTGCACTGAGAGCTGGATCCTTCCCCAAGGCTCTCCCACTCGACTCGACAACACTCAAAACGTCGGCTACAGCTATGGCCAACGCACCACTTTCGTCCTCCAAATGGCTAATTGTGGCGTGAGTCGGCTCCTACGGCTATCCGTAGTTCACCAATGCGTCGCACAGTTCTGTACATTGCAATGACCACGGACAAGAGCTGCAGTAGAGCACGGCCATCAGGACGCACACCGAGACTGTTTCAGTTCTCGCCATTGTACGAATTCATATATATCCAGAAAACGTTGAATGGATAGTGGTCAGAGACAAGGTCCGTGCTTTGTTAGCACTTTGACCTTCAAACTTTGCCTGAGAATTCCTGCACGATGATACCAGCGACAGTCTGGCGATCTTTTTTCAGGTATATTGCATACGCATCGTATCCCACCACTGTCTTGTCCTTTACCTGACTCTCTGTTCACCACGTCCGACAACCTACTCTTCTACCATATTCTCTGGCACCACCCCCACCCCGGTTGTCATCTGTAACCGAATAAAAACTCCTTCGAAACACTTTTCCAATCCTATCGAAATTTGTCACCTTTTCTGACAGCTTCAACGCCTACGCCCAAATTTCGTCACGCGCCTTGCGCCAGTCGCTCAAGGAGACCCCCCGTCTCAACGCCGAGAAACGTGGTATGACTGATTTGCGCTACCAAAAGTGGGAGAATGGGAATGGTGGTCCACAGGTATGCCCATCTTTGGCTTCGCACATACGCCTCCCTCCGAATAGGGAATGACATCCAGTATCGAGAAGCGCTTAACGTGGTGCTAACATACACATGTTGCGTAGGTCTTCCTCAATCCTAAGGCGGAATAAACTAGATGTGCTACTTTGGCTTAGCGAGATACATGTAACGCCCGGTTGCACTGGACCATACATTTAGATTCACCCGTATACGATTACGGAACATTGGTCTACGTAACCGTCTTTCTACTCCCACTTATCGCCCGATGAGCTTTGAGAGTCCTCACATCAAGCGGTGATTGTCGAGATGGGCCATTGAACCTTCCCCCTCCCCGCGGTCCTCGCATTGTTCCGGTCTCTGGTGATTTAAATCCTAACACAATATCCAGCCTAAGTACAGATCCCTAGCACTTGTTTTGAGCCCTACAATAGCCTCTCGTCCTCCAAGATGCCCCTATAGGTAATCAGATCATTTTTTACAGGACCACCTGGAACGAACTAGATCAGAATCTGCAGGAACTGGCCGCTCGACTTGAGGCGTGATACGCGCGCCATGGCGGTTCCTCTAATCTGGTCAAGGTCGACGAGAGCAGAGTGGGCGGTGATATGGTTGTCCTAAGAATGACTGTGCCCAGTTCCTGCTACAGAATCAATATGAATTCGAGAAGTGCACAACCAAGAAGCGGACGTACGTTCCTATGCACTTAGTTATCGACTACCTCGGCGATTGTGGAAGAATATGGGAAAAGTGTCTTCATCCGATATTAGCATGATATATACCAATGTGGACCGTAATTAGATGACGTACAATTCTCCTCAACCTTCCACCCGACGATCCTCTTCGACCATAGTACAGAGCCTATTCGCCAGTGACGGGTGACGCCGCACAACAGGGCAAATTCTGCACGAACTCGCGACAAACGATTCCGCCTTGCTTGCCGTACCGATTGTAGTTGGCTTGTTCGACGCGGGAGTGAACCGCGGCGAGGGTGCGGAAGAAAGCCTTGAAGGCTCGAGGTGCTTCGCGAAGGATTCGACTTGCGAGACGAAGGCCGTGTTACCGCCGGATTCCGTTGTTAGAAGGATATTGGTAAGGAATAACGGAGTACGTTTAGGTTAAATAAAGGGAGGCATACGCAGATCAAGAGGAAGGGAGTTGTTCAGGTAAGGTGATTGACGTTCATAGGAAACATCCAGATCTATAGAGCCCTCCGGGCTATGAAGAGCACAAGTTGATCCTTGGTCTCACCGCTCAAGCTCGAAGGTGCATGCCACAGACCTCCATGCAGTTCGGCGGTATCAGATCCGTAGTCCGGGCAGCGTTGGCGAGAAACGCTCGAGGGGTCAAGTGAGAAAGCGCGAGCCGGGTCGACGTGCAGGAAAGGAACGAGAGGTGGGTAGGACGTCGGAAGGTAGACAGGGAGGTGGTTCCTGTGCTTGTATTGGGATCTTCTCGATAGGTGCAATACGGCGGGAGATAGACCCGGTTTCTTTGCTGTCGTCTGGATGAACCCAGAGCAGACGGAAGTGGCCACCGAGACCTCTTGCATAGTGTGTGACGACGGTGAACATGGTAACAGTGGGTTCGAGGAGATGCAGCGAGTGTGGGGGGAATCTTGATGCCATGGAGCGGGATTTGTGCGCGAAGCCTTCACGTTCTAGATGCTTCACGCAGCCCTGAGCATCAAGTGATAGACGCATAAAGAACATTGACACAATGAAAAGGTGATCCCGAGCCTACTATGGCGGAGAGACATGCCGAACGCATGCAGAAGGCTGATGCTGGTCACTTCCAGAGGACCAAAATAGAGAGATGTTATATAGTCGAGCAGTGGGCGTTTAGATTCTGTTACCACTGAAGGCAACGATCGGCGACTATTGGTTCCTCCATAGTCCGACGGGGGGCTTTGGGATTCGTCTCAGAGGGTTGTCGTGAAAGACTTTCTCACGAGAGGGTGAGGTGAATGTGGAGAGACATGGGTGAATGAAGGTGAGTGGATACGAAATCATGCCACCACTTTTGGAGGTTAAACTCGGGCATCAGAGGGTCCACAATTGGACTGTTCACAGGGCGTGGCTAGAGGTCAATCATGATGAATCCAAAAGGATTGTATTCACATACATAGGTTCGTATTTAATTGCCTCTGAAGCAAAGCAAGACTGCACGACTTCCGGTTCGAGTACCATTCGATTGAAAGGTACGTTGTAAAGGAGAGTATTACAAGTGGATCGCCTTGTCCTTTTCGATGTAGAATGAGAGAGCAGGGATTCCTACAGGTGCTAGTACCGAATGTGTGGCAATGGCTCCGCGCGAATTTCGGACCAAGGTGTTTTTTCATCGAGGGCTTGATCTATCTCTCCCACTGTGCATCTAAATAGCAAAATAGTCAAGGATGTGAAAAAGCGGGGTCCAAGTCGAATCATGAGCAACCTACATCTGGTCACCTTTCACGAGATACAGTCCAAGGGGTGTTTCCTCGACTCCTTCTTCCATGCTGAATCGTCGCTCGATACAGTCGGATAGGACAATATTGGATTTCTGATCCCAGCCAGCTAAAATGCCCTGAAACTCATTTAGACACGCTCAGAGGAAGCGCAAGAAGAGGGGTAGCAATACATACGACTAATATACGTCCATCCTGCATCACAAGGAGGACTTTTTCTATGAACCTATCAGTTGCGGACCACAGCAGTTTTCGGGCGTGTTACTGACTGTTTTCGTAGACTTGCAGCGTAGCCATCGTGTCTGAAGTATGTGCTATCGGCTTCTTGACCCTGTGACCCCAGAAAGTCGCGAGGCGGGGAGGGCCAAGTTCGACACTTTCTTTGTCCGAAGTTTAGAACCTCGCGCCTTTGCACATCCATGGCAGCAACATGCTCTGAGATTATCAATGAGGTTCTTGGGCTCTATAACTCTCCTTAGAACCCAATGAAGAGTACACAACCTAAGTCCACTCGTAGGCGAGTCTTTGACCTTGAGCGAGGTTCTTGTTGAGTATTAATTGAACGCGTAGGACAGCCGCCACTGTATGCCGATCCACCGTGCGAGTGTAAGCACATCAATCAGGCGGACTTTCCGATGGAGAAATTGTTCTGGGGGTTCTCCGCCAAACATTTCGACATGCACTTGGTGAACTGGACGAACGGATCAAAATTTAGAGCTAAACCCAATATGACGTAAGGTACTAATACCGTTGTTCCCTTTCACTCAGGCCAATGGCAGACTTGTTCCCGAGAAGCAATGACCTGTCTGTTACTCGGAGTCGAATGTGACTGCTGTGACCAAGGCTAGGGAGCGTCTACGGAAGCTATTGCAAGATATAACTCGCACACAAGCATGTCCCCTCACCCGAATTACCGTCCTTCAGTTCTTCATCTTTCGAGCCGTCCCCAGCTGCTCCAGTCGGCCCCCTCCCAAAACCAACGTCCTCGGCAGTATATTCCACTTCCGCAGTTTGTCGCACCCACAAGCCTTGTGCGCCGTTGCCGCTTCATTACAGTTCTGGCGAGAGGTCGCGATCAATAAGCCCAACTTATGGACGGGCATCCCAACCCAAATTAAGCCACTACACATCCACCTGTATTGTGTTCTCGCAAGGTGCCTACCGCTTCACATTACAATCAAGCAGTTCTCCCTGCACGGGTGATGGAGTAGTGCACAGCTCACGGCCCTCTTCCACAAACCATCACATCCTCTGAGAGGTATCGCACCCGCTCGTTTGACGAGCTCATACCTTCATCAATAATTCCACAGGGCTCACTCCACCCTTCGGTCTCCTTGGTCGATTCGGATCACTTAAACTCGACCATCGCGACACGGCCAATATCGATTCACTTTATCTACGATGAGACACTGATGATATAACAACGTCACCGTCGGCGGTACTTGTAGGGGCTGCTTTCCCTCATCGGCATACTATCAAGCTACGATCACTCGTGGCGCAATTCCCTACGCCGCTTTTGCTGTGCTCAGTGCTCTAGATCTGTATGCACTCTCTTCGCATAGCAGACCTCATACACTCGAGCTAACCTGGATCAATTGGGTGTTGAACGAGCACGACCAGACCTAACGCTGGAGAGTCGGGAGACAACCGTAAAGTATATATGGGGCAAACAATGCGCTAAATATACAAAACAGGTACGAAACACAAAACACCAAAAAGCATGACGTGTGATGAGTCACACTCACTCAACATTGGGTTCATGGTCGAATGGTCCAGCCAACCCCAGACCCTTGTCGGCTCTCACATTCCTCATAATCGAGCCTCTCAACCTCGGTTACATCCTGGTTCGTTTACCCATGCTGTCCGTCGAAACGCTGTCGTTGAACCCGATTCCTCCATCGCCCCCGTGCTCCCCTTACCATCCATAGAAATATATCCTCTCCCAGAATGCTTGCATCGAGGACCTTACCTGCGAGTCGTCATAATTCACTGGTAAATAGCTCGATATACATTCTACTGCATATTTTACGCGTCTAGGAGCAGGAATCTTGGATTCTACCTGTGCTCAGGCTCCTGTGAATGCAGGATGTTGATATGAAGCGAGAGGCGAGGCCTGATCCAAGTGCATGGAAAGCGACCTATATCTGTATCATCTGGGGAAGGAGTGGCGTTCGAGGTTGGGGAACCAAAGGCAAGTAGTGATATGTTTCACTCATTTCCTTTGCGCTCCCTGATGTTGATATAGATAGAGACCTCGTAAGGATGATCAAACTACTGGGACCTGTCGTGGCTTGGACCTACCCTCACGAATACTGGAGTATTCGACAGACAGGAGTATAAAATTCGGACATGCCACATGATATTTTGTGAATTTGTTCCATATCTAGACGGTGTTTTCGTCTTGTGATCAAGAATGGAGGTGGCTCAAGTAAAACAGTGGGTGCACTCGTCGATTAAGGAGCGGCGGGATGATGACGGGATGATGACAGCTTTCTGGAGAGAACAATGGGAGCCGGAATAGGTGCGCCTGTTTTGGAGCTCGCCACAAGCGACCTGTCACAGTAGAGCACTTTATAGGACCGCCTGGATCCGCAAAGATGGGTTTTTACTGTGGCACCCTGGCATCTACGCCAAATTGACAACGCGTGTCAAATAATGTGGCATAATGCAGCATATTTGCCAGAGATGTGCCGAGATGCAATGGTGCACTGTTGGTGCATTGTTCAAGGCTTGGATTCCGCATCCTTGGCCATGTTTTCCTCAAGTTCTTCTGAACGTCCTTCATCGGGCTTTGCATCTCTCTCGAGTGATTCGATCATCTCACAAGATAAAACTGGTATAGTCCACGCGGCTTCACTTGTCCTCCGTTTGCAATGCCAACTTAACGGATAGACAGGCCTATCGTGGATGTACTCGGAGAAACCCTGTGACTGCGAGTGGCTATCACGAACCAAATTTTCGTCTGAGAGGTCGTTCTGGTCATTTTCTGCGAAACATTTCGACGTACATTTGCAACAGCTCGACCAACGGATACAAAAATTCCAGGCGGTGTCTTCTTCAATGTGGGTTATTTCAGTAGCTGCCTTGACTCGAAGTGTGATCTCCTCTTGAAGGTTCCGTCCTGAAAAGCACTGGCCTGTCCGCCATTCATTTCCAGAGGTGATCATCGCAAATCAGTCTAGAGAGCGCCTTAGGCAACTGTTGCGTGACACAACTCGCGTTCAGGCCTGTCTTCAGGCCCGGATCGAAGTTCTCGATTCATTCATCTTTCAAGCACGCGCCCAGATTGCACCTATCGGATCCCTTCCTACAGAGGTCCTGTCAATCATCTTCTCCTTCTATAGCTTGTCAAACCCTCAGGGTTTGAACACCTTGACCGCGGTTTGTCGATATTGGCGCAAAGTGGCTATCAACGATCCTCGGCTCTGGTCAATCATCTGCATACAAATTAGCCCCAAGTATCTTCCACTCTACCTCTCTCGGTCCAAAAGTCTTCCCCTCCACATTCGTATTCAACCAATTTCCCCATTGGAGCTTTGGAGCACCAACCGGCTCACTTATTTCTTGCAGAAGACTCTTGCGCGTCCTGAAAGGAAGCGCATTCACTCGTTTAACGTCGTAATCCCATCGAGGTTGATGTCGGAGCGGTTCGCATATGCTTTCTATCAGTTCACCGAGCATGAACCAATCTCGCTAGAGCACCTGACATGGGTCAATATCGAGTTATCATCTCATGCCCGCATTGCTGATGAAATCACGTTAGCGGGATCCGCCACACTAGTCGCCGCAGGATACCCAGCGCCTCAATGCCCTAAGTTACACTCCCTCACGATCCGCTCTCCATCGGAACTCAGTGACACCACCATCGTCCAACAACTGTATCGACTCACCACACATACCTCTCTCCATACTCTCGAATTAACCGATATCGTTATTAATCCCCACCACGCACCTCATCCAGTATCCAGACCTATGCCCTCTTTGAGGACCGTCAGATTTCGTATCTTAGAGCCATCGGCTCTGAGATACATTCTTGAATCTCTTTCGATGCAATCAGTCGAGACGTTGATGTTGGATTTTTCTGGCACTGGGCAACCGGAGTCTCATTTCATCTACTCCCTCCCCGTCGATTTCCCGAACTTGAAGAGTCTCTCTCTCATTGGTCTCTTCAGCATTGACCATGACGGGTGGAAAAATGTCCTGTCTCAAAACGTTGGCATTGAGGAGTTAACGTGCGAGTCCTCGTTATTTGGCGATGCCGAATTGGGACTCCTATCAAGCCCGTTTACCAGCCCCACCGAAGGCCATGCCTGGCTACTCCCCGCACTTAGGTACCTGCGAATGCAAGAGCTAAACATCAGCTGGGAAGCTGTGGCAATGTTACAAATAGCGAGAGGAACCCCAGGAAAGGGGGTTGTCACTCCACTCACGATAATATGTAATATGGGAGCGATCGTCCGATGAGCCAGACATTCGAGCGAGTATAACTTGGAATGACCTTCCTTCCGGATACTGACCAAATGTGCAGCCATAAAGTCTTTGAAGAGTGTACATTCTTAATTTTCAACGCTCAGGTCCCCGTCTAGAGCACATGGTTCGGCCTAATCAATGAATATCGTCAAGGAAAACATCATCACAATCTCTCTCCTCAACTCCCACTAATGGCTTGATACCAACTTCTCCCAAAATCTTTCTGATTGTGACCTTTCGCACGCGTTCCAACTCATACTCGCTTTTTACGAGGAGCATACCCGCGAACCCTAGCGAGTTGACACTCAATTTTAACTCTGTCTCCTCAGGTCCACTATCTGCGACGAAGTCCTCCTTCGCCCGTGGCACGATGTACATATGCTCGAGTGTCAGAATGACATTGTAGGATGGACTCCCCGAGGTCTTTTGCGGCCCATCAGGATGATCTGATTCCTCCTGCTGTGCTCTCAGTCGAAACTTGTGGTACATATCGTCGAGCAGTGACATGAACGCCGAAGCGAGCTCACCGCGAAGGCGCTCGAGACCTTCAGGCGTCGATGGAACGGAGCTAGTCACTTGGCGGTTCAGTCTTCGAACATGGGCTGTGAAGGGAACAGAGGCGAGGGTGAATGGTTTGGCTGAACGAAGGCTTAAATGTCAGCCACTTGATGATGGTAACCGAGAGAGAGGGTTTAGAGATGTAATGAGACAAAAGACACACATTCATTGCCCAATTTGATACCTCGCGCGACCCTCTCGATTGGTGGTCCACCAAAACCTTGAAGGGTCGGCAGGAATTGTATGTGCTTGTGCGGTTGTGAGGCGCCAGACTTCGCACCGCAATTGAAGAACGAGAAATAAGGCCTCCCGCATGTAAGACTGGCATTCAACATGAGGAGGTAAGTTTGAAGGAGATCGGCTGGTGTCAAGGGAGCCGACTGCGATTGATAGTCTAGATATTCGAAGGAACACGTGAGTTTCAGAGGCTAATCCTTCACAGCCAGGTGGCATTTGGCCGAATATGGAGAACGCCACTCACCCTTGGTGACCATCAAGAAATGTCCCCGCACCACAGCGTACTTATTGAGCTGAATCGATGATTCCATTCAATCTTTCGTTTTAAGTTCCTTAAACAAGCTTGCGACGCACCAAAATGACATACTCCTGTTCCTCTGCTTCATCTATAATCTCTCCAACGTATAGTGAGTTAAATGGAGGCAGGAAGGGATCCTTGACGATCGTTTCGGCCA
>Ga0307515_10025223_pt1 | contig 10301 bp, 6 predicted proteins | sample 17_EM_MG_FD_194513 | JGI IMG/M metagenome (GOLD analysis project Ga0307515, IMG submission 194513) | Populus trichocarpa ectomycorrhiza microbial communities from riparian zone in the Pacific Northwest, United States - 17_EM | ecosystem: Host-associated > Plants > Roots > Unclassified | place...
AATTATTTTATAGTTTATATTATTATGATAAACTAAATATCTTTACTCATTATTCTAATATATTTATAAACTTTGAATTACATTGATCACTTCTATTCATTTCAAGAGTACATTGCAATTGTTTGTTTTTCAATTTTCATTGTTGCACATTTCAAGACTTTGCCTGGGTTATAATTACCCCGTGAAGGGGAATTTTCCGAGGGATTCAACACAATTTAAACACCATGGGAAAATAAATATAGGATCATTAATTCATGAAATATACATATATTTAATTTCCAAACCCTACAGTACTGCCGACACAGGTTAGGGTTTAATTACTCGTCCCTCTCCAATCCCATGACGCCAGGGAAAAGAAGCCGGCCAGAAGAAACAAGCGAAAGGGATTGGTAGAATCTTTAAGAGATAGGACTCTCTTGTCCATCAAATGTCAAAGAATTATTTCCTAAGGAAATGTGAGATGAAAAGGGGATCATGGGATTAATTATAATCCCTAATTAAAAAGAACAATGATTTGTGCTAATTAATATTATATTGATGATTGGAGATTAGACTATATATATATATATATATAGTCTAATATAGGATTAGATTCCGAGGCGTATAAATTAGATTTGATTGCATGATCAGAGGCTTCATTGGCTATTTATTTTAAAGGTGGAAGCTTACCTAACATCTACAAAGACTTCAATTATGCGTGAACTAAGCCTATATATCCATCCCCGTTGGCAATCTAGGGAGCTAGCTAGCTAGTGATCCATCGATCTTCCATGGTAATTGTATTCTTAAATTAACAAAATAATCAAATGTTTTAGTAAAATTCTTTCTTTTCTTGATAGATTTTTATTTTTTCTAAGCAAATTAATGTGTTATTTTCTAAAATAGTTTCATTGATTCATATTGTCAAATAATTGTTTTCTAAATCTAAGTTATTAATTAGCTGAATCCTAATAAATGATTATATATTACTTTTTAATTAATACCTATTCTCAAGTAAAAGAATTTCAAACTTAAAACTTATAAGGATTCATGGTAAATTTAATTAAAAAAAAAATTAGAGTAGTGAAACTCAAATTTTTGATTGTTTGGTTATTAAAACTACAATATTATTTTATAAAAAATAATTTTAATTCAAAATTTAAATTATTAAATAAAGCTTAATTAATGAACAATTGTGTATTTCTATTAATTACCAATCTACAACATAAAATGACAGCGATTATAAAGTATGACTGGGTTTCATAAATAGCTAAAAACTGACTAAATTATATATGAATCGACATATATGTAAACAACAGTGTATTTGAATTTTTCTTTGAAAAGAAGACACACACACACACACACACACACACACACACAACCCTAAAAGTCACCAGCTAGACCAATGAGATAATCATGTGAATGATTGAAGGTTTAAAATAAAGGTCACTGCTATTCTTTTATGCTATATATTACTATATTATATACATCACATTATGTGTCTAATATATATTGTCCGGTTACGTACATACTCAACTTTACTTTAGAAATGTTGATTTTTATGCTATATATAATACTATATTATATATATACATCACATTGTGTCTAGCTAGTGTCTGGTACTACATACTCAACTTTACTTTAGAACTGTTGATTTTTATGCTATATATATATATATATTACTATATTATATACATCACATTATGTGTCTAATATTTTCTGGTTACATACTCAACTTTACTTTAAAACTGTTGGTTTTGGGATAAGAAATTGGAACCCTATTTACGTTATGCTATAAAAAATCCTTCAAAACTGATCGTCGATCCCTTGGTTATTACATCAATTCCAGTTGGCCCTCTTTGAAGTAGAAATTAAGCACTTCCGATTATGAACATTTCAAAGCTCATCAACCATGCACAGTAATGAAAGGAATATATGTTGGCCGATTACGTACGTTAAGGAAATTTTATCATTCCTCCACCCGTTCGGTGGTAGCTAGCAAAAAAGCTAGCAGGAAGTCATGTTAATATCAATGCTGAGTTAGCCGGGAGCAATGGAATTAGATAAAATCTCTTATATTTAATCAAATTATGAGCAGCCAAATCCCCACAGAGAGTGTTTTGTGAGGTCCCTTCAGAATCTACAGCTGGGTCATGGCCAGTTAACATCACAGTATAACGCATAAAATTGATAGTTGAGACCTGACAAGCTCTTAAATTAAGGATATCTGCAATCATCAATATATATTATCACAAAAAAAAAAAAAGAATCCTTTAATTAATGACTATATTATGTTAATTTTGAAATTCAAAAGGCAAAGTGATGCTGAGATCAAGCGAGTTTGAAATGCAAATTAATTGTATCAAGATTAATGCACATTAATTTTAAATAAACTCCTGTTATGTACTGTATCTGAGAAATAACTATACTGTATATTTAAATCACGATTGTTTGTAGAATTAATTAATTTGAATTGGAGTCTAGAAGCCCTTAATTTTCTCTAGTTGTATATAACCAATGCTAAATAAATAATGAATATTACGGATTTGAAAAAAATAAATTATATATTTCGGTGATATTGGTAAGGGCATAAGACTTGAACGTAGTAATCATGACATCTAATCCTATATCTTGCCTAATTTATAGAGGTGATTAATGCACTAGATGAATCACACCCTCGTTGTATCACTATCAGAAAATTAAAAAAATATTAACAGAATATTATGTCAATGTTCAGGAAAAAATTAATTTCAATATTGGTATTTTAATAGCCAACGGAATTTTTAATGAAAACCTGTCATTGGCAAGTTCCTCATCGAGGAAGCCGTCAACATTTTTGTTGACAATTCAAATGCCTATGGAAGTACTGTTGATGGATTTTTCACGTAAAAAACCCAGCTTTTATCACTTATTTTTCATTAGCAAAACCGCTAGAAATTAATTTTTTATGGAATTTTCAATCTTTAATTCCATTAAAATTTCTCATCAAACCTTCTGTAATTTCCTGATGAAATGGGTGTTAATTTCCTTGCGAAATAGGACTTTCCATAGCGTTTTCAATTTTTTTTTTGTTTAATTATAATAATTTTTTAGCCAATCTAAATATACAACAACAACAATAACAATACATGTGGAATTATTGAAACAATGAATATATCTTTAAAAAACATAATTATCCAACAAATACAAATATAATGCATTATATAACATCAACAAATATTTTATATAATTTTATTTTTATTACACAATAAAATATCATATCTAAATCAATTCAATATAAACATTGATATTTTTAACCTATCATAGCCATTAATAATAAAGGTTACAAGATATCATGTAGTTGATCAATGTAAATATAATTAACTATAACTCCTATTGGAAATCTAGTGGACACCATAGTAAGAAATTATCGATAATTAATGGAAGAAAAACAAATTCAACATGCTAGCTCTCACCACAAATAGAAAACAACAATTTCAACCTTATCGGTTGAATTTTTTTTTCTACTTTCTTTCTAGGAGTTCTGACTTACCCAAATCCTGGAATATTATTGGCCATGAAAAACTACGAAAGGTCAAAAAAAAAAAAAAGAGATAAGCAATTAATACAAACAAAATACTAACAAGCAATTCCAAAAGATAATTAATTGACCTAAAATTAATATATTTGCAGTTACAACCATTAGCCAACCAGATACATCATGAAAGTCTAACCTTTTGATGTGGGGGCATACTACTGTACTTGTCATCCAAACAAAAATTCACTTCTTCATCGTTAATTTTAAAATTTTAAGGGATTAATTAAGATGTGTATAAGCTAGTTCGAACACCTATAATTATCAAAAAAAAAATATTCACTCTTAAAGTGCCCGAGAAACTGGCTCCTTGTGGCATCTATAAGGAAAAATACGGATCTCAACCGATAAATAATTATTAATTATTGAAAAATATATAACAAAAAAACATGTTAATGTAGTTAATGGTTGTTGAAACTTACAAGTCACGATTCTAATGGCTAATGGTATGGTTATTCCCTAATCACAAACAAAATAATGTTTGAAACTAAAACCAATTAGACATAAACAATCTTCTTTGGTAGATCTTAATGTTCAAAACTAAAACTAGTTATACATAAATTCAAACTTATTCAACATAAATTAATATATTTTAATAATTATCAACTCCACAAAAATCAATTTTCCTCAAATCTTCAACTTAATAATAAAATTAACAAAATATATTTAGTATACCTATCATTTCTTCAAATTATAATTAAATTACCCATCATTTCTTTAATTATAACACACCTAAATTACAAAATCAAACTCAATTTCATCAAATAACAAATAAAATTAATTTTCTCCAAATCCCAAATAAACTGTAATATACAAATCATGCATTAAAACAATTAAATTATCTAAAAAAAAAGAAGAAGAAGAAACAGAAGACAAGGAGAATTAACGGGTTTTGAATTTATTTAAATTTGTTGATATAATTTTCACCGGTATTATTAATATGTAAAATTACCAATAAAATTGCCAATAAAATTTTTATTAATTTTTTTTAAAAAAATTATTGATGGAAAATATTATTTCGTTATTTTAGCACTAATTTGTAAGATACAAGCCATAATTAATTCATGTGGCCAAATTGATTCTGCAATGTACGTTTAGACTTTGTTTAATGAATTGTAATGATGAAAATGACCTTTGCATGTCACTCAAATGGCCCTTAGTGCATGATTGCGTGCATAAGAATATATTTTGCTGATTAACTTGACTAAGGATCGATGCAATCCGTAAGTCAACAAAATTAATGATTAATGCCAAATAAGTTTGTCAACATTCTGAATTAGACGACCATCCTGTTAAGTGATCATAATCTTTCAATCAACATCTTAACCTTCTGATTCATTACTGTCCTCATTATGCATGCACATAAATCTTGACATCTAATGGAAGACTAGCAATTTTCTTGCTGTAATACACAAGTTGGTGAGATTGCCAAATACCCAAGAACAAAAAGAGAAAATGACACAGAATAATTAAGAGTATCATGTGGATGTGGGGGGTGATTTTGAGTCTTGACAGGCCATGAACGCTTCCTCTGATGGCCCAAGTACTGCAGTGCGAATTAAGACAAGGACAGAAGTCTTTCTGTGAAGATTTTGCAAATCCTCCATTTGTGTTTAAAACTTTACAAAACCACAACTTTTCTAGGATAAGTCCATTCTACATATATATCTACGCAATTCAAGAATCCAAAAGGAGCAATGATATTTATTTTATGTTGGATTTTATATGTCAGAAGTCCACACGCACACGCCCAGATATATAGCCAAGAACAGGAACATAGACCCACAAAAGCCAAGAAATATAAAAAGACAAGAGAAAGGTAGAGAGAAACATCCAATGGGTATGTGCAAGGAAACAAGAGGTACTCTCATGAGTTCTAATGAAAACGTTGATGGCACATGAATCTCTCTCTACACAAAAGTATTATTCTCCTAGTCTTACTATATTAAGACCTTGTAACTGTAAAATAATAGTAGAACATCCTTCCATACACAGGGCAGTGCATTTATGACTATATCAATTAACATTTCACCTTGCTTGCTATTAAACCCACTCTGCCTCCCTTCAAAAAGAGGAAATTCTCTCTTCTTATTTTCCACATGGAGCCTCCTGCTAGATCAGAGGCATGTCTCTCTGAAACTTCAAGCTTGATTTCAGTTTCAAATGCTCCCTCGTGTCTAAGACCCTCATTAATAATGGAGAGCCAGAAGGAGGGAAGAAAGCAACTTGAAGAAGATCAAGAAGCAGAAGAACAAGAGCCCCGAGAAGGGGGAGACACCAATCATGATCTAGTTTTGGATCTAAGCCTCTCCAACAAGGATTCCAACCAGGAGTCATCAAAGCCAGAACTCAATCTCATTGATTCTTTTGATATGAATCCATCAAGTAAGTCCTTGGATGCTCCTCAAGGTAATGAAACCGAGCCTCGAGTGTTTTCATGCAACTATTGCCAAAGAAAATTCTATAGCTCTCAAGCACTTGGGGGTCACCAAAATGCACATAAGAGAGAAAGAACACTTGCCAAACGTGGACAGAGAATTAGTGAAGCTTCTTTTTCTCTTCTTCGACCTAATTATTCACACCAAAATCGATACACTAGCTTGGCTTCTCTTCCTTTGCATGGCTCCTTCAACAGATCACTTGGAATTCAGGTGCACTCTATGATCAATAAGCCATCCAACACTAGTTCTTCAAATATTTACGGGCAAAATGGATGGTCTAGAAAACCCATTGATCGACAACCTGAAATCGGGAGGCTTGAATCAGAGAAGTTTCTGATGGGAAAAAACATCAGTGGATCATCATCTATTAATGGGGTTGCAAGATTTGAAAGTGCTCGAAGATTTTCTCCGGTGATTACTGAAGGAATTGGTGGGTTTTGGTGGGAGGTTGGTGTTAACCATTTGAAGGCAAAGCAAGATGATCTGCAAAAGCTTGACTTGTCACTGAAGCTCTAAGCAGCTCTTTCTTGATTTCTTTTTGTGTTTTTAGTTCAATCTCTTATGTTCTTCCTTACTATTTCTTTCGATTTTTTTTTTCCTGCTTGCTTACTAAAGATATTTCTCATCTATTCTAGTATTTTTAGTTGGATCATGCCTGTAAATTCCTTTTTTTTTTTTTGCCATAGAAGAACGTTAGAGAGTTTGTTTTCTTTCCCAATTCTTGAATTCGAAGTTTGCATATATAGTCTTTATGTCAAAAAGAAAAAAGAAGAAGAAGTTATTGAACTTGGAAGTTGCTTAATTTGTGCTACCAAGTCATTTTGTTCAAATAAGATAGTTCTTAGCTAACAAGTTACTACTCTTTTACAATTTAAAAAGGTAGCTTGTGGTCATCTTCCATGGCTTTGGTGGGAATTTCTCAATTAATGTTAAATTTTAACCATTGGAATTATTGCTTCCACGTAGATGGAATCGGTTCAACTAAGGGTTTGAATGCCTCAACATTAAATCCCATCTATATATATATATATAAAACAAATCCTTCATTAATTAATTCTCTTATAAACCAATTCAAATCTCAAATTTAAATCATGGCAGCAAGTTAGTATCATATTCCATAACACTTGGCAATGGATACAGTGTGGTCTCCATCATATTTACACAACTTTTTTTTTCTTACACAAACTGGATGGCTGTGATTGTGTAAAGGAATTCGTATTTGACCCACTAGCGGTTGAAGAAATAGACCATCTCTACTTGTATAAATGTTAGATAAAAAAGAAAAAAAAAAGAAAAAAAAAAGAGAGAAGGTTGGTAGGTATAGCTAGCATGTGAAGATAAAGTCACATAATAATGACCCTCAGCTATGCTATCTTCATCATTGTCCTATATTATATTGTTTTTAATCTTTGATAACCTTGATTTCTTACCTAAGAGATCTCAAAAATGGGGTCTACGGATTAGTGGGTCCAAATCAACCTGATGTATTCGATTAACACCATGCTAATCATATCCCCAACTTAATCTTCCTAGAATCAAAAGGTAAAGTGACGGAAACCTCACTGCTATGATAGTTAATTACCACAGAAATCTCGGATTAATGAGATAGATAGGATCATAGGATGACAGTTTGTATCACAGAAAGTCCTGAGGCTACGGAATATGAAATTTGGTGGGGTTTCAACACGTGTATCAGTTCAGTTCGGCTGTCTATTTCCTGTGTTAGGCTGCTATTATCCCCCTCCCATTTTTTCAATTAAAAGAATTCCCACCTATGATTTTGCCTCTCATTTAAGAAACACTTCAAAACATGGCTGGGAACGGATGCATGAAAAAATGGGTTGCCATCATTTTTTATGAGCTCAGTTTAGGTGAAAAAATGAAGCAAGAACTGGTCATCTCTCTTAAGATCTTATAATTATAAAGTAAGGTTGTTTTGTCCACATTTATGTTTAAAAATTAAGGTTGGATCATTTGTGATCTTAAACCGTTGTCTCTTCTTCATGGACAAAGTCAAATCCACTGCCTGTCGTTTCTATTTCTTAGTGCATTGTAATGATATAATACACACAGAGAAAAATGCTGAGCTACCATTCTATGTGCTGCTGCTCCTGTCGGTTGGTGAAAAAAATAATGCAAGAACTAGTTTCTATATTTATAAGATCTTACACTAATCAAAGCTCCTGCAGGAGCTGGCTTACTTTATCAAGAACCTTTCCATCAAGAGCCCTCGCGAGAAGGGAATTCGGTACATTTAAAAAAACAGATTCGAGCTGCACGGACGGATCATATCGGAGCTTTTTTTAAACATGATAAAAAAATATTTATTTTATAAATAATTATTTGATAATTTTATTAAATTTTACTCAACTGTAACCTTGAAATCCTTAATCCAACTCTTCATCTAGCCTAGATTTAAAATTAAATTGAGTGAAAATTACTTGATGTGACCTGATCAACTTAACAAATTTAAAAGCATTTTAGCTAATTCATAAAAAAAATAATTAAAAATGAAATTGAGAAAAGGGGATGATATATATAAAAACCTTTTAGCTCAACTTTTTATCTAACCCGAGTTTAAAATTAAATTAAGTTGAAGTTGTCCTAACATTTCAATCAATTTGATTAGTTCAAAGACAGCCTAGTTGGTTGGTAAAAAAAATATGATGATGAAACTGAGAAAAAGAATGATGAAATTGATAAGAAAAAACTCTCACCTTGACTTCTAACTTAGACCAGGTTTAACATTAAATTATATGAGAGTTGTTCTGATATGATTCATTCATCTTGGTCAGTCCAAGACTGCCCCTGAAAATGCATTTGTTGGAAGGGCTTTACCTTCTCGCTCCCGCTCTCGGCCTGAAAGAAAAATAATCTTAGATCCAATAGGCTTGGAGATATCCATGATTAAAATTAAGAAAAAACTTGGTAAAGATGAGATTGTTTTATTTAAAAAAAATAAAATTGAAATAATAAAAAAAACAGGGAAAATAAAATAAAAAATAGAGGGTTTAGTTGAAAAAAAAAAAGAAAAAAAAAGAGGAGCTTCACTATTTATATATGAGCAGTGGAAGCTCCTTACTGATTCTCACTTCTTTTGGTATAAAAGTGATTTAGTAATTTTATAACAATTTCAAAACTAATCTCCGCTAATTAGATCATAAAAAAATTTAATTGGAAAGAAAAAAATGAAAATTAAAAAAAAAAAGGAGAGGGAGTGGGGGTTACATGATTTATTATTATTTATATGAAAAGTGAATCAGCAAAGTTGACATCCCAACTCTTTGATGTAGTAGTTAATAAGCTTGCTGTTCTTATCACTTCGAGAAAAAAGAAGAAAAACGAACAGCATACAACTATGTTTTTCGATCCAACAATTACTGGGATCATCTCATGTTTAGCAAGAAACATGACTAATTATATACCTAATCTCTTACCATTAATTCTGAATTCGATAATTAATCTAGGATTGGTGAAGGAAAGAAATACATATTTAAGCCTGTGTCTTTTTCTAAACATATGCTAAAATCATGTTTATTCATTTTAAATTTAATAACTTAGATTAAATAGACATGCATGATTGGACATGAGAGGAAGGATTTGGATCTGTTAACTAAATGTTTTTTTTAATGAATAAAGCATGTCATAGTGGTTTCATAAATAATCATGAATAAAAACGATGACTTTATGTAATAAAACAAGTCTGATTTTATACTGTAATAAAATTTAAATTACTTTCTGTCAAAATCTCCATTTCTTTGCCCCTGATTTTCACGCCACCAGTTCTATGCACTGTCCACGTTACAGAACTCTTTCATCCATGGGTGATATTATTGTTTTTAAAAAAGAAAATTTATCTTCTTCAAATTAATTTAAATCACAGCAGTTAAAAAGAGACATTAAGAAAAATAAAAGCAAAAAAACGAGGAACTGATTCAGTTTTTTGTTGAATTTCTTTTCTAAAATAAATTTAATTAAAAATCTGGGTCCAAATCCACTACAAATGAAAAAAAAATAAAAAATAAAAAAAATGTTTATAGTGGAATGGGATTTGGGTTTCATCTTGTTTTGTTTGGTGAAAAGAAAATAGGCCGAAAATAATTTGAGTTTGAGTTTGAGTTTGGATTTGAATTGAAAATGGTGTCCAATTCAAACTCAATTAACATAGTTACGCCAATTTCAATTTATTTATGGTTCTAAAACAGATGTACAGATAAATTGTTTGCATGTCCATTTAATAGATATATTTTATTAATTTCTTAAATGATTTTTTTAAAAAAAATCTAAATTTAAAAAAAAAATGTATA
>Ga0307515_10025224_pt1 | contig 10300 bp, 2 predicted proteins | sample 17_EM_MG_FD_194513 | JGI IMG/M metagenome (GOLD analysis project Ga0307515, IMG submission 194513) | Populus trichocarpa ectomycorrhiza microbial communities from riparian zone in the Pacific Northwest, United States - 17_EM | ecosystem: Host-associated > Plants > Roots > Unclassified | place...
GTAGAGAATAAGTTAACCTCTCGGGGATTCTGTTTTAATGCGGCCAATAGCCTTACTACTACTATCGCGAGTATATATTTCGTTTAAAAATTATTAGTCTTAGGAGTTAAAGCAACTAAAGACCTAGCGACTAGTCTTTTTAAATAATCCTAACGGATTATCTTCCCTACTCTCCTAAGTAAGAACGCCACGCGGATTGCTAGCCCTTAAGGTAAAAATATTACTGAGCTAATATAGACCTTACAGATGTTAGTAGATAACTGCTATAGAATCGTAGCATACTTACCTATTTATATATACCAACTCTATTACTATATCCAAATTCCGTTAAATTAAAAGGGTCTGCTTTAACTTACTGCCTCTCTTAACGGTTTAATTGTGTCTTCTTAAAAGATTATATTAAAAGCTTAAATACTCCTTTGTCGAGCTATATAAACCTAAAATCTTATTAACTCATAGTAGAGTATCTTCGTTTTCGCTAATAATATTCTAGCTCTTATTACAGATACTAAAGTATTTTAGTAGAGGTCGGGACCTCCAATTAGAAGATAGCAAAATTAAAAGTAGTGGAAATTGGTAGAAAATAATGAAATGTAGTAGAATATAGTAGAAAGTAATAGAACGTAGTAGAACGTAGTAAAAAGTAATAGAATATAGTAAAACGTAGTAAAAAGTAATAGAATATAGTAAAACGTAGTAAAAAGCAGCGAGATAGTAAAAAGCAGTAGAGAGTAGTAGAGAGTAGTAGGATAGCGAAAAGCAGTGGAAAGCAGTAGAAAGCAATAAAAAGCAATAAAAAGTAGTAGAAGGTAGTAGGATAGTAGAAAGCAGTAAAAAGCAGTAGGATAGTGGAAAGTAGTAAAAAGCAGTGGGATAGTGGAAAGTAGTGGAAAGTAGTAGAAAGTAGTAGGATAGTGGAAAGTAGTGGAAAGCAGTAGGATAGCGGAAAGTAGTGGAAAGTAGTAGAAAGCAGTAGGATAGTAGAAAGTAGTAGAAAGTAGTAGGATAGTAGAAAGTAGTGGAAAGTAGTAGGATAGCGGAAAGCAGTAGAAAGTAGTAGGATAGTAGAAAGTAGTAAAAAGTAGTAGGATAGTAGAAAGTAGTAGAAAGCAGTAAGATAGCGGAAAGTAGTAGAAAGTAGTAGAAAGCAGTAGGATAATAGAAAGTAGTGGAAAGTAGTAAGATAGTAGAAAGTAGTAGGATAGCGGAAAGCAGTAGAAAGCAGTAGGATAGTAGAAAGTAGTAGAAAGTAGTAGGATAGTAGAAAGTAGTGGAAAGCAGTAGGATAGCGGAAAGCAGTGGAGAGCAATAGAAAGTAGTAGAGAGCAGTGGGATAGCGGAAAGTAGTAGAAAGCAGTAGAAAGCAGTAGGATAGTAGAAAGCAGTAGGAAGCAATAGGGTAGTGGAAAGTAGTAGAAAGTAGTAGAATAGTAAAAAGTAGTATAGAAAACAGTGAACGGAATATATAGTTAAAACTTATAGTAAAAATGGCCTTTTGGCGGTAGCCTGTTAATATACTAATATAACTTAAAACCCTCCTTCTAAGAAATCTGGTAAATATACTATATTATACTGGTCCTAGTTAATATAGTTATTAATATAAAATAGGTTAGGGTAACTATAACTAGCTAAAATTATATAAGCACTTTATAGTATAGACTATATAGAGTAAAATCTACCACCGGCTAGGGAGCGTGGGTTTTTAGCAGTAGTTAGATACTAGTGTTTAAACTTAGTTATACTATAAATGGGGTAAGGCCTACTATTGTTTTAGTACTATATAAGGTTTACTATTACCTTAGTAAATTAAAAAGGGAGGCCATTATCCCCTAAAGTAGAATAATTTAATATAGTAATAACAATATAGAGTTATCCTACTATTCTTCCACTTATGGGCCTAGTCTTTCCTCTCCTATCTCTATTATCGGCTATATATTTCTACACTTATATATAGTTACGCTTCCAATTACTTAACTTTTACTAATTCGGTACGCAATGTACAATTTCCTTAGCTATTTAGTTGAGGTTATTTAGATCCGCGCCCGTCCACTTCTAGTATTTTAAAGAGGGATATACTTAAATAAAGTATAGCCTAATCTAAGAAGGGTTAAGGTTACGGCGGTCTATATTAGCTTATATAGAATTTTAGCCAACGACCTTTCTTTTATATTTATGAAGAAATATTATAAGCGCGTCTTTAAAATTAGATATCTTAAGACTATTAGCTAATATCCCTACTCTCTGCCATTTTATAAGACTAAGACCGTATTAGGATATATATGCGTACTAGTCTATTTCTAGACCCTAAGGGGTTAATCGCATATTAATATAACGCGTTAGTTTAGTTAATTATAGTACTATACTACGTTCTGCGGTAGATATAGTTTTAGAATTGCAATATAATAACTAATTCTCCGTCGCTAGTATAGATACGCGCTAGGTGTTATAGAGGCAGATCTATAACTTAAAATTACTCTATTTATTTGTTTAATACTAATACGCTTTTATAGCGTACTTATAAGCAGCTTCTCTGTTTAATATATTATAACCATTAGCGGCGCTAAACTAGCGGATATAATTTATAAAATGGGTTATTGTATAAAACTTTAGGAAGTTAAAATGCCCCTCGTCCGAATCCCTTGTCTTAGGTTAGAAACCTTAAAATACGCCTTTTAGTTTATTAATCCGATATAGCGCATGCTCTATATATTAGAGTGTCTCTTTATTATAAGTTTAGTACTAAGCTATAGTAATAAAATCTAGTGTCGCCTAAGTAAAGTATATTATATATAGTGCCTTACTAGTAAGAAGTGGAGCTAGGGCGGAGATTAGTTGCTTTAGGATTAACTTTTACTTATTACCAGTCTACTATAATATTTAACTAAATGGAGTATTATAAAATATTTTTAAGCTAGGATATTGAGGTATTTTTATAAAACGCTAATTAATTTAACTCTCTACTAAAATGTCTTAAACAGTTCTCTTATAACGTTTTCGTTTCTTACTAACAGAAATAACTTTACTTATTACCTTTTATATCTATTTAATAAGACGCATAATAATGCCTTTTAGTAGTTAATAGAGAATATCTGCTATTATTGCGTTATGTATATTAATTAGGCTATATTTCTATATAAAGTATAGTATAGGGTACACCCAATCTAAATCCGTTTAAGGTGTGTTATTTACTTATTAGGTTATAATCTACTTTTTAGTTAACTTGTATATCCTAAGCAAGTAACGCTCTAAAAGGTTTTCGCGTCTATTAGGTGGTACTTAGCATATTATATAGTATTACTAGCTTTTTATACTAGTAATAAGAACCTACTCCTTATAGTCTGCTATTATTCCGTATATAATAGGGTAACATTAACGGATTCTTCTATTTGTATATTCTATATTAATGCCTCTATACTAGAGACTTTTAAGCGCTATAAGACTTATTAGATGGGGTTTCTACTTATTATATATTAAGTATTTACGTTTTAACATCTCCTCTATAGCTTTATAATAATAAGCACTCCGCGTATTATAGTTTATATTCTTTATATTAGGAATAAACCTAAGTAGTAGGTTAGCGGGTAAGTTCTATTTCCTACGCGTTTTTTAATTAAGATTACTAATAGTAATATATACTGGCTATAAGGACTTATTGCCGTAATGCGTTATTAGCTACGTTTTGTCTATAGCGAGTAGTACTAGTATAATAGTTGCGCCGTCTAGTAGCCGTGCCTAGGTTTTCTACTACTAATTAATAGTATATAGTTCGTTATAGACCCTCTAATTATAGGTGTTATATACTCTCGTTAGGGCGTACGTAAGGGCATCTCTAAAGGGTTTATAACCAATAAGAAACTTAATTACCTTTATAATATCTTAGTATACGCAGTAATATAAAGGCCGGTAGATACCTTATATACGTATAATAGGTTTATAGCGAGTTTTTATCTATTCTTCGTTAACTATACCTAGTAGTAGTCTGTATAACTTCTCCTCCCAATTATCTACTAATTTAAAACTAAGGTAGGATGTTAGTTGGTTAAGCTAGGTATTATTTAACAACTGCTTAATATCGCCTTTTATACTTTATATACTGTATAGCTATACTATAAAAGCATAGTTGAATTTACTAGTAAAGGGGTGGAATAAAAATGGAGGTTTATAGCTTAGATTAGTAGGATTACCTAGGACAGCGTTACTACTTATTACTTATCTACCCAATCCTTAATGCTTGCAATTGGGATACCGGCTTATTTATTTATCCGCTCCTTAAAAGTTTTAATATATAGCAATAATAATATAGACAGTAGTCTAGTGCAATTGCTGTCTCCACTACGTAGTATATTATTCCCGTTTTCTAAAGTGTACTCCTCTTAGTATCTAGACGCGCTAAAACCCTTAAACTCGCTACCTCCACTAGCTAAATATTAGTGTATCCCTGTATTAAGCTCCGCCTATAGGTTAAGGTAGTTATACAGAGGCGTATCTGCGTTGGTGTCGTTATATAGAATCTAGGCTTAGGCTTTAGGTTGTAATTTATAGTGGCGTAAATAGAGTAATAGGCCTTGGTTATTCTTAGGAATAAAGTTACACTATTTATATCCGCGGTTTATATTAACAAGATAGTGTTTTAGTAAGGAAAATTAATCTTAGTGAAGCAGTTTTCTAGCTAGGCGTTTAGGCTATCTTATATACGGATATATACTTTTCTACCCTACTAAAATAAAAATATATTAACTTCTTAACCCTTTTATATAATAATATAAATTATATATAAATTATATTTATAGCTCCCTAGCATAGAGTAGTATATATTTTAAATTTTAGATTACTATCCTTAATATATACTATAAAGGGTTAATAGCTATTATTATAGCTAAGATAACTTACTATTAATCTATTAAAATCTATAAAGCTTAAGAGTTTTACTAAAGTCTAGCGACGCCCTGTCTTAATAGCACCTTTTCTACTAAGCACTACCTAGTAGCCTCCAGTCTCCTCTTCTCGTTATATTTACTACTGGATTCCACTAGCGCTTACTAGTTTTTACTCTTTACCCCATTTTCTATCCGATTCTACTAGCTTTCTACTAGTTTCTATCTCTTATCTCACTTCCTACTAGACCCTACAGACGCTCTGCCCGTCTTAACTTCTTATCTTACTCTTTACTAGATTTTACTAACCTTCTGTCTATCTTAACCTCTTATATTATTCTCTGCCAGATTCTATTAGTACTCTACTAGTCTCTATCTCTCGTTATATTTTCTACCGCATTCCACTAGTTCTATGCCAGCTTCTATTATACCTAGCTTTATAGTACCCGTTAGCTCCTATTAGCTTTTAACTAATTTCCGTCTCGTTTTACCTTATTAATTTATTTATACTAGGTAGTTAGCCTTACGTATTTACTGAATTCTAATAATAAAATGGTTTTCTGCTTTGCTTACTAAGCTCTATACCTTATCTAATATTCTCTTCTTTATACTTATCCCGTAATCTTAGTAAAAAAGTAATTTAAATTAAGCTAAGCAGGTATATATATATAGAATCCCTCAACGTATCATTCCTATAAGTATATGCTTAATAACTAACTTACTTATTCCTACTAGGTCTACTAACTTATCCCTTTAGGCCGTAGCAGTTTTTATAACTATTTTATATATATAACCACAGGTCTAGAACTACTAAGCTATATCTATAAACTAGATCTAAAGAAGCAATAGGGTGTGGAATAGAGGGATTATTAGGCCCCTAATAGAGGAGGTAAGATAGAATAGTGTAAAAATTAGATCTAAGAGATACTAGATATAGAACGAGAACCAGAGAACTTTCTTACCCTAAAAGCAGATATATTAATATGCTTTATATATTATTTTCTTAATAAATAATAGCCTACGAAAGCTTTCACGACTAAAAAGCGTTAGTGTGGATAAATTCTCGTGCCAGTTATTGCTAAATAGGGACTGGCTTTTAATATACCAACTTATTACCCTAGCTCCTTCGACCTTCCCTATAGCCTTATTAAACTTAATATTAAGCAAGCTACTGCTAAAATTAAGACTAAGGATAACGTTCCCTTAAACTAACGCCTAATAAATTAAATCTGCTAACGCTGTTCCCCAACCCTTATGCAAACTAGTTAACCTTTTAAACCCTTCTCTTAACATACTGATGCTTAATTTAGATAATACTAATTATAATCCTGCCTCGCTAACTAGAGTTAAGCGCTTATGTTAGGCTCTAATTATTACGTAAGACTATAGCACAGAGAGATGCGTTAGGCCACTACTCTATAGTTACGGCCCTATTATAACTAAGTCCCTTTATCCCCGTTAGCCGACTAAAGTATAACGAATATTATGCAGTTATAGCTATACATAAGAATGGGTAGGCAGTTAGCATATTTGCTAAGTTATTAATTCTAGCACAATAGTGCTACAGAACTCGCAACTTTTATATAGTTTAACACGACAAACTTCTCGTTCGTCTGTGCGCTAATAGTATTATTAATCTTAAGCCGGAAACCTTAGCACTTAGGAATAGTAGGTCTGCATTTAGCAGTAAGTATATAACCCTAAATTTCCTAATTCTTAATAGCGGCGTATAATAAAAGGGAGCACCCTATTATTTTTAAGGTTATACTAGCCCTATACCTTAAGCAGAAAAAGCGCTAAGTAGTTTTAAATCCTTTAGCTAATAGTACCGATTACTTTACTAGTGATAACAACAACGCCAGTAATATAGTGCGGCATGGTCGGGCGGGCAAACTTAGTACTAAGCCGTTTATTAATAAAGAAATAGTAGCTATAAGGCTTAATAGAAATACTGCTTTATTAGAAGCTTTTATAAAGCGCTTAGTGCGTAAGAGTATTACTGTCCCTTTACTAGGAGACAGAGCCCGCAATATTAAGCTCGATACCGTTCCGGAGAAAGACAATAAGGAAAAAAAGGATAATAACGCCGCTAAATTAAAGGATAATACATTTAACACACCTACTACTCTAGAAGAATGTATAAACCTTACCGCTATAGTAGAAGAAGGTAAAGATGGGATACTTTTAGGTTGTTAACCTAGTTGCTAGTTATACTATTTAAAATAGTAAATATAAAAAATACCAAAATATAAATTTTAATAAAAAAAAAATAGTTATTAATGCGCACCAATTAAATCTAGACAAAAGTTATATTTTAAACTTATCTTTACTTACCTAGTTTAAGTGCGCTTTTTATCTCCATAAAGTCTTGCTTATTACTTTAGGCTTTATATAGTATTTGGATTTTTATAGTAGGGTTATTAGCGATAAATAAGGCTTCGGCAAAATCTATTCTAGGCCTCTTTTTATTATTTTTAATTACTTACTAGCATAGAATAACTGCGACATTAATAATAATAGAAAGAGTAATATACTATAGCACAGGTATCGCGCAGATGGGGAGCCCGGCCCTTATCCGTTTATAAAGTATTAGCCCATCTAATGCCGGTATAAAGTAGGCAGTAGTACTATAAAGCTGCCGTTCTATCTAGGCCCTAGTTTTATCTTTACTCCTACACCGCTGCTACTAAATTAAATAGAAGAGTTTAGTAGTATCTTTAACGGTAATCCAATAGGGCCTTATCTAGCAATAATTTTACTAATAGGATATACCTCTGCGTCATCTACGTAAAGGCCCGGTTATAGAAATAATATAACTAAACTAAGAACTATAAAAACTGCTACTATAAAGATAATAAGGATATCTACTTTGGGCACTCCGATTAAACGTAATATATTATTTTAACTATATCCGCATCTATTAAAGGCCAGGTTATTAATATAGTTGGGCATTCCCATAAGGTTAAAAAAAGTTTAATCGGCCTAGAAGTTGGAAAGTTAAAATTAAAATATTAATTATACTAGACCTAACCGTTGTTAGGTCTTATAGGCAATAGTAGTTATTAGTAAACTTTATTTAACTAAGAATAAAAAGTCTTATTTTTATAAGACTACTCTTTATAGGCTTCGCGGGCAACTAATAGTATAGGCTATATCTAGAACCCCGTTTAAAAAAGGTCTAGCTAACTTAGCTTTATATATTATATTTCTACAATAGATATAAAAGAAGAATAATAACCCTCCTAAATAAATTTAAGCTACTTATAACCTTTGCTTAAACTTAAAGAGTAAATCTATCTAGTCTATATTTAATACCCTTTAGAAACACCAGAAGGTAAAGATAAAGGAGTTTAGTTTAAAAGATATATAACTAGAAAAGGTCCAGGCTTCTATTATTAAATTTGGTTAGGTCCTTAATGTTATTATAATTCTATAGACTATAGATCCCCTTTAGCTAGATAAAATGCCATTCATTAAGCTACCACTACTCTACTATAATAGCAATGTGAACTGTATCCTATTACCTAGTTCTATAAGCGAAGATCGTTAATAATATCGCAGCCTTTATTAAAAATCTCCAGTTGGTGCTATAATTAGAACGTAAAAGGTAGAAATAAGAATAAGGACGAAGCCACCCTGGCTAGATTCATCCAATTAGGTGGGCTTTAGGTCGATTTAAAGCGCTATAGTACTAAACTCGGCTCTAGTCAAAATTAAGCTAACTTTTAAATTTTAATAGAGGCTGGAATCTCGACAACTTAACTAAGAAGGGCTAGCTTTATAGTAACTACCGTAACTTACTAGTTTAGAGAAGTATTAATATATTATAAAACACTAGCGTAAAGCTCTATTATATTAACGGATTTATAGAAGAGATCCGCAAACTCGACTAGGAAATTAGGGCAAACTTTATAGATAAGGATTCCAAAATGCGTAATATAGAAAAAATTGACATTATGTATGTCTTTCCTATATGCATATTAATTATATATAAATGACTGCGAAAGGCCTATCCGGATTTTAGTGTTATATTATATAGGTCTTACCTACGGGCAAAGCCACGGTAGATAATTATTTACAGCCACTAAGAGATAATATCCTACAATAGTAAGGGCAACCCTATTTACGTTATTCCGTCCTATATAGACATTATTATTAGGACGATAGGATTACTTAGGACTGGCCATACTTTATATTAAGGTAAATAAGTTATACTCCTTAAGACTTAGCCCTTACTAATGTATAACCTCTAAGCTATAAAGCTAATTATCGTCTAGGGTAATATTGTAAAGTGTTTATATAGCGCCTTATTAATAAGGACATGCTATTAGAGGCCATACTTAGTAATAAAACTAAGTTATAAAAATTAATTGCTAGTGTTATATAGCCTCTAAATGCTAACAATAAAGAGAATACGGCTATTTTTATTAGTAGGATTAAGGAAGAAGGGTACTTAGTTAAAAAAGCTTAGGCTATAGATATATAGAAGGAAAGAGCTACTAGGTGTTAAAAGAAGATTATATATAACAATAAGATTATTTAAACGCCAGGGTAGCTACTATTATAGATCTTCGCGTAACGTATAGTCTTATATAGTATATAAATTTTCTACCTTATAAGGGGGCAACCTAAGCGGGTTACTTACCCTTTTTATAAGTTTTAATAATATTATAGTAATATCCTAGGAAAATAGTAAGTACGCGGCTATAATGCCACTAGAACTTATAGGGAGGGTAAGTAACCTACTTAGGTTGCCCCCTTATACTACCCTTATATCTAAAAATATAGAATATAATAGATTCTATAATGCGGTAAATGCTAATAAAGAGTAGTAAAAAGTAGATTATCCTTTTACCTCTAGGGATATAGAATATAGTAGATTTGCGGTACAGTAGATATTAGTAAAGAGTAATAAAAAATGGATTATCCTTTTACCTCTAGGGATATAGAATATAGTGGATTCTATAGTATAGTAAATGCTAATAAAGAGTAATAGAAAGTAAAATATTTTTTTACCTCTAGGGATATAGAATATAGTAGATCTATAGTATAATAGATACTAGTAAAGAGTAATAAAAAGCGCACTATCCCCTTATGTCTAAAAATATAGAATATAGTAGATTTTATAGTACGGTAGATACTAATAAAGAGTAATAAAAAGTAGATTATCCTTTTACCTTTAGGGATATAGAATATAGTAGATTTTATAGTATAGTAGATACTTATAAAAAGTAATAGAAAGTAAATTATTTTTTTACCTTTAGGAATATAGAATATAGTAGATTTTATAGTATAGTAGATACTAGTAGATACTAATAGAGGGTAATAAGTTAAGTATTACTATTTTATCTTTAAAAATATAGAATATAGTAACTTTTATAGTATAGTAGATATAAATAAGAAGTTTTTTAAGAAAATTTATATTT
>Ga0307515_10025225_pt1 | contig 10300 bp, 10 predicted proteins | sample 17_EM_MG_FD_194513 | JGI IMG/M metagenome (GOLD analysis project Ga0307515, IMG submission 194513) | Populus trichocarpa ectomycorrhiza microbial communities from riparian zone in the Pacific Northwest, United States - 17_EM | ecosystem: Host-associated > Plants > Roots > Unclassified | place...
TGTTCCTCTTCGCTCCTCTGATCCAGATCTTCACAGCCCAACAACTCCCAATGAGATCCGTCTCGTTTGTCAAGCGATATTTGGAGCTCTTCTGGGGAGGTGATAACAGCGAATCCAAAACTGGCATCATTAGGTTCCTTGTCCGCTGTATCAGCAGTTCCGTCACCCCAGGTATTGTCAGTCTCAAGTTCAAAGTCAGTGTCAATATTATCGCCAGTGGGAGGGTTCTTGAAGAGTTTGGTAAGATCGACTGGGAGGAAGGGCGATTCTCCGTTAGTAGCTTCGCAACAGAAGACACGATCACGCTCAAGTCGTGGGAAACAAGATTGGCCAAGACCATATGCACTTGTTGCCAGCTGAACTTGGTGACCGGTGTCGCAATGGTTGTCAAAACAGCTGCCAGGCTCGCCGTGCCATTTGCAGTTCGTCCATTTCTTCATGTCAGCTGGAGGACAGCAGTATCGCTTTTCCAGATCCATGTCAAAGCTATTGAGCACGTCCTCCAGAGCGAGGCCAAAAAGGGTAGGTGGGAAGAGGTCCGCGATGTCTACGATGGTTTCGAGAAAGGTTCCGGCGAATGTCTGGTAAGGTTAGCAAGACTCGAACACTGGAAAATAATCCGGCAAGCTTACCAAGGTGGAGTCTCCACTATTACATGTCCCGCCAACACCAGTCCAGTAGCATTTATTGTTGTGCGCTCCAGCAGCCTCGCAGCAGTATGCCTTGTTACCATCCTCACAATACTTACCATCGCCCCAGCGGTTGAGCTCAACTGTGACCTCACCGTCGTGACAACGGCCGTTACATGAAGGTGCACTACCTCTCCATGTGCATGTTTTCGGATCGGGCGCGGCACTCAGAGGACAACACAAGTTACTGTCCGCCTGTGTCGAGTGTCGAGTGACTGGCTTTGCGCCTCCGCAAGGTTGATGAGTGATGCCGATAAATCCAGTCTTGCATTGTTGCCCACAGTCCGATACATAGCAGTCAGGTTCCGTCACATCCTATAAGTGTTAGCCCCGTTGTCTCGGAGTATATGACGGCTACTACATACCGCCCAATACGCAGTGTTGTCAGCCTGTGATAGAAATGCCTTCACATCTTTCGGCGCCAGAACAGCAGCCAGCGCCTTGAGATCCGTCGTGTCTTGGTCCACCTTAACTAGTGTAAGCATTTACCATCAAGTAAAAAGCCTTGAATGTTCCATACCGACCAAATCAGCACTCCACCTAGTCCAACGCTATTGGCGTAATCGATCTTCTGCTTGATTGTAACCTCGTCGTCCTATGGTAATCAGCAAAGAAGCATTCTGTTCCTTTTGCAAAGACGTACATAAGACACCCACTGGTCCTGATTCCAAACAATGTATTTCACTCCAGCGTCTTCATCATAATATGGGGTCAGGCTATTTTGGTCAATAATCTGCGTGATTTCCTTGTATGACAGGGTCCCCGAGTTTGCAGTGCACTAAAAGTCTTGTAAGCATACGGCCAAAAGATCATTTGGCATACTTACTGCACCAGGAGATGCGCCTCCTTTAAAGTTACACCCTGGTTTGTAGCATGAAGGATCTGATAACTGAAAAGATCTTCCGTAGAAGCCAATACCAAGATTCAGCTTGTTTGCTGGAACGCTGTTGCGCCAAAACAAGTCAAACGCTTGTCTGATTTCGGTCATATTCGTATGCGCGTAGACATGACTACCGATCGGGTTTATGGAGTCCCACGTGCCGTGAAGACTATAATTTATCAATTTCTAAGTTTGTTAATATGCGAGAAGTCACGTACTCGTAGGCTAGAGATGTTAATGTTAGCGAAAGTCCATGATCATCAGGAGTTGATATTTACTTACACATAACATTAATCCAGTCGACATGGTCCCTTCAGACACAAGACAAATTAGCATTTTGATGTCACAAGAAGCAGGTGTCGGGTCAGGTCGACTCACACTGCCTTCAGATCGAACCATCTCAGGTACCAATAACTGGTCGGGACAGTGAACGAGACAACGTATTTGATTGGCTCTTTGGCGATTGCTTCTTGAAGTTCTGCAAGAAATTGAGTGAAGTTGATGCCATCATCCTCCTTCCCACCGCGATCCGGCGCGCCTGGGTACTCCTGAAGGAATGTTAGCAATATTGCGACGACTGAAAGCCCCGATCCACTTACCCAATCAAAGTCCACACCATCGAAAGCATATTCTCTCATAAAGCTCAAAAGATTCACGATGAATGTGGCCCGATTGGCCTCCGTGCTGACCATGTTGCTATACACATCTTGAGTAGGCCCAGGATCGTTAAAGGTCCAGCCGCCCAGAGCTACCACTGCTTTGAGGCCGCTGTTCTTCTTTTTCAAACTCGTGAGGTCATTGAAAAGATCGGGTGACTGGGCATCCATAGGAGCCACTTGAAAGTCACCAGGGGTGATGTATCCGAATGCAAAGTAAAGATGGGTCAAACCTCCAACTGGAATGTCTTTGAAATCCTGCGAATCGTTAGGGATCCGAAGAAAATAGTTGAACTAGGAATCAAACCATTCCAGTGCAGGTCCTATCATGCGCCCAAGACTCATAATATCCAATAACACGTGACTGTACGTCCCCTCCAGACGCACCCGAGCCAGGTTGATCGCAGTTGCTCTGGCATCCTGTCGTTGCGTTTTCTCCCTTCGTGCAGAAGTCTGCAGTCATTCCACAAAATCCGAACTGACTGCAGCACACATTCAGAGGGCAGCCGGCGCCAGGTGTGGCGGCGAACTGTCCACACTCTGCATGGGCATCGCAATTGCTCCAACAGACGTCGTTAGGCGATTGACCATTGGTACCACACGCGTCGGGTCCATAATTACAGTAGCCGGTTACCTTGGAGCAGCAAGCGCCTGATTCAAGACGTTATTTTGGTGAGGACTAGATCAGAGGAGCATGACATACCGTTAGAGCAAGGCTTCGATTCCGAGCAGGAGTAATCATCGTCGGTAACCGCCCTCCCAAGGAGAGAATTTACTGGGGCCTCGGCATGGCAGATCTGATTCTCATCGCCTCTTATCTTCACTGAGTAGTCGAACGGCCTAAAAGATTGTTACTTATTGAGCAGGTTGGATTGAATGATTTCGTGGCTCATCCAAGTAGGTTCACCTTGACCAAAGTGTGACTTACGATATCTGGGCATTTTTGCAAAATAGGTTTGTATTTTCCGGGACTAGATAACTTTTGGGTTCTAAATTCTTACGATGGTGGTGTTTCTGAGGGTGTGCACTTGTAACAGAGATGAAAAGAACGGATAAAATTAAGGACAGTAGATGAAGGTTGAAAACACGAGGAGAAGCCATCTTGGCCAAAGTCGATCGTGCCATTCCAAAAAGAGAGGATAGAAATACACCAACAGAGACAAAAAGACGGTGGTGGGAAAAAAAACACGAGATGGAATCTCAGATGAGATGCACCTTGAGGCTCCGGTGCATTGCGATGGATGCAGCGGGCCACGGTTGTGAAGCCCTCTAATTTTTAACCTTTTCCATCTTCTATGCATTGCTCTCCCCCATCCGGCGCACCCCGAACAATTGGCTCAATCCCATCCCTTGCCCTTGTTTGCCGTCGTGACATGGATCAAGGACCAGGAAGAGGGTTGAAGAAGCAATAAGCTTATAGGGGCAAACGAAGCTTTGCCGAGCCGTCGCCCCTTTTTGGCGAACCCTGGAGCCGCTCAAACGGGGGGAGGCGCAATCTCCAGCACGCCCCTCTTAACGATCATAGCGGAGAGAGCTGGCGGGGCTGATAGTCTTGAAGTAAGAATACGCATTTATTGTAAACCAAAACCAGATTCCGTTATTTAGAATATGTAATAAAAAAAGAATATTATGCCTTATATTAAGCTGGCATATTCCCACGTGATTAGTCTAACCTAATAAAGAACTAAGTCTTATTTAAAATACTTTTGCATCAAATAAGCACGTTTGCGCCCTTGCTGCCCCTCGAGACTCAGCTGCCCAGAGATCCTAAATTGGACTCTTTTTAGGGAGCCGCGCCCAGCTTGGGCGCCTCTTGAGCCCTAGCCCCGCAGGGAAATTTCAGGCGTTTTTGAGTACTATTTTAAGAATATTTATGCATATCCTTATTTTTATGCAATTATATAAAGTTAAAAGCGCCTTATGCGTGACGTAACAAGGGCAGATTACGTGATTTACATTATTTGCTTCTTGCCTGATGACCTGCTTTAACGACTTAAGTGTTGTGGGGTACTGGGCGGCAAAGGTTACATGAACCCCGTCGCACAGCCTTGTTCGCGGAGTAGCGGTCGGCCGCCCCATGTCTCTGTACTGAGGTGAGTCTTGGCAGAACACCAGGAGGTGGACGCACCTTAACCTCGGTCTCTTCTCCTTGGTCTTGCATCCAAAAATCCCTCTTTGAAATTCGAATCATGTGTCGTTTGAGCTGATGTTGAAACTGTGCCTCTCTCAATTCCCGATGGAAGCTGCTTTTAGCTTCGGCGGCGGAAAAACAAGCGCCGGTCAGGCCATCTGGTACCTCCTCTTCACAGTCTCGCTTATAGAGCCAATCGTGACCTCAGTCAATTGAGGTTTCCAAAACTATAAATAGACTTCTTCCTCAAGCAAGTACACATAGCATTCGTGCGGTATTTCATAATTGCTCCTTGCAAGCAAAACATCCAAACATACTATTATGCATCAAAGGCCTCTGAATTCATCGAAGCTTCTGCTATACTGCTATTCTGCTTTACTCAATCCCAAATTGTGTCAGCCTCTTGCACTTCAATCCTGCCCACCCCCCTGAGATTCGCAGCCGGAACTTCTGCCAAGTCCTCGCACTTCTACTCGCCTCTTTTTCTGTTCGTGACTCGCGAACTACCGAGGACCATGTAAAGAGCAAGTACTCCGTACCGTAGCGGAAGAAAGCCGCATATTCTAGGGTCCTCGTTGCGCTTAACCCATGTCCCGCGGATGAGAATCTGACATGCATAAGGAATTGAACTTTAAGCAAGTTGATCCTGCACACCAAGTAAGCGACCCCGGGGAAACTTTCACAGAGCGGTCTTCAGATGCATAGCCGAACATATTTCATCTTGGCTAAATATTATCGTGATTGGGGGAAGCCGGAGATTAGCATCCTCACCCCTACAAGATCTCACCACCACGATATGCATGATCTAGGATCCCAGCACTTCAAGAGATTACTGACTGTGCCCCTATCGCGCAGCTCCTTCGGGCGGCATCAGGTACCGAAAGGTAGGACAGAACTCTTCACGCCCCGGTTCGGGCATTGAGGCTACTGGGAAGATATATGGAAATTTTCTGACATTGCATTTTGTCTCTTTGGTTCTTGCTTGCCAGTCTCGCTACTCGGCCCAAACTCCATTGCTTGCCCAAGTTGGGATCACACTCTTTTCAAATATGCTTCTCTTCATATTCGCCAATGACGGCATGGAGACGGCTGTATTTCTTCTAATGTTTTTACAGTTCGCCAATGGGTTCCAGATATTCACCAACGATACTGTTCCCGGGAACCTCACATCAGCGTGTTCCACCGCACTGCTGAAAGATATCAGCTGCAACCCAGTTGTGTCATCTCTTCGAGATGGTGCCTACTACCCAGTCTCAACCTTGAACAGAACTTGTACAGCAACGTGCGAATTAGCTCTATCACAGTATGAGGCAACTGTCGCTTCCTCATGTGATGGACAGAGCTGGAATGGATATGAAGACACGCCGATGCCGTTCACGATAATTCCCAATTTGCTTCGTTATCAATATAATCTTACTTGTTTAATGGATTCCGGCCGATATTGCAACAACGTCGCGGCTGAAGCAGCGTTCTCATTAGATCCAGGAGGTGAGTGATATCGATCGGCCTCGGTCGTTCAAAATCCCAGAGAGCGATCCCTGAGTTTCACATCTCTATCACAACTCTTACTGGCTCTATCTACAGGAAGATGAAAGCTCTGACGATATGTATAGGAAACGATCCAGTAACTGGTGGGTCCGTTGGCTCCGGAAATGCCACTGGTACCATCGCCAATCCATGTGATCTCTGCTTCATCAAGAATCTTCAATTCCAAGCAGCATCCCCGTACTACAATGGGCCGCTACTTGCTGATCAGTCAGTTTACGAATCGAAGACCTCTAGCTGTGGAGTCACGGGTATGCCGCTCACGACAACTGATTTGACATTTTACACGTAAGTATCTGTTGAGAAGCTATCCACCACTACATCAACTGATTCCTACGAGTCCGACCGCGCCTGCAGTGCCTACATCCACGTGCTCTGGGACTAGCTATACAATCAAACCAGCAGATGACTGCCATATAATTTCTAAAGCTCAGGGTATCAGTACAGGCTGGCTGCTGAGTGATAATAAATTGCAAGCTTACTGCAGCGACTTTCCCACAAACGGCACACTCTGTCTCGCCAACAAGTGCACAGTGTATACGGTCAAACCCGGTGACACTTGCGCGAGTGTGGCCGACTCTTACAATATTACTGAGGTACAGTTCAAGGCATGGAACCCGGTTAGTAGTCTTAATTCTCTCTGATTGTAATGTATCTAATTGAAATACAGGTTATCAATGCTGGATGTTACAATCTTCCTAATATGACAAACACAGAAGTCTGCGTTGGCTCTCCTGGCAAAGCATATGTGACCCCCACGGTCACTTTGGTAGTTCCCACTGTTGCGGCCACGGCAGCTCCCGTTCCAACGGATGTTGCAGTCGGAACAACGACATACTGCGGAGAGTATTATCAAGCAGTACCGGGAGACTTTTGCAACATGATCGTCATCAAGTTTGGGTTGACGATGGACGACTTCATTTTTCTCAATTCAGATATCAATGTCAACTGTACGAATCTGTTCGCCTATGAGAGTTACTGCGTGCAACCAGTTGGAGACAGTGAGTGTCTAACCCCGACTTTTCTTACCTTTCCACAACTAATCGTGTCCAGTCAACACATACAGTGGTAAGCCTGGAGCGAGTACGGCCGCACCAACCGGTGTGCAGACAACCATCAAATTCGCAGATTTACCAGATGTGACTACAACCTCAATCAATTCGGCTCCTACCGGAGCTCCACTAGCGAACGGCACACGTACCGACTGCGCCAGTTACTTCTTGGGTGATGTCTTTCAGGCAAGCACCATCGAAGGTACAGGTTTCGCCTCGACTTGCGAACTTGCCGCCAGGACATTCTATGTGGACCTGACGGACTTTGGCACCTGGAATACTGGTATGATACTCCACAGCTCCCAAGTGAGCAGATCTAATGCATTTTAGATATCGGCAATACGTCCTTGGCAACATGCAGTTTTAAGACCCAGGTACGCTACTGTGGGAAGTTGTTCTTCGGGCAACAGCCGCCAGGTGCAGAGCCAACTTCAAGCCTGCCTATCAGAGCAAGTCCCATTACATCGAAACAAATTTAGTATTCTAACTTATTCTTTAGGGTGGAGCAACTGCCAATTGCACCGAGTACGCCGAAGTCACGGATGGACGGACTTGCGAAGAAATTCTGACAACCTGGCAATTGACCATCGCACAATTCTTCGCCTACAACCCCGCAGTGTTATCAGACTGCACTGGGCTCTGGACCGGTATACTACCAACCACTCACTCGTCTGTATAGCCCTTGCTAATCTATCGCAGATTATCAGTACTGTGTCCGAGACCCCGGTTATGTTGACCAGACCACTACGACCACTGCCGTCTCAAGCTCCGCAACCACAACAACAGCGTCCGGACCAACGCCGACAAGCCCAGTCCAAGCGGGCCAGCCTTCAGATTGCAACCAGTGGTACACAGCAAAATGTACATCCTCCCTCTCCATGACTTGTTAGAACCTTGCTGCAAACTTATCGCTAACACCCAGCAGCCGGCGACGATTGCGGAACCGTCGAATCGGCATACGGTCTCACACACGCCCAATTTCTCGCTTGGAACCCCGCAGTCTCAGCGGACTGCACTTCCGGATTCTGGGGCGGTAAGTCATCTATCCTTTCGTCGCCAATTCCTGCCTCACTTCCCTCTAAGAGGAGAAAGGTATGGGTATTCATGGCTAACACACATAACCTAGATTACGGATACTGCGTCGGCGTTGCCTCCAGTGCAACAACAACAATATCTTCCACCACAGCAGCCAGCACCACGAGCTCCGTGCCTGTGCCCGTTCCGTCGCCCACACAGTCTGGTATCATCTCCACATGCAACAAATACGCCATAACGCAGGCAGGCGACTGGTGTACCGTACGTTCCCCTGCTCTTTTCCTAATGATCTCATTGTATCTCCGAACCTTGAACCGTTGAACATACTGATAAACTGGCAACGCAGTTATTTGCGGACCGTTATGGGGTAGCGTACGCAGATTTCTATGGGTGGAACTCTGTGCTTGGTTCGGATGGGGCGAATTGCGGTACCGCGTTCTGGGCGGATACGTATTACTGCATAGGAGTCCAGACGTGAGAGGGCGGTAAAGTTGTGCTTAAACAATTGATTATTGTAGGGGGGAATTGTGGCAGTGGTTGCTAATTCTTGGTACATATATATGGGAATCGTGGTGTCGTAATAATCGACATAAATAGCAAGACTTGATAGGACTTCAGACACAGGATCCGTGGACCCTGTCCCCAAGATTGAGCAAGGCGGGTGTCACGTTACAAGACACCAGACAAGAAATATCAATACCAGTGTTGGGCAATAGGTTCAACCTACGCTACCTACAACCTCTGTAGATAAGTAACCTAACCTACATATACTTTATAGGTAGGTTACCTATAGGTTTATAGGTTTTATAGGTTCAACCTACAGGTTTTCACGTGATCTTGGTATTGTTTCCGGCATCGGAATCGGTGCCCACAAAGAATGAAAAAAAAATCTCTTGAAATACCTTTAATAAATTCAGCTTCTCCCTAATTAACACCATATACTTGAGTGCTTTTTATTACTTTTACCGTACAGAAATAGCGCTAATCAAGCTATGCCAAGCCTCTGAAAAGCACCCCCCTTTTCAAGCTGACATATTAAGATAAGATAAGTATGATAAAGATTCAAGGAGTTAGGGAGACTGTTTGGGGTTTAGATATGCCACTAGGGCTTAACCTAGCTTATATAAAGTGTATTAGATTATTAGAATACTATATTCTATATTATCTTGAAATATCAAGTGCGATTAAGTGTTATATTATGGAACTAACAGGATAGCTAATTTGGCTGTATTCACGTGAAAATCGTAGGTTGAACCTATACTAACCTACGACATATATAGGTAGGTAACCTTACCTATATGAGAACTGTAGGTAAGGTTACCTATATAGGTTGAACCTAGGTTGAACCTAAATTACCTTACCTAATGCCCAACACTGATCAATACTAATCGGGTTCTACTTCGGCTAAGACAGAAGGAAGGCACTTCCATTGACTCTATTTCAACCCTCATTTCTAAAAGCTGATTCAGACTTCTGCAGAGATAGGCCAACGCAAAGCTCTTGTCGCTTGCCCGCAGTAGGGGACGACTGATTACATTAGGCAAAACACCAACTACGCATCAGGAAGGTCGCTGGAAATAAGCTCGTTACCGACTCAAATGCATCTCCTCGCCCTCTCATAGGCCGAGAATGTCAATCGCGCTCTTTGTCTTCCCCGTCCAATAGAAGCATCGTTGTTAGTATTGCTGTCTGTCATTATCGCGGGCTATACCCAGCCCATCATGCACTACCGGTAGCACATTCCGGGAAGAGACATTCGTCAACGGATTCGTCTCGGTCACCAATCCGGTCTTTGCCTACGCCGGGCATTTCGAGTTCTTCATACTCATCTCAGAAATGCGAAATCCCACGGACGCCAGGAAAGCGGCTTATATACTGCAAGGCTTCGCTGCGACCTATTACGTGGTATTGCGGGGGCGATCTGGCTTCATGATAGCTATTATATGACTGGGGAGAGAGCGAGGGCCTGGAAGAGCAGACCGGCTATGCTTGTGTTGAGTATATTGACGTTGCTTGCTGGGGGTTTTATCTGTGTGGCGGGGATGTATGTGATTATCACGTTGATTGTCCGCGCGTATGATAGTGGATTTGAGTTGTTCTGAGTGCCAAAGTAAAAAACACGATGTTGATCAGGTCTTAGCCGTTCCTGAACCATTTTAGTGCTGATTTGCTGTCTTGTAGGCCTTTGGTATGGGGCTGGATGTGAAGTATTGCTGAATTTAGACATTATCAGCAGCGAACGGGATAGAGCCACTACACATTCAAACTGATTAAGAAGAGAGATTTTGTTATATATTTGAGTAGAAGGTCAA
>Ga0307515_10025226_pt1 | contig 10299 bp, 8 predicted proteins | sample 17_EM_MG_FD_194513 | JGI IMG/M metagenome (GOLD analysis project Ga0307515, IMG submission 194513) | Populus trichocarpa ectomycorrhiza microbial communities from riparian zone in the Pacific Northwest, United States - 17_EM | ecosystem: Host-associated > Plants > Roots > Unclassified | place...
CGAGTGATTGCTATCTTAAAGGGAGGTATGGTAGAATACAAATCCCTCTATCAACTCCCTAGCAGACATCCACACCGATATTCAGTTGGGGGCTAGACGAAGGAGAGTACCTGCACCCTATTCCACCGGTATGTATGATACATGATCTATTCGGACCCCCCGGCATCCCTTGGTAGGAACCGTGGGTTTGCCTCCTGCCAAAGCTAAATTTCGTTCGTAAAGCAGGTCAAGGGTCCTAGGAAGGTCCCCCGAACGACTTTTAGCACCCGATGAGGTGAGACGAGAGGGATGACTTGAATTCCAATCGGATGTATCTTCCGCAGGACTCGGGTACGGGGTACCGGCCCGCTGTAGACCGAGTTGCTTGGGCTTTTTTGTGCGCACGCGCCGGTTTCAAAGTGAGATGGGAGGGCATCATTCTAGTTGAGCGATTTCCTTGGTGAATACAGTCAATCCCCGCAGAAACAGAGGCCTCGAGTCATCCTTCAACAGCTGGGGAGGGAATCCCTCAAGCAAAACCCATCTGGTCCAGTCCGTCCGTTTTGCAATGGGCCATTCCACACGATCCTTCCTCGAAAATGACGACTTCTTGGCCTCGTCGGAGGATCCGGTAGCACCGGCGGTGAGGTTGAAAGCAGGATTGATGATAATGACATTCGGTGTGAATTCCTCAAGGTGTATTTTAGACTTGCAGGGCTTGTGCCTCGCCGAAAAGAGTCCCAGATGGTCCAAAGCGGTAGGATGACCTGCCATATCGTGGATCGGCAACGGCGCCCCCCAGTGACGGTAGAACACTCTTACCTCCCTGAACTCCTGTGGAGATGCGTTGTAGAGAGTCAGCACACGTGGGGAAATGGGATGACAGTTGGTTACCGGCTACCCTTCACACACTTCAGGTTTCCGTTTGTACCCGCTTGGAAATCCATGCTTTTTAGGACTGCCCAATAATGTTAGGGAGATCCTGCACCAGCACGCAAAGTCCGGAAGCTCGGCGTCGGTACTATTTTGGTACGTCGATAAAGCAAGGGGCGCGGAGATAACTGAAGCCCCGTACCGTCCGCCACCGAACGCTCAGTCTCCCCTTTCAACAACTCGTTCGACCTCCAGTGACGACAGTCTTGTGTAAACTGCCTCGCAGTGTGACACATCTGCGGCCGTGGTTGGATATGCTCCATCGTTACACGTGTGCGTTCATATATAGCGGTGGGCTTGTCGAAGCTTTGATGAAAGGGGAGCCCGTGGGCCACCCGCCCTGTCATACACATATGCGAGCATGCACCTGTTCCAAAGTGAGGTTTTCAGGTGCCACAGTGGAACCTCGACATCTAGGGGCACACACCTGGGCGTCTTGATGTCGCAGCCTGAGAGGTCGATGATGGATGAGATCTCGAATCGTTGTGCCAGGCATGGGTAGTGCTTTTGGTGACTGTGGTTCAACGCCCACGCGCCAGGATTTGTACGTTCGAAACAGGGAGCGGGTGGTTGGCGGAGCTGGAGTGCCGAGAATCGCGTTACTTCACGGCCCCTGGCCCATCGCCTACTACAAACAGACTCTCGACGAGTCGATCGCCGACGGCCACTCCAAACAACTTCCCACGACCGCAACACCTAACCGACTTGCGTCCCCGGTGCCTTTTAACCTACGCCGTTCGCAGATGCACACGGGCTTAGTGATGGCATAAATATCGCATTGTACAGGTTGGATTCGAATTCGAGCCGCCGGACGTCTGAGATCTGGTGTTGGTGTCTGGGTTGTCTCACCTTTGATTCTGGTGTCGTTAAACCACCCCCCGCGTAGATTGGTTGTGGCTTTCCCTCTGGAATTTCGATACGTCCCGATGAGGTGCGTCAATCGTATCCACTTTCCGGTATCCAGAGGCATCTTAAACTGGCGCAAGGTATCTTACGTCTGGGCAGGAGAGGGGAATGAACCTGGAGATGGCCTTGCATATGATTTTCTGGAACGTATCTCCACAAGAATGCGGTCTGGAAGCTGTGGCACGATTTCTCCGTCGGCACCAAGGCAAACCCATTCGAGTGAATGCTAACATCCCCTTTGCAGCTCGCGGCGGACCAAAATTCAGAGATTATTTTCACGTGGCTCGAGCGCAAGTATCCCATCGGATAATTCGCTGTTCATCCAAGGGTTCACAAGCTCGGATATTGGGTACTCTCTTCGCGCATCTTACGCCAGCACTCAAAACATAGGATTGCAGAAACGTCATAAGAGGACCAGGACATATCCTCAATCTCAGGTTCCGTATTCTAGGATGACGTGGCAGAGGAGCCGAGAGTCGCCAAAATAGCCACGTCCGCAGATCAAGTCGGTTTTGCGATCATGGGCTAACTGATAAGCGGATTCAAGATAGGGTGATGCGGACGCGACGAGTGCAGCGTTGCTGAAGGTGGAGATGTGGAATCACTTGATAATAGCACTTTCGCCCAATTCCTAAGCTCCGAAAGGACGTCACCCTTGTTTAGGTGCTTCAGGGCGGTGGGATTTGGACTGTCAGAAGCTCACGAACACAAACCATACACAAGATTCATCTATAAATACCATCGACCCATCCACAATTTGGGGGGTTGACTAGGAAGACCCGAGTTTCACGCCCTTCACATAAGTGACAAAGTCGTCGATGGAAGAAGGCCACGCAGCTATTAGAACGAAATCAGTAACGAAATACGTCGGGGATCCGAGCAGACGAACTCACATTCGTAATCGTGATTCTGGAACTCGGAGTCGATAGTCCGGACGAAGTCGAGAAACTGTAAACACAGTGGTATGCCCTTCGATAAGAGGAGAGGGAGCGAAGGAAATGTGGAGCTGACCATCATCCATGTGTCCTTGCTGACGCCCTTCCCGCCCCTGGTGGTTAGAAACTCGAACCACCAACCCGTAAACTTTGGTTTCCACCCCTCCTCCGTATCCATGGACTCATCGTCACTATCGTCCTCCTCTACACTAGAAGTATGCGCGAGGGCGGTTCCAGTCAAACCGTGAGGGATTAATAATCCCCAGAACGCAATCGCATCGTCCACAGCGATACTCCTCTGCGCACCGGTCTTGGCGAACTCGAAGGTATAATTGTACACTGAGGTGAAGTAAGTTGGGTTGTTTGCGAGTTTGTCACGGAGCTTTGGGAGAGCGGTTTGCATTGAGGAAATAGAATCACAGCCTAAGGATTTCCACCCATCGATCCAAGACTTCCGAGGGAAGGAACCGACAGATGGTGATTTGAGCTCATAGGCTATTGGGAGAAGGACGACATCCTCCGGGTCGACGCCTAGGTCTTTGCACCACTCCAACGTGCCACCGACGTTTATTTCGTCTCCATCGGGGTCTGTCAACGAGTGGCATGAGGAGGATCGGAGAGATGAGGATCTTGAGAGTATACCCTTGTATGTGTTGTACATCTGCTCCAATCGCTGAGTGAGCGTGGCAGGATCTGGTCCACTAGGGGTCGTCCGTGACGATGAGCTCCCTCCACCTTCGTTATAATATGCGTCGATGGCGTTCTCGATACGCTTATGTTTCTCGAGGTATCTCTTGGCATCTTTGACGCTGCACAAGGATGACACGGGGTCAGCAGCTGGGCGGGAGGGTGGGGGTAGACGGAAGGGACGTACGATGCACCGGTTACGCCACAGAATTGTGCGATAAGATCCTCGCTGATCTTTGATTTTGAGGTTTTGGACTGTTAGCGAGGAGGAGGTTGGGATCAGGGGTTGGTCAGGCTGACGAAACGAGGGGTATTTCACCATTGTGGAAGTGCAAGGGGAGGGGCAAGTAGGGCAAGACGAAGGATAAGAGCAAGATATGCGCGACGTCGTTAAACTTGTAATCGACGGAAGTATCGAGACTCCGGAACGGCGGGATCGGTGGCCACAGGGAAAAAAAAAATAGGGCTATTCTCTCCCACTTGACGCTTGTTTCTTCGGCTAATAGCCTACAACGCACAAACAACGAAAATGCAGGAGAAACCGATAAGATAATCTTCGTTTTCGCCCGACCAGTAGCCCTGGACGAAAATCTGCGATAGGTAAGAAACCCTTGCCATGCGCGATTCTTAAACTCAGAAAGCAAAAGCTTGACTGTGATCGAATCCACGGCGGTTTCCAATCCTAGGCCTTTGCTTTCACTCTCTCTCCTCACTCTCTCTCCCTCTCTCTCGTCACCGATGTCCTGGTTCGTCCTCATGTCGTGCTCCATCACCCCGGGGGACGGATTTCCGGCACGATCTCACCGGTAGCTTCAATCCGCTCGTACGCACCGTGCCCACACCCCACGACTTCTAGTACTACTGGGACTGGTCCCAGCTACTTGCTCAACCTCCTGGGATCCTTTGCGAATAGGTACGATCCGTTGAGACTCAGCGGGCCAACGGAGCCTCCCGATTCAGATTTCGCGGAGTTTACAAGTCACAAGGGGTCTCAGGGTCCTCGCCCATATTCCCTTTCCATAAGGAACGGCGCCTCAAGCCACTGGTGGGCTGTGTCAGACTGTGTCACATTCCTTAGCGTCGGATCTTCCCTTGGATTGTCAAGCGTCACCATCCCCTCCTCCCGATGATCTTCAGACGCGCGTGCCTTCGGTGAATCGGATTGTCTAATCCCTTAGCCACATCTTTTTCATCCCTTGACAGGCAAGTATCAGATAACTCACCCCTTCTAGGTTTCATAAGTTCATAACGTTTGCTGCTCCACTTTACCAAACATTCAGCGCCTTCTCTCACGAGAGCGCGCGTTTCTTTTTCTCGCAGCTTCTTCACCACGGCCGCACGCCTATCTATCCTAATCCATGGCTCTTGGAGCTCCAACCAGGACCACTGCAGCTTTCTAGACGGCTATCGGAATCATTCGTTCTCCGATCCGAGAGAAGTGATGGCGTGTGACTGGTGACCAGCTGTTGGGAGATTAGGCTCTCCTGTACGCGGAAACAGTCCAGGACGCAACAACATGGCTGATGTCACACTATACATAGTCCCCGATCAATTACGACCCTGGGAGCAACTTGCTGCTCAGGTGCCTACATATTGAAAGGCAACCGCCGACCGCCACGGAGGGAACTGGCGCGTGTGTGCATGTGCTCAGCTTTTCCGATTCATTCACACACCTTCACTTCCCAATTGATACATCCGTCAGGGTCAAGATAAATGTTCCCTGTTGTCACCACTGCCACAAGTGAGGTATTTACCGCCAAAAACCCCTTTCCGCCTCGGCAGGGCCGGTAGCGACTTGTCTTCTACTTAAACGCCGCGTCGCTCCAACCCGGAGAGACAGAGTACCCGCTGGGGAACGGATGTCGAAGGGAGGGAAAGCTCAACCTCTTAGATTTCAAAGTGGTGTTTTGCCCGGTGCCCTGATTCGTTCGAAACGAGCCGTCCTTCGGGGCACCCCAATCCGAGGTTCTGTATGCCCGGAGTGTCGATGGGTGTCCGAATCCCCCCCTTGATGGTCCGACGGAGGCTCTCGCAATCAATCTGGTATATGTTTATGTGGGGTGTTGACTGATTATAGCGTCCGTCGGTTGAACTTCCTTTATATTCAAGGTGAAGGACAGAGGCGAATGCTTCCGTCTTCCATGCAATCCGTGGCGATACACGGTGCCGCTGACCCGTCTTCTTTTTCGGGGGGGGGGGCTATTTGAAGTTGATTTTCTCGGATCGATTGTGTCACCGTGTCCTCCACTCACCGAAAAACCATCTCTCCCCTTGACGACACGACTGTTCCGGCCACCGACAAGCGCTAGAGATCGAAGGGGGGAGATGGTGAGGCTGACGCGACGTGTGATGGTGATGACAATTGATCATGATCATAATCACAATCATCATCGTAAGTGGACGCGCGTGGTCTGCTCGTGGGCTCCCAAGCCTCCGCTTCTCGGATGTCAGGTGTGAATTAACTAGCACCTGTGCCAAAGAGGGAAGGAAATGTGGGTGATGTCTTTCATCATCAGCGGCCACGCGCTGTTAGTCTAAGTGCTTCCGTGAATGGATTTGGCCTGGTTGCTCGGTTCCCCAGCAATGGCCCTGGTCGCACACAATATACACGTATACACGTATAAGTACGACCACCAGATGAATACATGGATAGATGATCGCAGTCTTTCATATGGACAATCTGTACCGATCGCTGATTAGTGATAACCAGACGGGAGTCATCCGTCCGTCCCGTACGCACGCTTCGCGTACTCATATGCAGGACGAGCGTGGACTGGGTATACTTATATGCCGTGCTACGGTCAGTGGTTGGCGAGAAAGAAACCGGTCTTTAAAACTCGCGCGGCGCTGATCTGCGGTTGCACGCAGTTAGTAGTTAGCAGCTGCGGCTGAGGTGGAGATCAATCAAGCTTCCGGACCGCCTTCGCATCGGCGTTCACCTCGCTCTTGCTCTTTCCTCACCGGGTTGGGGGATGGGTTGGATTTTCGGATTGAAGAGATCAGGTGGCTCGGGTGCTGACGTCTCCGTCTCGAACAGCGCCAGGACGGATCTTGGATTTCGGAGTGTGCAGCCTCGAGGATTCAACGTTGAGGAGAGGACGGGGAGGGATTCGCCGTTTCTTCCGCACTTCGCTTATCGAATTGTTCCTTTTCAGGAGTTTATTGTCCTTCTTTGGGCCGACGCGGAGTCGCGATATGTCGGATTTAATTTCAACTGCAATCACATGAGGGGCCCCCGCACGCTGTGAAAAGTGTGTACGTCATGGCCTCTCGTATCTGGTTAGGCGGGCACAGATGGCTGAATACTGAAAACGGTTCTGGTGCAGCACGAGCGGAGACGATCTGAATCAGGTCTCGCACTGAATGACGTTAGGCTCGGAAACCAGAGTGGGTCCCAAGCTACTTCTATCAGCACATTGCAGTTTCTGTGAAAGGCTTAAGCTTGTCTCTCCGCATGAAAGGCGCAGACTCGTCGACCTGTTGTCCTTTATGGGTTGGTCACAGAAGGGGAAGTCGAGGACGTGATATTTCAAGTAGCGGTTCGTGTTCTCTCGGCGTCCAATAGAGTTCGAGTTGCGAACCTACCTCGGACAATGAACTTGTTGCCTTTCATTTGCCCCCCCAAACACGGATATCCATCCACCTTTCTCGTCGAAGAGTTCACCAGCATGGCGTGCGGTCCCCTCTCCGGCCACGAACGGTCGCCCTTGGTTCGCCTGTTCCAGCTAGTTCCCCGCTGTGATCGCACACGCATATCACCTTCGACGTGTGAAGGTCACGGATCTCCCCATTTAGGAACAATGTCCCGGACTCCCGAGAAACGGAGCGAGTGCTGTGGGTGAAATTTTATGTAATGTCCAAGGACGGTCGCGCCCGTCCCCTCGCTATCGATCATGATCGATCCGAAAGAATACATTTCCCTCTCTCCGCACTCTAAGCGCCATTGGACAGGAATCGAACGGTAGTTCGGATAGTCCGAGGTTCAATCCATCGATTCACATCTCTCAGACGCCGTGCTCCGGAATGAAATGCTCATTGACTTCCAAATCTCTCCACGCCCATTCAACAAAACGGCACCAATCGCATCAACGTAACCCACGACTCCTCCATATGCGAGTGGCCAGGCTGTGCAGGCAATCACAATTCATATTGCATAGCGTAATCGATAATCAACACGGGAAAGTGCGGAGACAGCAAAATCATTAATGAGGAAATGCGACACGAGAAAGGGACATCAGCGTAATAAACATCGACGAATCAGCGCGAGGACGACGGCAAGAGGTGCAAGACACGATGTGATTGTACAAGATGGGAAAAAGAAACATGACTGATTGCAGGAGGAGAGAGGGGAAGAGTGCATCTCGTGAAATAAAGGCGAGCCATATAGTATCCATATTAATCGCCTTTCCTCCTCGGCGCCTTGCCGGCCCTTCTCCGCTCCGAGTAGGGCGTAGGGCGTCGCCAAGCATCGTCATCGATGATCATAGGCGATTTGTGTTTCAGTTCCGGTGGCGGATAAGGGTACTGTGAATGGTGTCCCGTCGCTTGATACTGACCCATGTGGTGATTGTTCGTTGGGCCGGCAGCTACGGGAAGGGGGTTAATCGGAATCGTCTGCGAACGATGTGGCTTCGTCGGCTGGGACGGAACCTGCGTCCTCCGACGCTCGCTCGGTGATTGGTGTTGAGACGGAGGAGAAACATTCCAGGAGGAGGAGGAGGAGGAGGAAGAAGAGGAAGAGGATGGAGAGGGTTGCTGTTGCGATGGTGGGGGCTGTTGACGCGGAACGGCAGAAAGTTGTGGAGGATCAGCCCGAGCCTTGCCCTTTTCCTGCCCGAAGGAACCACCTAGGGCTTGATTCGTATAAGGGACATCGATGTCGATTTGAACTCGGAAGAACGAGTTATCACGAGAGAAGAATGCTCGCTCCTGAGTATGGAAGAAGCTCGAACCAGGGCTGTGGGGTATCTGGGGTGCGAGGGCAGGCCACATCTCCATCAAATCGTGACCGGTAGGCGGGGTGGGGAAGCCAAACTGTCGCTCGCCGTTGAGGTTGAGTTCTCGGATGAGATGGAGACCTGCGTCTCGGCTGGGGGGGCGTTGTGGTGGAGCGACGGCGGTCATAGGTGACGAATCGGTGATCAACGGGAGGGGGCAGACTTTTTTTTCGCCCAAGAGGGAGGCCTTGCGCTTATTTATACTGCATGGGCAGAGCTGTGAACTCAAACCGGGGTTCCAGCTTTATGAAATTCACACGTGCTCCGATTTCGCATCTTGTATACGACTTCTTGGATTCCTGATTTGGGTCTCCCGGTTGAACCGGACTAAGCCGTAAACGATCGAGATCAAGGCGCTTACGGTCGGTGTGCTTTACTCAATTGGAGGGACTTCTCTTCTTTTTCTCACCGCGTTGATGCGCTAGGCGACGATCAAAATCGATTTTTGGTCCTGAGTAAATGTCCCTTATGTTGTTGATGCCGGTGGTCCGCATTTCATATTCACACGTGGTCCTCCGCCGCATGTCATCTTCTCTTTGCCTCCGACTTTTTTTTCTCTTATGGAACCGTGTCCGGGGCCTTGAAGCTTGACACATCACAATCATCATCTTACACCCATCTCCCTTCGTTCCTGATCGGGACACTCCACCGCACTTTACACCCCTTTCGTTCGAAGATCCTTCTGTAGTCCGTCCCAAGGAACGGAATCAACAACTCACCATCCGGGAACCCGTTAAATTCTCACCGGTCACCAATCGCTCCCCCTTGCCCCAAACGCCCGAGGATATTATATCCGCTCAATAGCATGCTATCTGTGGCCTTCGTCCGTACAATCGGCTGAATAGTTCAAAGGAAATGAATCCCTCGGTCCCTTTTTCCAGTTGACCCTAAGTACTTCCGAGGATGAAACCTTGGGAGCCAGCAGCACATGCCAACTTCATACACTGCTTCCAATCATGTGAGACGGCACTTACGTGAAAACGGCCAACTATCGGGGCTCGAAGGACGCCGCGCCGAAGCGCTCAAGTGGGGGCCCGACCAAGAGCGAAACAACCATCCGTGCGATTGTGGAGGCGTCGATTCACACGCTTTTGTACCCCGTTCGAGATGGACCTTTCTAAGTACATCGATAAGATTACGGCTTCTACCGGTCGTAAGTGGAGTATCCCCGTCTGGAAAGAATCTGACGAACCCTTACGACTCACAGCCATGGGCACAATCATCTCAACCCGTCAAACCAGGTTTCGTAACAACACAGGCGGATCTTTGCCTGGCATGGGCAAAATTCGGGCTCGGCCTGCAAGGACGGCATCCCTGAACATCCACCAAACGTCGCGAATTGGCATGGGAACGCCTTTGGTAGGTTCCACACGCCACCCTCCCTCAATCGTTAACGGCGGCCACCCCTGCCGGGCACGTGAGGGAAGCGGGCTCGTGTGTTCCGGTACAAGGTTCCCGTGGCTTCAGTCGCTTGTATGCTTCCACGTCGTAAGCATGCGGGACAACGGGTCATACCTTCCGAACCCACCGATCTGTTCATAATTTCAAATTTTCATCCTTCATCGTCCTTGACATTCGCAAGATGCCACTCGTCCACTCATGCAGAGGTAAGGCGTTCCACCAGAAAGCATTGGTGAACGAAGGTGGTCCCTACTGTTATATAAGACCTTCCATCGAGGGGCTGGTATTGACAAGGGGGGAGGATACGGCGAATGAAACCGCTGGTTGCGCGTTCCAGTACTCGGACCCTGATGGACAGTCGACGCTAAAGATCGGCAGGTGTGAACGAATTCTCCATACGTCATGTCAAATTAGGCGGATTCACCGCCCGGTCAATGAATTCAGAAGTCCCGGTGGCAAAC
>Ga0307515_10025227_pt1 | contig 10299 bp, 5 predicted proteins | sample 17_EM_MG_FD_194513 | JGI IMG/M metagenome (GOLD analysis project Ga0307515, IMG submission 194513) | Populus trichocarpa ectomycorrhiza microbial communities from riparian zone in the Pacific Northwest, United States - 17_EM | ecosystem: Host-associated > Plants > Roots > Unclassified | place...
AAAAGAATAGTTGGAGCTGGTAATAAGCAGGCGAGCAAAAATAATAGTTGGAGCTGGTACAAAGCAGGCAACTAATATAACTGCTAAAGTGACTTTGAAATCTTGGGGGGCATCTTCTTAAAAAAGGAAAAAAAAACTAGTAAACCCGAGCAAGTCTTTTAAACTTGATCAAATCTTAAAAACTTGTAACCTGTAAAATTATAAATCCGATTTGAATCAAGAAGTTCATTTTCAAACCAATTTAATTTTGAAGAAAAAAATTATGAAAAAATATCAATTTTAAAAAAATACAAAAGCAAAAAAGATAACAATAAAAAATATGGAGACCAAATATGATATATAAATAAAATCCATGGAAAATAAAATTGTAAAAAAATATAAAATACGATCCAAAACAAAATAAATAACAATAAAAAATCAGTAATCAAATTTAAAAGATAAAAAAAATGAAAGAGGTGAAAACAAAAAAAAATATAAATTTAGAATGCAAGCGTGTTTTCATTTTATTTTTTATTTTTAAAAAACAAATGTTACTTGAGGCAAAAAAGCCTAATATGTGGACAGACCTTAAAAAGAAAGAAAGAAGGGGATCACCAAAAAAATGCACAATTATATAGAAGGCAGATGAAAAAAAAAAAACCTAATCACTAATAATATAAATTTTGAATGATAAAACTTAAAAAAATATATCATCTTTAAAAAAAAGAAAAGAAAAACGCGAGCAAATCCTAAACCTAGGCAAGGGTTTCAAACTCGTAACCCGTTAAATTATAGACCCTAGTTGAATCAAGCAACTCAATTCCTAACCAATTTAATATTGATTAATTAGCCAAAGAAAATCCAACAAAGAACAAACCCAAGAAAACCTTGGTCATTTTAAAAATCAATGAAAAACAAAATAAATAAATAAAAATAATTTAAATTTTTTATCTCAAATAAAACAAATAGCAATGAAAAGAATGAGAACTTAATTCAAAACAAAAATAAAATAAAGGGGGTGAAATAGAAAAATAATTCTAACCTCATAAATTATTTAAAAAAATCATTTCAAATATTGAAGGAAAGGACGAGTAAAAAAATATAAATTTAAAGAATTAGAAAGAAAAAAACTCAACAAAAAACAGTAAACTAAAATACCTAAGATGGTCATTTTCAAAACCAATAAAAACAATCCATAGAAAACAAGCTGAAAAAAAAAACCCAGTATTCAATTGAATAAACATTGAATGATGAAATGAGAAAAACAAATTAGGTTAGACAAAGAGAAAAAAACCAAGCAAATATAAGCAAATATTCCAATCATAATTAAATCTTAAAAACTCGCAACCCGTGAAACCTTGGATCCAAGTCCAATTAAGGAGTTTATTATGAATCAATCTAAAAATATCAATTTTAAAAATTTTTCAAAGAAAATAAATTAGAAATCAAAAGAATAGGGATTAAATTTGTCAGGAAACAAAAAAACCAAATGAGGATGAAATCATAAAACAAGATCAATTTAAAAAATTATTGAAAATAAAAACTTGTCAAAATAAAAAAAAATGGCAATAAAAAGAACAGGGATTAAATTTTATAGGAAAAAAAACAAAAGGAGTGTGAAATTGTAAAACAAAATTAATTTAAAAAATGATTGGAAGCAAAAAAGAAGTAGCAAAAACAAAATAGAGATCAAATTTGAAATATGAAAAAACTTAAGAGGAATGAAATTGAAAACGCATACCAATTCTAAAAATCATTCAAAATAAAAAAATTATAATAAAAAGAAAGGAGATCAAATATAAAAATCAACAAATTAAAATGTTGTTCTTGAATTTTTAAGGAGTTGACGCAAAAATCTAGGTGGAAAAAAAAAACAAAAAAAAAGTAAAAGTTGATCGCTTGTGTCAACTACCTTGAATCTTGGGACACATGTGAGGTTTTCTTTTTTTTATTATTTAAAAATAACAACATTCTATATTATTGTTTTTAAATTATACAAAGCAAATATTCTAGTATTTTCCATAATTTTATATTAATTTTTTATATCATTAATTTTATTGAAATAATATATCATATTTAGTATCACTCTAATTAAACTTTTTTTTTTAATTTAAGAATTATTTCATGAAAAATATCGTCACATATTATGTAAGTTTTAAAAAATTATAAAGTATTTAATATAAATAAAACTTATATGTTTAAATATTTCTAGTGCAATTCTTATATTCATTTTATATCTTAAAAATATAAAAATAGAATTTAACTAAATAATATATGTCATTATACAATATACTAAAAGAAAACAGTAAATCACCATAAAAATAACAATTATATATATATTATTTTTTTACTGGAGTGGATACTGTAATGGTGAAAAAATTATAATTTATTGATTTTTATACTATAGCGATACTATAGTGGTGATAAATTTGTAATTTTTTTTTATGCTTGACATATTTATCACTTTACACTTAGCTTATTTATCACTATTTTTTGTTCTTATCTTTATTCTTTTGTATTTTTTTAAATTTTTTCCTTAAACTATTTATTTGAAAAAACATTATTATTTCTTACTTTTGACACTTGGAATATTTACCACTCTACATTTGCATGCCCACACGCATGAGCCCTTAGTTGTTTTTACTCTATTAATGGGGTGGATGACACTCTATATTTACATGATCGCACTTGTTGATTCTTCTTTTTTTTTGTTCATGGGGTAAACAACATGTCATCTGTCCCTTTTCAAAATAAGCCAAACATGGGGACCTAACTTGCCAAGCCTAATAGCGCCTGATCTCTTTTTATAATATGTATTTTTTAAAATAATCTTTAATTTATACTTAAATTAATCTCTTCTTTCTAATTTTTTTCAGATTGTTTTAACTTTTAGATTTACAATTATATTATTTTTACTCGATGTAAAAAAACATGTTAACAACACCTACTCATTCATTCTTTATTGTTAAGAAACAATTATATGACCCGGAGGTGTTAACACTTTTTTTTTGGCATAGATGATTATTGATTTATTTAATTAAATGTATGCATAAGTTTTTTAATTTATATTTGGAACTTTTGTAGTCCAAAAACATATTGAAAAAACCTACAAAATTATTTTTATTAAAAAAAATTATTGACCCGAAGAATGAGTCAGATAGATAATAATAACTAGTTATTAAACACTTTTTTGATCCCATAACAAAACACCAAATAACATAGCACAGTACAACACAATAATATGGAAGAGTCCTTTATGAACTAACATTGACAAAGAGGGTGAAAGAGAAGATCAATTAGGAGATTGAAACAAATTTCAATATCTAGAACTATTAATAAGCAGGATCAAGAAAGTGATAACTTAAACAAAGTCTTAATCAATTAGTGTCCTTGTTTATGGTTGAAAGGCCAATGAGTTTTATCATTTCTCACCAAATGTTCTCTCGCTAAAGATGTCTCAAGAACACACGATCAAGTGTAACCAAACAAACATAAAATTAGATGACTAGTTCTTTTTTATTGAAGCTAGTCAAGTTTGAAAAAAGAAAAATCTATCTTATCCAAATTAACTCCATATAATAATAGTAATAATAATATATAGGTAACCATCTAATAGGTGACCCAGTGGTAATAATTTGAGACTAAGAGGTTTGCTCCCCTAATGGTCTCAGGTTCGAGCCTTGTGGTTCTAATATGATGACCACTGGAGGCTTACATGATCGTTAACTTCAGGACATATGGGATTAGTCGAGGTGCACACAAGTTGGCTCGGACACCCACATTAATAATAATAATAATAATAATAATAATAATAATAATAATAATAATAGATAGGTAGATAGCCCAACAATTCAAGAGTGAAGTAGGAATCTCTCTCAATCTACATGAAAACGAGTAAGACCAGATCTTAGACAAGTATAAAAAATAGAAAAAACCACCGAAAGGTGTTGGTTTTTGCTGTCCTTATTGTAGAACAGAAAGTAGTTTTTAAGATTCGAGAATGGACAATTCCAGATTGTTCTCCTAATTATACACAAATTCTGACAAAAGTCTTCGAACTAAATATTTCCTTAATTACATCTCCAAACTGTAAGACATTCCTCAATCAAATCCCTTTATCCAATGAAGGATTCAGGAAGGAAGGGGGCTACGGCCTCCCCTTTGTTCAAATTGTTCTTAGAATCATTCCTCGTTTGTAAGTTTTACAAAGAATTGACCTTATTTTATAGAGTATGGTGCTTTCATTGCTTCTACCCACATCCCTCAAAGTTATTTTGTCTAAATTGTGTACAATATGTAATATAGAAGGACCAATTTGAGGAATGTATGATACTTTGAGGACCTAATTAAAAAATCTTAATTTGAGAACAGTTAATTCTATAGTTTTGAAACCCGACCCGGTAGTCGACCCGGTCTAATGATCGGGTCACGGGTCAGATGGGTTGACCCGGGTCAACCCAAAAAAAATTAAAAATCAAATAACCCATCAAAGTTGTTTGAACAACTCTTCTGCACTCTCCATGTTCCCACTATTCCCATAAGCAGAAATAACTCTGTCCAAGAAATCGCATCCTTATTTGGCATTTCATCAAACACTTTTCGCCCACATTCCAAAAACCCGCATTTTATATACATATCAATCATAGAATTCCAACATGCAAATCCTCACCAAACCCCCCAATCAAAATCATTTGCCCATGAATTTGCTGCCCCAAATCCACATCCATTTTAGCACCACAAGCCTTAAAAGAGCAGTAAATGTGAAAGAAACAGACACAACATCTTTTCTCATCAACGAATCTCTATGAGCAACAATATCACTGTTGCAATTTGAGGAGGAGCTAATCGGCTCCAATGTATTAACTCCAGCTTCAAGAGATCTTCTTTTTTCAAGTTGAAAAAAGCTATTGTCTTCCTCCATTGCATTGAAGGCAACTTCATATGGTCTTCGTTCTTCAGCTCGAGTAAAATTATTGTGTTCCTCCTCCAAAGATGATTGTTTGCCCATTCTAACTCCAGCTCGTTTCACTAGTGGCAAGTGTTCATCTCCATCTTCTTTAATTTGAGTTATATTCAAATTTTTACATGCAAATTGGGAATTTTGGTTATTATCTGTCTCTATTTCCAGTCTGACTGTTGGATCTGCAATTCTGCAGCGTTATGTATATATATAAAAAACAAGAGGCCGGGTCTTAGCCGGGTATGCCCGAGTCGCTGGGTTCCGGGTCGATCGGGTTTCGCCGGGCCAACTCCCATACGAGTTTTTACTTAGACTCGGACCGGTCCCAGGCTCGGGTCGGCCGGGTCCCGGGTCAACCCGCCGGGCCGGTCCGGGTTTCAAAACTATGGTTAATTCAAGTGATGAACTAACCGGTCCGGGTTTCAAAACTATGGTTAATTCAAGTGATGGACTAATTCAGGCAAGAATTTGGGAAAACAAATATTCTATCTATGGTAAGAACCATAGTTATCAAACATGTCTGTATGGGTCAACTTGGTGCTTGTCTTGAGACGAGTTTAATTTCAAACTAGAAAATTTTTCAAAATCAAGACAACACAACATTGTTTTATTTTATTTTATTTTAAAAAAACTGACATTATTTTAGTAAAATACAAACCAATTCTCATCCGTTACTCATATCTTGCATTGAGTCAGATTCCAGGATTGTTTTTGTAATTATTTGAAGAACATTGCTGACAAAAGAGCTAAAAGTTAAAAACAACTTTTGCAGTTAAAAAAAGAGTCAAAGTCATATGCCTTAAAAGTATGTTTTGTAATGAGTTTTTGAAAATGTATTAATATTAAAGATATATTAAAATATTTTTTATTTTTAATATCATTATATTAAAATCATAAAAAATATACAAAACTATTATTACAATACCTTTTAAAGTAAAAAAATAAATAAATTAAAAAACAGATGACACCACTGGAACAAAGGCTCCCTGAGACCAAGACCAAGAAACTGACCACCTACGAATTTCAAACCCTGTTGCTTAAAAAAACATGCATGGAAGTTGGACCCCTGACAAAGAAGATAAGCTTGAATCCTAGACCTTAAAATATTTATGGTCAAACAGAGCCCCATGTGATCGATGATGCTAGCTTTGCTTGAGTGCTCTGCCCAATGACCACATGCCCACTTCAACTTTCAAAATTCAGCTCTCAATCAAATACCTCAGACTCTCCTGTAAATAGCAAAGAAGCACAGCAAAAATACAACAATATCCAGACAAGAAACAATTGCCATGGCCAGCTTATACAATCATATACATGGATGGACATCAAGAAGGAATCCTAAACCAAAACTAAAACCCTCTCTCTCAACTTCTAGCCTTTTCAACCTGTTGTTGACAGCCTTTAGATTCTCAGATATGTGGACCCCTCCGTGCATGTGCATTGCCTTTCAATTACAGGCTACAGCTCCCCATTCCCCCCCTCTCCCTTCCTACTTACTCCTCTCCCATCAATACCAACCGCTCTCTCTCTCCCTCTCCATGGTTCTTCAAATTGGGTTTTTTAGCTTCTTCTCTTTGCTTTCTATTTCTTTTCTATCAAGAAACTATAAGCCCATGCATTATTTCACTTAGAAAGTTTACTTCTTTTGCTGCAAAAACAGAAAAAGGCACCAACTCTCTCTTCGCTTCTCTCTAAAGATGAAGAGAAAAAGCAGTCAAAGTTTGAAGCTTTTTCTGATTTTCCTTGTTGGGTTTTCTTCAATCTTTCGTTATGCAAGCTCTCAAGCAAGCCCGGATGCTGAAGTTATGCTATCTCTCAAAAAAAGTCTCAATGTACCAGATTCACTTGGATGGTCGGACCCGGATCCATGCAAATGGAACCATGTAGGTTGTTCGGATGAAAAACGGGTCACCCGGATCCAAATTGGACGCCAAAATCTTCAAGGTACACTCCCTTCAAATCTTCAAAACCTTACTCAACTTGAACGTTTAGAGCTTCAGTATAACAACATTTCGGGTCATTTGCCAAGTTTAAACGGGTTAAGTTCATTACAAGTGATCCTCTTAAGTGACAATAAGTTCACTTCAGTCCCTAGTGACTTCTTCGCCGGTTTGTCTTCACTTCAATCAGTGGAGATTGATAACAACCCGTTTTCCAATTGGGTCATTCCAGAAAGTATACAAAATGCTTCTGGTTTGCAAAATTTTTCTGCAAATTCAGCTAATATATCCGGGTCAATACCGAGTTTTTTTGGCCCAGATGCTTTTCCGGCTCTAACCATTTTGAGGTTAGCTTTTAATGATCTTGAAGGTGAATTGCCTGCAAGTTTTTCAGGGTTGCAAGTTCAGTCTTTGTGGCTTAATGGACAGAAACTTAGTGGTAGCATTTATGTTATTCAGAACATGACTTTGTTAAGAGAAGTTTGGTTGCAGTCTAATGGATTTTCGGGTCCTTTACCTGACTTCTCGGGTTTGAAAGACTTAGAGAGCTTGAATTTAAGAGATAATTCATTTACTGGTCCCGTTCCTGAGTCTTTGGTTAATCTTGAGTCTTTAAAGGTTGTGAATTTGTCAAATAATTTGCTTCAAGGACCAATGCCTGTGTTTAAGAGCTCCGTTTCTGTGGATGTTGTTAAGGATTCTAACAGATTCTGTTTGTCAACTCCTGGTCCATGTGATTCGCGAGTTAATACCTTGCTTTCGATAGTGAAATCAATGTATTACCCACACAGGTTGGCAGATGGTTGGAAGGGGAATGATCCATGTGCAGATTGGTTTGGAATAACATGTAATAAGGGGAACATCACTGTTGTTAACTTTGAGAAGATGGGGCTAACAGGCTCGATTTCTCCAGATTTTGCATCACTTAAGTCATTGGAAAGGTTGGTTCTTGCAAATAATAATCTGACAGGTTTGATTCCGCAAGAGATTACTACCTTACCTAGACTTAAGGCACTTGATGTGTCAAACAATCAGATTTATGGGAAAGTTCCGGCCTTTACGAACAATGTGATCGTTAATACTAATGGTAATCCACGTATAGGGAAGGATGTGAATAGTTCTACATCTCCAGGATCCCCATCTGCAAGTCCATCGGCAAATACTGGTTCTGGAAGTGGTGGCAATTCAGGAAAAAGTGGCAAGAAATCTTCCGCTTTCATCGGAGTCATTGTGTTTTCTGTGGTTGGGGGTGTTTTCTTATTGTTCTTGATCGGCTTGGTGGTTTTCTGTCTGTACAAGAAGAAACAAAAGCGGTTTAGCAGAGTACAGAGTCCGAATGAAATGGTGATTCATCCTCGCCACTCGGTGTCTGATAATGAGAGTGTGAAGATTACTGTTGCTGGATCAAGTGTTAGTGTTGGTGCTATTAGTGAAACACATACAATTCCTACAAGTGAACAGGGTGACATTCAAATGGGTGAAGCTGGGAACATGGTCATTTCTATTCAAGTTTTAAGGAATGTTACTAACAATTTCAGTGAAGAAAACATATTGGGACAAGGAGGTTTTGGAGTGGTCTACAAAGGTGAGTTGCATGATGGTACAAAGATTGCTGTGAAGAGGATGGGGTCTGGGGTCATAAGTAGTAAGGGGCTAAATGAATTCAAGTCTGAGATTGCTGTTTTGACTAAGGTTAGGCACCGGCATCTTGTTGCTCTTCTTGGGTACTGCTTGGATGGTAATGAGAAGCTTCTTGTGTATGAGTATATGCCACAAGGGACACTCAGTAGACATCTCTTCAACTGGGCAGAAGAAGGATTGAAACCAATGGAGTGGACAAGAAGGTTGACAATAGCCTTGGATGTAGCTAGAGGTGTCGAGTATCTTCATGGTTTGGCTCATCAAAGCTTTATACACAGGGACTTAAAGCCTTCAAACATTCTTCTCGGGGATGATATGAGGGCTAAGGTTTCAGATTTTGGCCTTGTGCGCCTTGCACCAGAGGGTAAAGGCTCTATTGAAACTAGAATTGCTGGAACTTTTGGATATTTGGCACCAGAATATGCAGGTACCATTTCCTCTAGTTGCTTTACCCTTCAATTAATGTTTAATTTATTTCAAGTCCAAGATATTTTTGAACTTTGATTTATGTTTAAACTTCTAGTTTTCAACAGATATTCGGGGATTCAGTTAAAACATATACTTGGACAAGTATTCTTATACATTGACTGCTATTTACTCTGAGATTGTTTTGGTCACAAACTTGGCACAAATGCACAATAATCCTGTTAACTGCTTAAAAAAGATTCATCAATCTGTTGTTGTATTTCTGTTTTGTTTTTGATTTGTTTTTTCTGTTGTATCAAGAGTAGCCAAAATATTTCTGTCAACGAATAGGATTCACCTTACTATATGCAAATTCATGTCTTATTCACGAGGCATGGCATGGTTCGTTCATATTTTTAAAATCTATCATTTGTTGTTTCACTTTATGGCTCTAGTCCTGGGAGGAGTAGCATTTTACTTGCATTGGACCGTTCTCAATTCAAAATTTCTTTGATTGTTAGCATCTCTCTTAGTCAACAGTGTCTTCTGTCTTCTTCTGCCTGCTGTTTGCCATATAACTTTTTTGAGCTTATGGTTTGCTTTTCTGTTTGCTCTCTTAATTCACATTCTAACTTCAAACTGTTGTTTTTGGGTGATATGTTTGCAGTTACTGGTCGAGTGACAACTAAAGTTGATGTTTTCAGTTTTGGAGTGATATTGATGGAACTTATAACTGGTAGAAAAGCTCTTGATGATAGCCAGCCTGAAGAGAGCATGCATCTTGTAACGTGGTTCCGCAGAATGCACCTGAACAAGGACACATTCCGGAAGGCCATCGATCCCACAATTGACCTCAATGAGGAAACACTTGCCAGCATCAGCACCGTAGCAGAGTTGGCAGGTCACTGCTGTGCTAGGGAACCATATCAAAGGCCAGACATGGGTCATGCTGTGAATGTTCTCTCTTCTCTGGTGGAGCTCTGGAAACCAACCGACCACAGTTCTGAAGACATATATGGTATTGACCTTGAAATGTCCTTGCCGCAGGCACTTAAGAAGTGGCAAGCTTATGAAGGTAGAAGCAACATGGAATCTTCTTCTTCTTCACTCCTTCCCAGCTTAGACAATACTCAGACCAGCATACCTGCGCGCCCATATGGGTTTGCTGAGTCATTTACATCAGCTGATGGAAGATGAGTGTGGTAGTTGTAAATGGTGGAGGTGGTGGTGGTTTTCTATGTTCATTCTATTTGCAGCTCCTTTGCTGTTTTCTCTGTAAACTTGTCTAATTCCTAACTCCTTCATGTTCTAGTCTCATCCTGTTGTCTCATATTTTTCTTGGAAATGTAGTTTGGATGTTGGTCACTTGTATTA
>Ga0307515_10025228_pt1 | contig 10299 bp, 7 predicted proteins | sample 17_EM_MG_FD_194513 | JGI IMG/M metagenome (GOLD analysis project Ga0307515, IMG submission 194513) | Populus trichocarpa ectomycorrhiza microbial communities from riparian zone in the Pacific Northwest, United States - 17_EM | ecosystem: Host-associated > Plants > Roots > Unclassified | place...
CCGACCATCATCTGCTTGTAGAGCTGCGGCGACTGGGCCAGGAAGGCCGGCCGGCCGAACCAGTCCAGCCGGAACACGTTCGCGCCCGACTCGGTCGCCGAGCCGACGATCTTCGGGGTGTGGATCTCGACGAAGCGCTGCCGCTCGAGCGCCGACCGGAAACCGGCGGTTGCGGCGGCCATGCTGCGCAGTGCCGCGGAGCGGGTGGGGTGGCGCAGGGCCAGGGCGGCATGGTCGAGCTGGGTGGGCAGGCTCGCGGTCAGCGCCGGTCGGTGCAGCTCCACCGGTAGCGCTTCGGCCACCTCGCTGAGCACCCGGATCAGCGGCGACGTGAGCTCCACGCCGGCCGGGGCGGCGGCGTTCGCGGTGACCGTGGCGGTGATCTCGACGACGCTCTCCTCGGAGAGCTTCTCCAGCTCGCCGGGGGTGGTGACGACCTGGGCGAAACCGGACGCGTCGCGCAGGATCAGGAAGGCCACCGACTTGAGCAGCCGGCGGCGATGGATCCAGCCGGCGACCTTGACGGTAGCGCCGACATGGTGGGCCAACTCGGTGGAGAGGATGCGTTGCATGGCTTGTGCCTCCTCTGGTGTCTGCAACGCGGCCCCAGGGAGGTGTGGGCGAGCGGGATCCTCGCGGTGCCACCACACCTTCACGCCCCTTGTTCGCGGGGCGCCTCTTGTCGTACGCGGCTCGGGAGTGTCTTCGCGTCCCGGCACCGGGCCACCTTCACAGCTGCCGGTGGCTCTCTCGGCCGGGTGTGTTCGGGACGCTACTTGGTTCCGTCACAGCCGTGACCGCAGGCTAACGGTCAGGTAGCGCGCCGGTAAAGCGAGTTTCCGCGCTGGACGTGAGGGCACTCACAGGTCCGCTCGCGTGAGCCTCGTCGCCCGTACCGCAGATGATCTTGCCTCAGGCGTATCTTCAGGGACGTGACAATTGCTCCCGAGGGCCGCCGCATGCTGCGCATCGAAGCGCGCAACGCCGAAACTCCCATCGAGCGGAAGCCGCCGTGGATCAAGGTCAAAGCGAAGATGGGCCCGGAGTACACGCACATGCGTGGCCTGGTGCAGAAGGAAGGCCTGCACACGGTCTGCCAGGAGGCGGGCTGCCCCAACATCTACGAATGTTGGGAGGACCGGGAGGCGACCTTCCTCATCGGCGGTGACCAATGCACCCGCCGCTGCGACTTCTGCCAGATCGACACGGGTAAGCCGGCCGAGTTCGACGCCGACGAGCCCCGCCGGGTCGGCGAGTCGGTCGCCACGATGGGCCTGAAATACGCGACCGTCACCGGCGTCGCCCGCGACGACCTGCCCGACGGCGGCGCCTGGCTGTACGCGGAGACGGTCCGCCAGATCCACAAGCTGCAGCCCGGCTGCGGCGTCGAGCTGCTGATCCCCGACTTCAACGCCGAGCCGGTCCAGTTGGCCGAGGTCTTCGGCGCGGCGCCCGAGGTGCTCGCGCACAACGTCGAGACGGTGCCCCGGATCTTCAAGCGGATCCGCCCCGGTTTCCGCTACGAGCGGTCCCTGAACGTGCTCACCCAGGCCCGCGCGGCCGGGCTGGTCACCAAGAGCAACCTGATCCTCGGCATGGGCGAGGAGCGCGCCGAGGTGTCGACGGCCCTGCGCGACCTGCACGACGCCGGCTGCGAGCTGATCACCATCACGCAGTATCTGCGGCCCACCCCCCGGCACCACCCGGTCGAGCGCTGGGTCAAGCCCGAGGAGTTCGTCGAGCTGCGCGAGGAGGCCGAGCAGATCGGCTTCGCCGGCGTCATGAGCGGCCCGCTGGTCCGCTCGTCGTATCGGGCCGGCCGGCTCTACCAGCAGGCCTTGGCGGCCCGCGGCTGAGCCCGTCCCGGGACGCGAGTTCCCGGAGATCCATTGAGTGAGCGTCGGTGCACCGATTGGCCGGCGCTCATTTCTGTGTGTTCGCCGTGCCGACCGGACGCCGGTTCAATTCCACCCGTGTGGTCTTGATCCTTGCCAACGTGATTACTCCTCAGTAATTTTTGGCCGCTCCGTCGACCGGGATCTATCCCGCCACGGCCGGGGCACACCCCTTTCCCCTGGACTGTGCACGCCGGCCGCCATCGGATGCGCGGAAAGAACGGAGCATCGTGTCGAAATCCGGTCCCCGCCCGCCGCTGCGTAACCGACGAATAATCGCCGGGTTGGCGGTCGCCGCAATCGCCGCAGGCGGCACCCTGGTCGCGGTCGGCCTGAACGAACCGGCCGCCAAGCAGACCTGGAATGACGCGGTGCCGGTCGCGGTGTCCCGCCCCGGAAACGGCAACGGGAGCACTACCTCGTCGACCGGCAGCAGCACCTCCGGCAAAGCGAACATCGGCGGGGTCCGGCTGGCGGCCTACGACTCCGGCGCCGGAACCGCGCTGCTGGCCACCGCATCAGCTGAGAAGACCACCACCGTGCGGACCGGTGACGTCATCGCCAGCCCGCCCAGCAAGGCGGCCCCGCACGGAGCGCTCTTCACGGTCGACAAGGTCACCCCCACCGACGACGGAGTCAAGGTCACCACCAAACCGGCGACGCTGAGCGACGCGCTCGGCGCGGTCGAGGTGGACCACACCGCTGAAGCCCCGGACATCGACATGAGCGTCACCCCGCTCGCCGCCGGCGTGACCCCGACGGCAAAGGTGCCGGACCTGACCGGCACGGTCGCCGGCACCGGCATCCGCACCGGCACCGTGAATCCCACGCCGAGCGAGAAGCCGACCGCCACGCCAAGCTCCTCGGCGCCGGCCCGGCAGCCCACGGCCCCCACTTCCAGCTCCGCCGCGCCCGCTTCGTCGGCGGCCACCAGCGCGTCTCCGTCGGCCAGCGCGTCCGCGTCGGCTTCCAGTTCCGCCGCGCCGACGGTGACCATCCCCGGGATCTCCATCAACGGCACCACGATCCTCAACCCGACCCGCACCGCCGACGGCGGACTCCTGCTCTCGGTGAACATCCCCCTCGACGGCGTCAAGGGGGTCACCGCCACCAGCAAGGGCGGGCCGACGCTGGCCGGCTGGGTGGGCCTGACCCCAAAGATCATTTTCTCGTACGGGCAGAAGGACGTCGACGGCGCCAAGCCGTTCCAGGCCGAGATCGGGGTGGGCGGCAAGTACACCTACGGCTGGAAGGTGCACGCTGCCCTCGACGGGCTGGCCGACACCGGCGAACAGGCCATCGAGCTGCCGTTCGCCACTGTGCACCTGGCCCAGACGTTCTTCGTGGGGCCGGTGCCGATCGTCCTGAGCGTGGACCTGACCTACTTTTACCGGATCACCTCCGACGGCAACCTGAGCATCGACGCCGAGCAGTCCACCACCGGCGAGTTCGCCGTCGGCGGCAGCTACGACTCGCGCACCGGCTGGGGCCCGCTGAACCGGAACAAGGCCAGCACCGAGGGCGACCCCACCCCCGCCCTGACCGGCAACGGTGCCCTGCGCGCCACCATCGGCGCCGACTTGACGGTGTTGCTCTACGACTCGGCCGGGGTGGTCGGCCGGCTCGCGCCGTACCTGCGGGCGGCGGTCGACGCCGACGGCACCCCGACGCTCTGGGGTCTCTACGCCGGGTTCGACCTGACCTCGGCGCTGACCCTGCAACTCAAGATATTCGGCATCACCCTGCTCAAGGCCGACCTGCCGCTCCCGGCCGTACACGCGGAGTGGCGGATCGCCGCGAGCACGCCGGAGCCCGCCGCGCCGGCGGCCACCTCCGGCTGAGCCGGATCTGATCCGTGATCGCCGCCAGCTGCACGGCCGGCGGCGATCACCCAGACCTGGATCAGCACCGCCGCCGGCACACCGTCGCGGCATAGCGTTCACCTGCCGCCCAACCGACTGGCCCGCAGCTCAGCCCCTGGGACCCCAGGCGCCCACCCGGCTGGATGATCACGGCATCGGCGCCGGCCTCGGGATCCCAAGCCTCGTAGTCATCGGAAAGACTCTCGGCGCCGTCGGGATCGTATGATCTTGAGGATGGAAGGCTCGTTCCAGACATGGGCGCCGGGCGATGTCACGGTGGATTTCGGCGCTGGTCCGGTCACGGTTGAGCGTGGGCTTCAAATTCTCGGTCTGCATGATCCGGACGTGGCCATACCGGCCGAGGGATCCATCGACTGGTCACAGTTGGCGAAGCTCCCGAATGTGATCACCGTGGAGTGGTCGGGCTCCGACCGGGGTGTGGTGGCCGCTGCCGCCGCTCGAGGGGTTCAGTACCTGTATTGGTCGGACGCGGATGGAGAGGTTGATCTGTCTATCACCTCGGTCACCGAGGTCAGGCTCGACGGAATTGGTCTGCGGCGTGTTCGGTTACCCGCGTCGATCCAGGGGCTGCTGCTGAATGATCCGCCGCTGCCGGAGCTGCGGGTAGAGGCTCCCGACGACGGTCTTGGCCTGCAACTGCAGCTGTTCTGGCGGACCGCCAACCGCGAGCAGATCCGAATCCCGGCCGGCCTGAGCCGGATCAGGTCCTTGTGGTTGTGGCCCGACCGGGACGTCACCCTGTCGGTCGTGGCAGGGCTCGCGGACCTACAGGAATTGACGGTCACGTTCGAGAACCCGCCCGGCACGCTGACCGACCTGTCCGCCTTGCGGTCACTGCCCGCATTGCGCACTTTGCAGTTCGATTCCGCGTACGACTGGGATCCCGACGCGATGCCGGAACTGCCCGCACTCCAGAAACTCGTCCTCAGCGGTGTCCGTCGGACCGTGGCCACGGCGATCAAGGCCCGGCTCAACGGCAGCGGGGTGAAGGTGGTCACCCGCGACACCAAGACCGACGCCTGGCTGGCGGCTCACATGTTCAACCCGTTCCGGGACTGGATCGAGGATTCCAAGGCGTTCGGAACCGCTGCCTGCAAGGCGTACACCAAAGCACGGACCGCCATCGACGAGGCAGCCGCCACCGGGCCGGAGCGATTCCAAGCCCAGGAAGCCGCGCTACGAGGTCTGGTCGTAGACCTCAATGCCATCAGCGTTCGGTACGAACTGATCGACACGATCAACCGCGAGCACGCCGTCGAGGTCTACCTGGCTCTGGCCCGTCACGCCAACCTCGACGCCGACATGGCCGCCCGATGGCTCGACGAAGACCGTGACTGGTGATGCCGCAGCAGCACCGTCATGCGGCGGCGCAGGTCGTCGCGCCGACCGATCCCGCTAGGGGCGACACTCCGCTAGCTTTCCTCCAGGAGCCCGAGGCGGCGGGCCACGGCCGCCGCCTCGACGCGATTCTGCACGTCGAGCTTCGCGATGATCCGGGAGACGTGCACGCTCGCCGTCTTGGGTGAGATGTAGAGGCTCTGCGCGATCCGGCCGTTGCTCTGCCCCTCGGCCACCAGGCGCAGCACCTCCCGTTCGCGCGAGGTGAGCACCTCGGCGCCCGACGGCGTGGCGGCGCGCACCCCGACCCGGCGCGCCAGCGTGTCGGCCTCCGCGGCCAGCGGCCTGGCGCCCAGCGCGGCGGCCACCGCGACGGTCTCCTCGATCGCTTCCGCGGCGGCGGCCCGGTTTCCCGCGCCGGCCTCCGCGGTGGCCAGACCGAGCAGCGCGACCGCGAGCGGATAACGCTGGCCGTCGGCACGCCAAGCGTCGACGGCGGCCCGCCACAGCTCCGGGCCCTCGCCGAGAGTGGCCGCCACCTGCGAGGCGTAGGCCCGGTCGGCCGGATAGTGCTGCGGCATCGTGGCCGCGACCTGGGCGACGCGCTCCCGCAGCTCCGCGTCATTCCCGGCGGCAGCCGCGGCCGAGGCCAACAGCGGCCAGCCGTAGCGCGCCCGGTAGGCGATCCTCGGCTCGGCCAGCGCCAGGCGCGCCGCCGCCACCGCAGCCCCGGCGTCCCCGGCCCGCAATGCGGCCACGATCCGCAGATCCAGCAGGGAGAGCCGGTTCTCCGGGTGCAGGAACGCCTTGCCCAGGAAGCCCAGCGCCCGCTCCACCAGCGGCTCGGCGCCCTCGTGCCCGCGGGCCAGCCGGAGCCGGGCGCGCAGCCGCAGCCAGGGCAACGCCAGGGTGCCCGGCGGATCCTGCCGGGCCGCGTCGGCGAGCCGGGCGTCCGCCTCGTCCCAGCGGCCCAGGGCGAGCAGCGCCTCGGCGTTGTTGGCGAGCAGGAAGACACCGGTGGTGCGGCTGACACCGACCCGGTCCGCGTACGGGACGCCCTCGGCGGCGGCCTCGGCCGACTCCCCGTAGCGGGCCAGCTCGAACAGCGTGTCGGAGAGGTTGACCAGGGCGCGCGCGAGGCTGGGCAGGTCACGGGCCACCCGGGCGCGTTCGGTGGCCGCCTCGATGGTGGGCAGCCCCTCCTCGGCGGCGATCTGCCCGGCGCACGCCCGGCTGAAGGTGATCGTGGCGGAGACCTCGCTCGCCACATCGCCCAGCTCCGCCGCCGCGGCGAGCGCCTCCTGGGCCACCGGCGCGCTCTCCCGGTCGTCGACGTCGGCCAGCGCGTGCGCGACGTCGGCCAGCAGCAGCACCCGCTCGGACGAATTCGGCACCGTCCGGAGCAGCTCGTATGCCTCCCGGGACTCGGCGGCGCCGTCGCTCGACCCGGAGTTGTGCAGCAGCTTGGCCCGCCGGACCAGCAACCGGGCTGCGCGCAGCGGCGCCTCGGCGGCGTTCAGGTCGGCCAGCGCGGCCCGGGTCAGCTTCAGGGCCCGCATGTTCTCGCCCGCGTCGATGGCGGCCAGCGCGGTCTCCTCGAGCAGGTCGAGGTGGCTGGTGCCGAGCAGCTCGGCCGCGTCGCCGACCTGCTCCCACAGCTCGAGCACCCGCTCCAGCAACCGGACCTGTTCCGCGTAGGCGTACCGGCGGCGGGCGACGTCGGCGGCCAGCTTCGCGGCGACCAGGGCCTTCGGATTCTCGTGGGCGGCGTGCCAATGGTGCGCGATCTCGGTGGGCGCGCGGCCCATCGGGACCAGGTGCGGGTCGGCCTCGATCGCCTCCGCATACCGGGCGTGCAGCCGGGCGTGCTCGCCGGGCAGCAGGTCGTCGTGCACGGCCTCGCGGACCAGGGCGTGCCGGAACTCGTATCCGCCGTCGGGATTCACCAGGATCAGCTGGGCGGCCACGGCCACCCGCAGCGCCGACTCCAGCTCGCCCTCGACGGTGCCGCCCGGCCGGTCGTCCCGGCCCGCGACCCGGGTCAGCAGGTCGTGGCCGAACCGGGTGCCGCCCACGGCGGCCATCCGCAGCACCCGCTGCGCGGCGTCGCTCAGCGCGTCCACCCGGGCCAGCAGCAGATCGCGCAGGCTGTCCGGGATGTCGCTGCAGTCGGGGCCGCTCGCGGCGAACTGCTCGATGAAGAACGGATTGCCCTGGGTCCGCTCGACGATGGTCTCGACCGTGCGCGGCTCGGGCTCGGCGCCGAGCAGCTGGGTCAGCATCTCGGCGGTGCCGTCGCGGTCGAGCCGGTCCAGCTCCAGGCGCTCCACCCCGCGGACCCGGTCCAGCTCGGCGAGGAACGGCCGCAGCGGGTGGCCGCGGTGCAGCTCGTCGGTGCGATAGGTGGCCACCAGCAGAAGGCGTGGCAGCCGGGCGGCGCGGAGCAGGAAGCCGATCAGATCGCGGGTGGACCGGTCGGCCCAGTGCAGATCCTCGATCACCAGGACCAGCGGGCGCTCGGCGGAGATCCGGGCGAACAGGGCGGCGACCAGCTCGAAGAGCTGCCCGCGGCGGGCGTCGCCGGCGCCGGCCGGGCCCAGCTCGGGCAGCAGCCGGGCGAACTCGTGCTCGCGGCCCTCGAGCACCGCCGGGCCGGCGCGCTGCACCAGCTCGCGCAGGGCGCCGGCGAACGGCGCGTAGGGCAGGCCCTCCTCGCCGAGCTCGAGACAATGACCGGTGAGCACCTGCGCGACCCCGGCGACGGAGCGAGAGAACTCCTCGACGAGCCGGCTCTTGCCGACGCCGGCCTCGCCGCCGACCAGCACGGCCGACGGCTCGGCGCTGCGGGTGCGTTTCAGCGCGTCGCGCAGCGCGGCGAGGTCGGCCTCCCGGCCGACGATCACCTCGCTGCTCGCACGTGCTGTCATGGGATCGAGCATGTCACGCCACACCATGCCCGGGCCTCCCATAAACCACGCCTGTGGATAACCCGCCGGCACGGGCCGTGCCTGTGGATACGCCCACGGCGGCCGCCCCGGCGGATAGCGTGCCGGGGAACGAAGCCACCGCCGTCACGGCGCCACCGGGGCGCGCACGGGGCGGGGGCGCCGGGAGAACAGGTGCCGCCGGGTCCCGCGCGGCAGCCCACGGGCGAGCCGGTGGGCGGCCGCCTCCCGGCGCAGTTCGGCGGCGTGCTGGTTGTGCAGGTCTAGCTGGAATTGAGGATCGGTGTACGGGAACATCTCGGTCTCCTTCGCGGAAGGTCGCTCCTTGCTGATGTCGACTCTTCGCGGGAAGGTGCCGGTGCCACATGGGGACTACGCCCGATATCCGGCGGGCGGGGTACCTTACGGCTGGCTGCGGAGGTGCCCGGCGGGCGTAAGGGACTCAGTGGCCCACTACACTTTCGGGTATGGCAAAACCCCAGGAGAAGGTGTCGTTCGTCGAACGCCTGAAGCAGATCGGCCAGGTGTTCACGTTCACCGCAAAGCAGGACAAGTGGTTCGTCCCGCTGCTGATGGCGGCGGTGCTGATCCCGCTCGCCCTCACCGTTCTCGTGGTGCTCCTGGGTCTGGGCTGGACGTGGATCCCGATCGGCATCCTGGTCGCCCTGTTCGCCGGCCTGATCGTGCTCAACCTGCGCTCCAACGCCGCGATGATGAACGCGGCCGAGGGCCAGCCGGGCGCCGCCGCCCAGATCGTGGAGAACATGCGCGGCGACTGGCGGGTCCGGCCGGCGGCGAGTTCGACGACGCAGTTCGACATGGTGCACGTGGTGATCGGCCGGCCGGGCGTGATCCTGCTCGGCGAGGGCCAGCCCCAGCGGGTGCGCAGCCTGATGGGCCAGGAGAAGCGCCGCCTCACCAAGGTCATCGGCAACGCCCCGCTGTACGACTACGTGATCGGCAAGGGCGAGGGCGAGCTGTCGGTCCGCAAGCTGCGCAGCACGGTGATGAAACTCCCCCGCAACCTCACCGGCAAGGACGTCAACGCGCTGGACAAGCGCCTCGGTGCGCTGATGGCCCGCCCGCAGATGCCCAAGGGCGCGATCCCGAAGAGCATGCGCCCGTCCAAGGGCCAGTTCCGCCAGCAGCGGCCCCGCTGACCGGTCGCCGCCGCACGGCTACCGGCGCGCCGATCCGGCTGCGCCCGATCCGACTATGCGCCGGCCGGGGCGAGCTAGCCGCGCGGCTTGACGATCACGACCGAGCCGCCGGCCCGGTCGTGCCAGCCCCGGCGGGCGGCGTCCATGACGACCGCGGGGATCAGCAGGGCCAGCAGCACCGCGCGCAGCAGCGCCCGCGGCAGCCCGATCGCGCCGCCGTCCACGACGGAGACGCACCGCAGCCCGGCCAGCGCCATGCCCGGCGTCTGTCCGAACAGGCCGATACCGATCGTGTTCAGCACGATCAGCACGATCACCGGCGGCCAGGCGACCGCCTGCGGGTTGGCGTAGAAGGAGGCCACCAGCAGGCACAGCGCCCAGTCGATGAGCAGCGCGCCGAACCGGCGGCCGAAGTTGGCCGGCCGCACCGTGGTCAGGTCGAACGACGCGGGTTGGGGCACGCCGTCGAGCGTACCGATGGCCGGGTCTTTGCCCGACACGGCCCAACCTTTCTCACAGCGGCCGTAACATGGCAGAAACAATAGGGACACGCTCGGGCAACGGCATCGCCATACCGTCGCCTCGAGATCTAACTACGTGGCGGCGACGCCGCCCCCGTTTGTAAATCATGTGCCAGGAGGACGTGTGTTCGCCAATCCCGAGGAACTCCTGCGATACCTCAAAGACGAGGACGTGAAGTTCGTCGACGTACGATTCTGTGATCTTCCCGGCGTGATGCAGCACTTCAATACGCCGGTAGAGTCGTTCGACGACAGTGTCGTCACCGACGGCCTCGCCTTCGACGGATCGTCGATCCGCGGGTTCCAGGCCATCCACGAGTCCGACATGATGCTCCTGCCGGACGTGACCACGGCCTTCATCGACCCGTTCCGGGCGCAGAAGACGCTGGCCCTCAACTTCTTCATCCACGACCCGTTCACCCGCGAGGCCTACTCGCGTGACCCGCGGAACGTGGCGAAGAAGGCCGAGACCTACCTGGCCTCCAGCGGCATCGCCGACACCGCCTACTTCGGCGCCGAGGCGGAGTTCTACATCTTCGACTCGATCCGGCACGAGA
>Ga0307515_10025229_pt1 | contig 10298 bp, 7 predicted proteins | sample 17_EM_MG_FD_194513 | JGI IMG/M metagenome (GOLD analysis project Ga0307515, IMG submission 194513) | Populus trichocarpa ectomycorrhiza microbial communities from riparian zone in the Pacific Northwest, United States - 17_EM | ecosystem: Host-associated > Plants > Roots > Unclassified | place...
TCGAGAACGAGAACTCACCTGCAGCACTACGGGCTATGATCTCTGGGGCTCGGCAGAAGTTACGGTATCTTCAAGGAGCGCCAAGTGTTTCTATGGAAGAGTTACCACCGAACCTTCAAGAGTGGCTTGATGAGGAAGTCAAGAGAATGGAAGAGGAAGAGAAGGTGGAAGCAGAGCGGGATCGACAGCGTGACATGGATATTCGTACAGAGGACCGGCATTCCGCGTCGAACGAATACTTCGACGGAGACAAAGACAACCGTGGTGAAAGGAACGGCGAAAAGAATGGCAGTGGAAAAGAAGAGGAAGATTGGGATATTTACGGAGCCGGACGGGGCGGTTCAAATCTCAGGAGGGGAGGCCCGAGACGAGGTGCGGGGAGAAAACCAAGAGGGCGAGGGGCGAAGTCAATAAGAGGCGCGTTCCAGGAGGGGAATGAGTCCGAGGAGGCCGCAGTGAAGAAGAATAGAGGTGGCGGTACACGTGGGCGGGGAAGAGGACGAGGAAGACGAACACACTCCTCTGAATCTGAACCAATGAGCGAGTAGTCCTACTCTTATTGGCCCAGTATACTTTCGGACTGCTCATGCTACTATTTACTTCGATGTATTAGACGGGTTATATTTGTGGTCATTATCAACGTGTCAAGGCTCGTCGTGTTCCATAGTTCACCTTGTCCTCAACTACTCGGAGAACAGACCGCAAAATCCAACCTACTAGAGGGTTCGTTAATACTTTCATCATTGTGGCTCGGAAGTCGAGCAGAAAATGCGAGGTAGCGGTGTATAGATAGGTGAGGTTGGCACGTCAAGAGATGTGAGGTGAAGCGCGAGCAGAAGAGAAGCTTGTTGGCTCGCATGGAGTGACGCGCCAGAATACTTGTTACTCAAATGTATGATATGTGGTTTGCAGTACTGTAAGGGCTAAGCGACTGCCGAGGCAAGGTTTGAATATGCCCCTTGCTAGAGGCCTTCGTGACGAATCGTGTTGGAGCCAGCACTAGCACAAGGAGGGATCAGGAGAAAGAACCGTGAAGATATATAACGTGCCTAGTACAAGGAGGGAGAACAAGCACGTGAATAAAAGGAGGACAAACAAACACGATAACACGACTCATGCGCGGGACTTCCAACCTTCGGATGAAACGCATAATCTAGTCAGTAGATACTTATCTAATCGCACTCCTGCTATTGGTTCTTTGACCCTCGGCTCACGCAGTGGCGCGGCAGTTACACCACTCGGTATTCGCATGAACGTAAACACCCATACCAGCAGCGCCTTTACGAAGCACTAACACGGGTACCTCTCCACACCCTCCAGATTTTGGAGTAAGCCCCACTTCACCGTCGATGCCGTTTTGCCCTTGTCCTGGAACCGCCGATCCCAATACTCAATTAATGAATGATTTAAGTAAGGGAAGATTGTTGACCATTGATCTTGATCCTAGGAATGATAAAGATAGAATCAAGGTCACGTATTATATTACGTTCATTTTTATTTTTATTATTTTTATTTTTGTGGGGGAAAGAAGGGAAATGCATCATGCACTATTACGTTCATTGTACCCTGCTTTACGAAAAAGTTCCAAGGGTGTGCCTAAATATATAACATACAATGAAACTTGTGGAAGCAGTGCAGCTTCTGGAACTCCTCATGTGCATGAACCGCTTCCCTTATCCTTGTCGAGGTCATCCGACGGTATTCAGGGAGCTCAGTACCATCAAACCACTGAACAAATTCACAAACCTTAGGTATAATTGGAATGAGTTGGTAGGGCGGAGCTGCATCGAGGAGCTTGCAAAGTGCGCGGAGCACAAATTCCTCCTTAACTGTAGGTCCACTCAAATTCCGTGATCTCGCTTTTCCCTGGCTTGAGCCCTGTATGTTTTTCCCAGACTGCTGTGATAAATGGAGTGACCATGCCATCGCCATCCAATCCAACCCGCTGAACTTCGAATCTGTCCACTCTCGTTCTTGTTCCTCTTCGTGGAAATACTCCCATGTGAGAATCTTCTCAAGCTCACTATCTCGTGTCACTGACTCCGTCTCCCCCCGTGGTTTTAGCAGCGGTCGGTGCGACAAAGTGAAGAAGCTTTCAGCGAAGGCCCGTCGCCATTCAACTGAGAACATTTCGAACCCATCCACAAATATATCCAGTATTTTCCAACCCATCCACAGTAGATGGTTCGGCAATATGAAGTTGAACGCAGCAGATACAGCTGCGGAGATGCGATAAGATGGTGCTGGAAGACGAGGATAGGATATCGCGGTCATCATGTAGTACCCCAGCGCTGCGGAGGAAATAGAGATCTCTCGCGATTCGAGGAATGACTCTAGGAGGAGGAACTCTGTATAATGTAAAACCGTTCCTTGCGTGTATCGCAAAAGGGACATAGCTGCGAGCATATTGTGGACTCGATGGTCATAAAACGATACCATTGGCAGACCTGATCTATCAGGAATGTCCAGTCGGGCAACTACTCTTGCCGCTAGCCTCAGCCAGGAATTGTTCAATTCCAGATTCACGTTCTTCAATCCCTCTATTGTGTCTGAAGATACGTGTTTCGAAAGCACGAGCACGATGGCAAACACATTTGGATCTGGGTTCTCACTGGCTCCGAGCTGGAGGTCATAGCTTTTAAGTAATTCTCCCTGAAAAACATGTTCTCCATGGAGCGTGGAATAAAATATTGTGTGGGACAATTCTTGTGTCTGGGGCACCACGAGCATCCTGATGATGGCGGAGAGTACATCAACTTCCATAGATGAGGCAATGGCTGTGAGGGAAGAGGAATAGAGGGGTAAATCACCCTTTGCTGTGATGACAGTGAGATACTGAACTGCTAGGAGATATGAACTTCGACATATGAGGCCATAGATGACCAGGAAGAGCAGGGATACGAGTTGCCTGTGATAGTTGGAAGGAGTGTCCTCGAACCAATTGGCAAATAGAGCGGGGTTTCGAATATTCCGAAGCAACCATGGGTGTTCACGATTGCTGTTGAGAATGTGTAGCCGATTGGCATGTTGTGGAGAACATGATATGGCGGCGAGTGTGACCACAGCTTTAAGTAATTCAATGTCAGGGTAGCGGTCATCGAAGTGATCATCATCCCATTCCCATTTCGATGCATGAACCGACAAGATTGCTAGACATATCTCAATCAAGAATGGTTCCCTTTTTGGTCGGTACAACTCGCTACGGAGCTCTGACAACGTGCTTAAAAGCCATAACGATTCGTTCACTGGCAGTTCCTTTCTTTGTGTCACGGTTGTGAGGTTGGACTCTGTTTGCTCCAGATATTCAATATCTTTCCTGTTCCAATAGTTGCAGTCGATGTTGTCAAAAACCGCACCTAGAACTTGAGCCCAAGGGACATTGGATGTTTCCATCCGCTGAAGGAGAGTGCGTACTGTGCGCATATACCCCACTTGGAAATTGTTAGGGCTACGCAACAAAACCGCTACCATTGCGACCAGCATGGCTGGAGATAAATGTGAGAGGTACTCTTCATCACGCTTTCCCCAAATAATCCAGTAAGGCAGGTTGAATAATGGTCGAGTGTTAAGTGTTGCGATACCCGCAACCTGCCACACAGACCATTGCAGTGCTTCGCTCTGTTGAGAATTCGGGGCGCTGTCATGAATTCTCTGCAAGGCCGATGCTACCGTGGAAAGCTGTACTTCATCTGTTGTTGTTTCGACGATCGGGTCTTCAAAATCCTTCTCTAGATAGGGGCGCGATTTCTGAAGGCTAATCAGGATAGACCGGCGGATACGACCCAGCGCTGTTGCTGGTATGATGTCCATTTCATTGTCCATGAACCCATGGTGCACTGGACAGAAATAAGCATGCACAAGTCGGTACACTGTGGCCAAGGTACGCGAAAGAGGAGAGTGGAAGGGCGAGGAGGTAACAATCGCAGATATGGACGTCGTCATCACATAATACAGGATTCCAATCCCAAATATCGCTGTCGTCACACCGAATGAGGGTGTACTGATGTGAAAAAGAAACAAGATGAGACCGATGGAAAATAGAAGAATAGATATCTGGATGAGCAATGGGAGTATCGAGACCATCTCTGGGAGCTTCCAGCGCTCCATCCCGAGGTACCGGAATTCACGCGTCTTCGCTCGTTGCTCGGGGAGAGACATTGCCCGTAAGCCGCGGTCGAATTCGCGTACCCAGCTTTTGATGAGCATGGCGATGAATGCAGCTAGGATCATCACTCCGAGGCTGGCATAGAAGAGAGCATTGACGATAACAATGTGTTCTGGAGGGGAGAAGTCGGCCGGGACATATGGCCCAAGGGTCGAATTACGCATCATCTGCGTCTGGTAAATAAGGACATCTTGTATGATATCCATGGGATCCGGTTCGAGACGACCGAGGAGTTCTATTAGGAAAGCACTCAAGAACCCTGCAAACAGTGCGGCCTGACAACCCATCAACTCAGGCTATCGTCAAAGGGAGGTAGGACACACGAAGATGAGTATGGTATCCATCTGTTCAAGCCATTCTCTCTCGCGCTCGCGGTCGATGATCTCCATTCCTGGGGTTCTATATTAAACAGTGTGCGTGGTGTGGCTGCGAAACGCACAACGTGCCTTCATTGTAGTATTCCCAGGCAGTCTTGAGGGTCTTCGGTTCTTCTGGGTAACACAGATATATGAGAACTATCCTTAGGTGGTGATCGGGGAAGGAGCTTGCCTGGTGGACTCGCAGGAAGTGGGAAGTCTTGCTCTATAAGAGGACATTAGTGCGTGCGAGTGACTAGTAAGACAGGTGGGCTACCCTTTTTCAATTTCTTAGCGAGAAGCGACATGCGAGCGATGTGGTGGATTGCAACCTTGGGCGCTTAGGTTTGTCGCAAAGCACGTCGTGTTCACCTTCACCCTCGACTCAGCCCGTGCGAACCCCAAGCTCCTGTGCGTATCTCGTGGCGCAGACACCGACTCGCTCATCACGTTCCACAACGATTACGCGCCACGACGCACCCCATACCAGCAGCCACCCCGAGAGGCTGGTTTCGAGCGTACATGCGCCATAGATGAGTTCACTGGTGAGCAAGGGCAGCGCATCGGACGCTGCTGGGTCCTCGCGGAGGGTCACTCCATCTGCGATGTCCCACTTTCGGAGTCGGAGGCACGCACGATGGAAGACGAATGAAATACACCGACCCACAACCCTTTTTCAACCGGTCTTGTTTGTTTGAACTTTGGTGAGTGAGCGTGATGGCATTCGGGGTGAGAGGACATAGGGCTGTTGTGAAGACGTTCAAGTGACACACACTTTCAATTTCAGTGTTCATGGGCGGCTCGCCATTCGTTGCGTTGAGCACGTCTTGAATCTGAGGATCAGGGGTCGTCGACGGCCAAAGCGAGGAATGACCTCCTCCCTCCAGCGCAGCGCCGAGGCCAGATCGAGTAGAACGTGATGGAAAATTGTGAACTTTAATTGGCCCACGGAATGAGGGGCGCCGTCGTCAGGAATTCCTGATAGGCTGGATGCGAGGTGACGGTTAGGTGCGCGAGGGTGAAAGCCTGGAAGTACTCCGTGCTTCTATTATTCCACACGCCTTGATTACGTACCTATTACGCCTTTTATCTCTCAATCACCCCACGATGCCCAGAGTCTAGTTGAGTTGAATGCGTTTGTTTGGTCACATTATTTTTCTTCGTCCACTACCATACTTCGCCTTACTACTTCATTCGTCCTCAATACATATTGGGGTTCGATTGTATACGGAGACTTTGGCGATTAAAACAACGACAAAAAGGAACATCTTACTTCGCCGCTGGACACGAAATGTAAGTTTCTCCTCTGGCGGTGGCGGCGGTAGCGCTACCACTCATTTTCGTGTTGGTGATACTCTGGAGTCGGTCGGCCCCGTGGTTGGGAGGCTGGGTGTCAATTTCGGCTGGTTACCTTTCTCGTTGGACCTCCGCGAAGGATACATCACCGGGCAGCACAGGAGCGGATGGTACGTCCCTACTCTCTCTAACCCCAATCCGTGCGATCTAGACGCAATAACAGACCTCATACTTGTTCCCCAGCAGGTGGCCCATAGCTCCCCAATCGTCTAGCTTCCCTAGCGTTTCTTTGGGTAGTGTAACCTTCACTATGTACCCTCGAACATGTATGTGCTCTATGTCTGGCTTCGTGCCATACAAACGCTTAGACGGTGTTGTCCCCTTGCTCGTCTTCGTTGGCGCCCTGTTCCGCAGGCTCATAAACGTCGTCACTGCTTCAGCCCAAAAGCGTGGTGGGTGGTTTGATTCATCCGGGATAGCGCGAGTGCCGTTGGTTGCCTCACCGACGAGTCGTTCAGGGACTCGATTCGAATCCTGTTGCTCACGGAATTCACTCACCCTTCCTGCTACCAGTCTCTCGGGTTGTTTGAACGTAACGGTTTTAGCACTCCTCCCTGTTCCATGGTGGCCTACTTCACATGTCTGCCCACAGGGGCAGTACCCAACTCGTACGCGAGCATTAATCCACGAGTATGACACTGTATTTGCAATGGCCGGCTGATTCGATAGGCATGGGGCCGACTAGTCGCCGTAGATGAGTTCCAGCGGCGTGTCCACCCGGTTTTGAACGGGAGGTGATACGCTTTGGGAGCGCACAAGCTGGGCAGCTTCCGAGCTTCGGTGGATCTTTAGGTCCGTTTTTTAGTACCAACCCAGTCACGTAGCGGTAATAATCCCCTTCATCCTGCGGTGGCCCATCCTCCAATGCAAATCGTATAGGCTAATCGCTTCTGATCCCCCTCCAGTGCTGAAATCCGCCAGAGGCTGTTCACATTCGTGCTAAAGGCGCTCATGTAGCACCTCGTCCGACACCGCTTCATCATCCTCACTAACGATTAGGCCGAGATCTTGGTGCGTCGTCTTCAGTGTTACCAAACAGACGTCTCTCATTGGCGCGCGTGCAACAAAACGTTGCTTGTTGTCACAGGTTATAAGTCGGCTCAGTCAGGGTTCCCAGCCCTGAGAGAACAGCTTGCCATCAGTTAGAAGTCGGTAGCGAATATTCGGTATGTAATATACGATCAGGAGTTTCCCTCTCATCTCCTTGCCGTCGACATAGGTGTCAATCTGCAGTGTCCCTGACTCGAAGGCATGAATAGCCCCATCCTTAACTGTAACTGACGCGTCAGGGAACTTGTTAGTCAAATACCCGATATGTGGTTTGCAGTACTGCAGGGGTTCTAAGCAGATGCCGAGACAGGGGTGAATATAGAGCCCTTCTTGGACAAGTTAAACTGAGAACATGGAATCTGATAAGAGTATTGAACCCAATTTATTACCAATTTCAACAATCGGATTGGCTGTGACACGGCTGAGTATGCCCCAGGCTTCCAACCCCGCGGATGAAACGCATGACCCAGTCAGTACATACTCACTCGCACTCTGGGAACCCCTTGGTATTCATCTGCTGGCAGTTTGACATCGTTATCACGATGTACATGTGAACATAGACACCTCTCCATGCGCTTCCGGGTCCTGGATTGAGCGCCGCTTCCCAATATGGCTTTGCTGCTATCACCGAACCACCAATGACTATGTTCAAATAGTGAACGATTGAAGTAAGGCGAGGTTGTTGACCATTGATTGTGATCCCGGGATAGACAAGCATGTCAGAATCAAGGCCACAAATTATGTTTATCATACCCAATTTGACAAAGAATGTGCCAAGTGTGTGCCTAATTATACCACATACAATGGAACTTGTGGAAACAGTGGAGCTCCTGGAACTTCTCACGCATACGGACCACATCCCTTATCCGTGTCGAGATCATTCGACGGTATTCAGGGAGCTCAGTATCGTCAAACCACTGGACAAATTCACAAATCTTAGGTATAATTGGGATGAGTTGGTAGGGCGGAGCTGCATCGAGGAGCTTGCAAAGTGCGCGGAGCACAAATTCCGCATTAACTGTTGGTCCACTCAAATTCCCCTGGCCTGAACCCTCTGTCTTTCTCCCAGATTGCTGTGATAAATGGAGTGACCATGCCATCGCCATCCAATCCAACCCGCTGAACTCCGAATCTGTCCACTCGAGTTCTTGTTCCTCTTCGTGGAAATATTCCCATGTGAGGATCTGCTCGAGCTCACTCTCTCGTGTCACTGACTCCGCGTCCCCCCGTGGTTTTGGCAGCGATCGGCGCGACAAGGTGAAGAAGCCTTCAGCAAACGCCCGTCGCCATTCAACTGAGAGTATTTCAAACCCATCCACAAATATATCCAGTATCGTCCACCTCATCCACAGTGGATTTTCAGGCAATATGAAGTTGAACGCAGCAGATGCAGCTGCGGAGATACGATAAGACGGTGCTGGAGGATCAGGGTAGGATATCGCGGTCTTCATGTAGTACCCCAGCGCTATAGAGGAGATGGAGGGCTCTCTCGATTCGAGGAATGACTCTAGGAGGAGGAACTCTGTATACTCAGAGACCGCTCCATTTGTGTATCGCAGAAGGGACAGAGCTGCGATCATATTGTGGACTCGGTGGTCATCAAACGACCTGATTGGCAGACCTGATCCATCAGGAATGTCTAGTCGGGCAACCACTCTTGCAGCCAGTCTCAACCAAGGATTTCTCAATCCCGGGCTCACGTCCTTCAATCCCTCAATTGAGTCTGAAGGCACGTATTTGGAAAGCATGAGCACGATGGCAAAAAGGTTTGGGTCCGGGTTCTCACTAGCTCCAAGCTGAAGGTCATAATTTTCAAGCAATTCTTCCGGAAAAACGCGGTCTCTATCGAGCATGGAATAACGGATCGTTGGTGTTAATTCTTGTGTCTGAGGCACCACGAGCATCGTGCTAATGGCGGAGAGTCTAATGGCAGAGAGTGTATCACCCCCCATAGCCGAGGCAACGGCAGTGAGGGAGGAGGTGTAGAGGGGCAAATCACCCTTTGCTGTGATGACAGTGAGATACTGAACTGCTAAGGGACATGATTCTCGACATATGAAGGCATAGATGACCAGGAAGAGCAAGGAGATGAGCTGCTTGTGATACTCGGAAGGAGTATCTTCAAACCAATTGGCAAATAAAGCAGGGTTTCGAGCATTTCGAAACAGCCATGGGTGTTTGCGACTGCTGGTGAGAATGTGTAACCGATTGGTGCTTTCTGGAGAACATGACATGGCGGCGAGTGTGACCACAGCTTCAAGTAATCGCACGGAAGAGTAGGCACGACCATCCCGTCTCGGGGCATGATCCAAAAGGATTGATAGACATATCCCAATCAGGAATGGCTCCCTTTTTGGTCGCCACGGCTTGCTACGGAGCTCTGACAATGTGCTTAAAAGCCATAATGATTCTTCTCTGGTCAGTTCCATTCTTCGTGTCACATTTATAAGGTTGGACTCCGTTTGTTCAACTTCATCCCTGTTCCAATGCTTGTAGAAGCGGTTGTCAAACACCGCCCCTACAACTTGAGCCCAAGGGACATTGGAAGTTTCCGTCCGCTGAAGGAGAGCTCGTACTGTGGCCATATACATCAGTTGCCATGTGTAAGGTCCACGCAACGAAATGGCTACTATTGCGACCAGTATGGCTGGAGGGCAGTGTAAGAAGTACTCCTCATCATCCACTTTCAAGATAATCCAGTCAGGCAGGTTGAATAATGGTCGAGTGTTAAGTGTCGCGCTACCCGCAACCTGCCACACCGACCACTGCAACGCTTCGCTGTGTTGAGAATTCGGGGCGCCGTCATGAATTCTCTGCAAGGCCGATGCTACCGTGGGAAGATGTACTTCGTCCACCATTGCTTCTACGGACAGAACTTCAAAGTTTGTCTCTGGATAGGGGCGCAATTTCTGAAGGATAATCTGGATAGACCGGCGGATACGACCCAGCGCTGTTGCTGGCATGATATCCATTTCTGGTAATATGAATTTATAACGCCCTGAACAGAAATAAGCATGCGCACGTTGGTACACCGTGGCCAAGGTGCGCGAAAGAGGAGAGTGGAAGGGCGAAGAGGTAACAATCACAGATATGGACGTCGTCATCACGTAATACAGGATTCCAATCCCAAATATCGCTGTGGTCACACCGAATGAGGGTGTACTGATGTGAAAAAGAAACAAGATGAGACCGATGGAAAATAGAAGAATGGATATCTGGATGAGCAATGGGAGTATTGAGACCATCTCTGGGAGCTTCCAGCGCTCCATCCCGAGGTACCGGAATTCACGTGTCTTTGCTCGTTGCTCTGGGAGAGACATTGCCCGTAAGCCACGGTCGAATTCGCGTACCCAGCTTTTGATGAGCATGGC
>Ga0307515_10025231_pt1 | contig 10298 bp, 1 predicted proteins | sample 17_EM_MG_FD_194513 | JGI IMG/M metagenome (GOLD analysis project Ga0307515, IMG submission 194513) | Populus trichocarpa ectomycorrhiza microbial communities from riparian zone in the Pacific Northwest, United States - 17_EM | ecosystem: Host-associated > Plants > Roots > Unclassified | place...
ATTGTTGAATGCAGCAGTATGCCGCACCTTAGTCGATACTATACGCTACACGTTATAGTGCGCGGAATGCGCATTTGGCCGCCAAATGCTGCCAAATGCTGCAAAAATGCTGGTAAATTTTTTCCTAACGGAGTTATATAAAGTTACCTAAAGAATTATAGGATAGAACTAAGTAAATAAAAGGACGCGAAAGAGCTATATTATCTAAGAGCCGCTAGTCTAATACGTCTTATACTACTTAGCTAGACAGATAAGAGCGGTCTCATTTAACTAGAATGGAGTCCCCTTGCTTACTATTTTAGGTTTATAGTAAGGGTAAGGAGCGTATACGGTTACTAACTATACCTTTATTTTAAAAGATAGAGAGAAATATAGGTTTTAGAAGTCGTTAGGGGATAACAACCTAGGTAGGGGAGGTATATAGTAGTATAATTTAGCCCCCAAGATTTAATATTTAGATTAGGTATAGCTTTAGGAGAGCCTAGGCCTTCTATAGTTATATAAATTGATTTAAAGCCCTAGAGTCTTTAATAACTTAGACACGACTAATAGATAGATAGTTTCTTTAAATATACTCTTTTCTTCTTTTCTTATAGACTGCTTTTCTACTAGTTACTACTAACTAACTACGACCGAATAAACCAACTAATAGCACCGTGACTTCCTGTCTAAGAGAGCCCGTACCCTTCTACACTATATAAAAATTCTAAGAGTTAACGACTAAGTAAGAACTTGGGCTATGTTAGATTAGAACCTTTTAAAATTATATAAAGGATTTTACTAGTTATATTTAAGTTAGACTTACTAGCTAAAATAAAATCTACCTTATATAATATATTGTAATACTAGAGCTAGTATATAGGAATATTAAGCCACTAGCTTATAAGGTAAATATACATAAATAGTAAGAAGAAGACAAATAGTAAGAAGACAAATAGTAAGTTTTAAGAATTATTAGTTATAAGGATATTAATAATAAAATATAGTATAAAATAAAGTAGATAGGCTATAATAAGACTATAGTAAAACCTCCTTAGCACGATATAGGGTATATAATAATATTATCTATATTATAACCTACACCCCTTAACCAAGCCTTTTTTGGTACAACATTACGATAATCTAACTTTTAACGATATTGTTAAGCACCTACTACTAATATCGGTATAAGTAGATTTTAATTCGTTGGATTTAGCCTTTACTTATTATAAGTTTAGCTATTAAATCTATTACATAACAATTAAAATCCATTAAAATTACCCTTAGATCTTACTCTCTATACCTAATTCTATCTTATTTATTATAGTAAGACATTAAAATTTTATAAGGCGATGCCGTTACGGCTTTACCGATTATAAGCGCCAGAAAATACGCACCCACTACTAAAAACACCCCAGTCTACTATAATTAGAGGTTTCTTGCTAGGTAAGTAACTTCCTCCATTATAATATTAATTAATTCTTAATATTAGAAATACTAAGCGATAAATCCTAATAGCCTAATTAAGCTAAATTATAACGTGGGTAAAGTGTATAAGAGCGAAAGAGAGCTACCGAATATCCTCTTCTAGAGAAGGCTCTCTTTAAGTAGCACTAGCGCCTATAAAACTCTTGTATTCCTATTACTGGCGACCTTATATATACTGCCGCCACTTAATTATAGCAACAAATACCTATACTAGCGATAATAATTAAGCTAAAGTAGTCGCTTGGCTAGTTGGAATGCTTTAAATCTCGCAACGGTATTTATAAGAGGAAGTAGTACGGTAAGGCTGCCTTAGCTAATATGGAGGGAGCAAAAGATCGTATAGTAGAGCTTTAAGCAATTATCGCGCCTTATTTACTAAAGGATGTCTATAATCTAGATAAGATAGGGTTATTTTAGAAGGCTATACTAGATACTACATTAGCTACTAAGGCTCTATTAGAAATAAAGAAGTAAAAGGCACGAATCTCTTTAGGTAATTACTCTAATACAAATAGTTTAGATAAGTTTTCTCTTCTTATAATTAGCTTATTACTAAAGCTATATTACTTTATAAGTAATCGGATTAATATAGCCTCTATAAATATTATATAGAGGTATAATAAGAAAGCCTAGATAACAACGGTAATTATACTTAAGTGGCTTACCTAGTTTGATAAAGGGATACACGGTAGAAAGATACTACTTTTAATTAACGGCTTTAGCGCCTATAAAGCAGCTGTTTAAACACTTATTAAGAATGGCTCTCTTAAGAATATACGTGTAGAGTTCCTTCCTACTAATTATACCTTATTATATTAACCTTTTAATTAAGGGATAATTGCAAACTTTAAGCTGCTCTACTAGCGATACTAGCTGTAATTTATAGTGGAGCTCTCGCTTTAAGATAAGGATCTAATTAAGTAGATGCACGTCTTATAGGCAATTTAATAGTTAATTAAAGCTTAAAAGGAAGTTACACTATAAACGATTAAGAATTGCTTTATTAAATCTATATTATTTAGCTCTTATATAGGCCCACGGCCTCGCCCTAAAGATTATTTAAATTCTCCTATAGTTAATAAGATGCAGTAAATAGCAGAACAACTACTTATAGTAGGAAGAATTCGCGCTATAATAAATATTTAGAATTTTATTAAGCTACTAGGTAAGAAAGTAGAGGATTTATTAGAGGATCTTATTAAGCACGTAGCAGAGCTCTATATAGAGCCCGATTGCGGTACGGAAACAAATAAAGAGGTTGTTAAGCAACTTTAAATTAAGCTTAATAAGGTGCTTGTGGCCTTATAAAAGCTTTGTTTTTATAAGGAGTAGTAAAGCAATTCTAATAGAGACGTAATTACGACTCTATTAAGGCACGAGCGTTAAATTCAAGGCCGACGACCTTAAAACACCAAGCAGCAATCGATCGCGATATATTTTAGTATACCCGATCGCCTAGTTACGACTTCACGCGCGTAGATACATAATATCATTACCTAATTTTGATTTTGGGTGCATTTTACATATAAGTATGTAATACAACAATACCCTTGGTATTACGATACGCTCGGCTAAGCAAACTGTATCGTACTAAAGAGATTTTACTATAAGTTACTTAGAGTTATTTCCCTCTCTATTAGAACGGAATTTCTTTTTTTAGCCTCTTTTAGTTTATAAAAGCCTTATTAGTAAGATGGAGCTCCTTTAAGTAAAACTTTTTATAACCCTTCTTAAGATAGGATAACTAAACATAAGCGGCTAGTTAAGTATTAAGTATTTAAGACTCTTTAGTATAAAGACGTTAAATTTAGCTATAGTATAATCTTACTTACTATATAAATGCTTAAGGTTACCATAGGCTACAGAGAGTTAGTCTTTTAACTTTTTAGCGGTGGATTAAATCCAAAACTCTATAATAAATTAGAAAAGACGTTAAACGCCTATAAAAAATAATAAGACGTGTATACTTAGTGTTAAAGGTATACTAAACATTATATAATAATTCCATATTCGCTTATATATACTTAGTATATAAAGAAGGTTAGTAATTAGATATAGCCGTAATTATAATATATATTAACTTATTTTTAGTATAATAAGAATAGGACGGTATAAATTTACTAAGTAATAATATAGTAGTTATAAGCTAGTTATAATAATTAGATATAGAGGACCTAATAAAAGGTATTAAAAAAATAAAGGTTATTGTAGGAAGACGGTTAGGCAGAATATGGCAGAATGCGACAGGGTAGCAGAATACGGCAGAATTCGGTAGGGTGGCGGTGTAGAATTCTGCCGGCCCTATCGTTGAACGCACCAATTAGGATTTTCTATGCCGGGCATAGAAAATCGCTATTGGCTCGACTGAGGGCGGTAAGCGGAACTAACATCTTTGTAATAAAAATAGGGAGGCGTGTAAATAGAACCTTAAGAATCCAACTACACACCGCACTGCACGTATATTACGTCTATTGCACTATATTAAAGTATACTAACACTAATTAGTAAGCGCGCATAGATTAGGAGACACGTAGATAGCTTGGAAGACAGTTATACTGCCCACCTTACAGCAGATTGGAAGATAGTTATACTTATCCACCTTTTATATCAGCCTATTTCAGTTAAAGAGAAGAAGAGAAACCACCTAGAAGTACTTGTCTAGTATCCACGACGACTACTAGATATCTCGTTCTATCTATTCTAAAGGACCACTGCGTAAAACACCTTATCCTACTTAACCGCCTCCTTAACCGCCTCCTTAACCGTTCTACTACCTTTACCCTATAAATACCCTTACCCTTACCCTTACCCACCCAAATAATATATAAAATACAAGATATTAGGAATAGAGAAAGATTAGGAGGAAGAAGCAGCTAAATGGGAAGATAGAATTAACCTAACAGAAGTCACTAAGGATGAGCTAACTGACTACGTATAATGCAAGATATACGTATATACGGAGATATATAACTAGCTAGACTTAACACTCTGGGAATTATTCTAGGGAGATTTTAAGGACTTTACGGTCGATATCTTTACGTAAATCCCCTTATACTGGCTTTAGCAACTACGTGATTACCTAAATATCAGAGGAGTATAGGTTAATATTAACTATAAATAAGGGAAAACGCTCCCTTAGTCTTTATATAAAATAGTATAAGAAGAAGACCAAATTAAATAGAGTAGAGAAATGATTAAATTAGCCGATAATAAGTACGGACTAATACTATCTAGATTAATTAAGGTATATATAATAAAGGGCACTTTAGAGGAGCAATAATAAGCTAAAGCTACTGTAACCTAACTAACCAGTACACTAATTACCTCTACCTCTACACTATCTGCTATACCTTAACTTATAACTACCTCCACCTTTACACTATCTATTACGCCTTAATCTGCAATAATAATATAGTAACTCTACGTATAACCTATAGACGAGGAGAACTGCCCTATCACTGCGACCGGCTATAGAAAGGAAATTGTAAATGTAGCTAAGATATATACAGAGGAGTAGAAATACGGTGGTATAAATAAAAGCCTTAACTATAAATTGACAATATTCTATGATATCTGTAATTAAGCGGACGTACCCTAAGAAGCCTACCTTAAGGCATTCCCTACCATATTAAAAAGGACTAGCTTTAGACCACTTCTATATAAACTAACTATCCTACCTATTATTTGCTAAAGCTTGCAAGCACCTTTAGAATTTCTTTAAGGGATTAGGATTTTAATGCAAGAACCTAGACAAGTGGAATACCATTATACTTATAATAGTAATGGCAGGAAATATAAATAATTTTATAAGCGAATGCCTCTAATTGCTAATTTATAGACTTTATTAACTACAGCACGGCCTTAGACCCACCTTATAAACCATAGACTTCCTTTATAATAAAATTATTACTTCTTACTAGGGAATACTAGTATATAGATATGTAGTCTCTAACCTACCGGATAACTTTGGAGCCCTTATTAATAAACTTTAATTATCTATTATAGTATACGAGAAAGAGTATACGGAGAAGATATAAACTTTCTTTACGGACCGATAATTCTATAGAAGAGATAATAACTATAACCGTAATAACCGCAGTAACCGTAGTAACCCCCTATATAACCGCAACTAATAGAAACTACGTTGCTTTATATATAATAAAGAAGGATATCGCTTATAGAAACATATTAAAGAGGAGCAAAAAGAGTCTAAGACTAAGTTTAAAAATAAGTTTAAGGACCGCTTCTAGGAGCGAATAAAGCAATATATTATAGACTATAAAGGCGATAACGACGAGGACAACGATAAGGACGACGAGATCACCGACGTATTTAACGCTTTGGTAGTCAACATGGACCCTAGCACTTTATTGGATGAGGGCGACTAGGCTATAGTATACTATACTTTATATGGTAAGATTGAACTAGACAATGTAACCGCTATAGTGTTAGAACTAGCCAATAGAGCATATAGCTATGTAGTTATAACCATTAATACTATGATAGATGCATTCCCTACTGACATAGACCCGTTTGCGTATAATATAACCTTATGCTACACCTCTATAAAGTTTATGGGTATAATAATTGACACTAGAGCCTCTAAACGTTCTATAGTAGGATATAGTTAGTTTCTTGTACTTAAAAAGATTAATAAAGTATAGTTAAACGAGTCTATGAGAGGTATAGTTAGCGTATAGTTCGGAATAGGCTCTACATCTTCTATTAGTTCTATTAAAGTAGCTATACCGATAGGTACAGTGGAGTTTCACGTTGTTAAAGTTGATACCCCCTTCTTGCTTTGCCTAGCAGATATGGATAACTTATAAGTGTACTTTAATAACCTAAAGAATGTTCTAGTAGCCCCCTTAAAGACCGTATTAGTCGTATGCCGATTTGGACACCTATTTCTACTATAGAATACTTTATTGTACGTATTTATTACGGAGTTTTTTTAACCAAAACCTATGCTACTTAACTGATATAGAATTGCGACGCCTACACTGACGCTTTGGATATCCGTTAGTAGAGCGACTTAAAAGAATATTGGACCGCGCTGGCTATAAAAATAATGCTAATCGTAAGACCCTTAAGCATATTACCTGCTATTGCTTATACTATTAAAAACACGGAAAGTTACTAGGCAGATTTAGATTTATTTTAAAAGACGACATTAATTTCAACTACTATATCATTATTGATATTATATATATTAACGGCAAGCCTGTACTTTATATTATTAATAAAGGCACCCGATTTTAAGTAGGTAGATAGCTATAGAATATTAGCGCTAAGCATATATAGGATATGTTATAAGTGTGCTGGATTAATATATACCTAGGCCCCCCAAATATAATTGCACACGACGCTAGTAAGAACTTTATTAGTAGAGAGTTTAAGTAATACGTGACTAATATGGGTACTACTACAAAAAGCGCACCGGTTGAAGCTCACAACTTAATCGGCATAGTAGAGCGTTACCACGGCCCCTTACGACGTATATACCATATTATTACTTCCAAGATACTAGGAATTAATAAGGATATAGCACTACAAATAACCTTTAAAGTAATTAACGACTCCGTAGGACCAGACGGCCTAATACCTATACTGTTGGTATTTGGAGCGTACCCCTAAATAATAGAGTCCGACGCACCTTTACCTATAGTAATATAACGTGCGATTGCATTTAAGAAAGCTATAGAGGAAGTAAAGAAGATATAAGCGGAGCGCTAGGTTGCAGATATACTTAATATATATAATGGCCCCAGCACTACCGCAATTTATAATCTACCCCTTAACTCTCTAGTACTAGTCTAGAGAGAAGGTAATATAGGATAACCTAGATACTAGGTAGGACTATATAACCTACTAAATATTAAAGGAAAAACGTATACTGTTAACCTACCTAGCGGCCCTACAAAGTTCCGTAACACTATTATTAAACCGTACTTAACAGACCTTAGACATATTTAAGTTAAAGATATTTAAGTTAATAATACCTAAGTTAATAATATCCAAGTTAACGAAACTGTTTTAAAAACTACCTAAATATATAAACCGTCTATAGAAACCGTCTCTATATAGGAACCGTCCCTTACTAAAACTAGAGAAGCACAACCACCTTGCTGAGGAAGAGGAAGACCCTGCAAGTATCCCCCTTACGTTAATACTGCCGATATCACTGTATTCTTGCAAGAGGATAGCAACTATAAGCAGTTTAAGATGTCCCGTTAAAAGGAAATTATAGGGCTGATTGAAAAGGGCGTATTTAAGATAATTAACCCTTAGGACATACCCGTAGGAGTTAGAATCTTTAACTTATGATTTATAGATGAGATTAAGAACCCTAGTACTAATAAAGCCTTTAAGAAATTAAGACCCGTTGTCTAAGCGTATAACGATCTTAAGGAGGGTATTATACTAACCCAGTTACCTACTATTTAATGAGTTAGCTAACGCCTTATTCTATGTATCGCAGCGATACTATAAGGCAATGGCACACAGTTATACCTATAAGATATCTCCTAGGTGTATGTCTAGTCTCTTATAAAGTTAAATTAAGACTTCTATATCCGACCACCTTATAAGTTGGGAAGCTAACTAGGTATTGGAAAGAACTTAATCCTAAAAGTAATTAAGCCTTTATACGGTGTTCTAGAAGTAGGTAATTACTAGTTTACGACCTACTATAATTATTATATTAAGGAGCTGAATATGAACTCATTAACGTATAATCCTTACCTCCTATAGAGCAACACTCCCAACTACTTTGGTATTGTTGGCCTTTAAACTAATAACACCCTATTCCTAGCTAATACCACCTTCGTAGACGCGGAGCAACAACATTTGGAAAAGGCTTACTTTCTCGTAAAAGAACGCGAGCAACTTACGGTTGAGCAATTACTTAAATTTAATAGATGCATTATTTAACTCTCTTGGGAAGGCAATATTATAATAACCTAGGAATACTAGTGTAAGAACCTGAATACGGTCCGCCTTAGTAAGATAGCTACAACTACGAGCTTAAAAGGTATTGTCTGTAATGCACTAACTATAAAGGAACAATACGTTGCGTAACGCGCAAGAGGTGCGTATATTGCCTTTGTATATTAACCAGAAGCTTCCTTTAACCTCTCCTTTGCCGCCTAGGTAATTAACCCTAAGAAGGAAGATGTTATAGCACTTAATAAACGACTATAATCGCAGATTGATAATCTAATAAGAGGCCTTACGTTTGTTAAATTGGACATTAATATATTACGCCTACTTGCCTTTACTAACGCCTTATTTACCAATAATAAGGACCTCTTGTTATAAATAGGATATATACTGGTATTGGAGGACGCGTTATATAAGGCTAACATTATCCACTAGTTGTTAATTAAGTGTAAAAGAGTTACTAAAAGCGTACTAGCCTTAGAACTCTACGTAATGGCCTACGGATTTAATATCGGCGCCACAGTTAAGTTAACCGTTGAATAACTCCTATAGATCGAACTCCCACTCGTACTTTACACTAACTTAAAATTACTTTACAAATATCTCGTTAAGCTAGGCACTATATAAGAGAAACGCCTTATAATAGACGTTATATATCTTTGTTAGTTATATAAACGTAAAGAAATTACGGAAGTTAAGTGGATTAATAGTAATAGCAACCCTGCTGACTTAATAACTAAGAGCAAGGCATCTATAGCCCTTAAGAAGTTAATTGATACTAATTACTTAAAACTATAGGCTATAGAGTAGGTAAAACGGAAGGACATTTAATGCGAAAGGAGATTTGATATAAAGAAGTTAAAAGCAGTAATGTGTTAAAACACACTTACTATTATAAGAGAGGTTCTATTAGTCTTCTAGCATTTAAAAGAGTTGCTAGTATAGGAAGACGGTTAGGCAGAATATAGTAAAATGCAATAGGGTGGTAGAATACGGCAGAATTCGGTAGGGTGGCGGTGTAGAATTCTGCCGGCCCTATCGTTAAACGCACTAATTAGGATTTTCCATACCGGGCATAGAAAATCGCTATTGGCTTAACTAAGGGCGGTAAGCGGAACTAATATCTTTATAATAAAAATAGGGAGGCGTGTAAATAGAACCTTAAGAATCTAACTATATACCGCACTACATGTATATTACGTTTATTGCACTATATTAAAGCATACTAACAGTTATTAAATTAAAAATAGAAATATTATACCTCTAATAAATAACTTAGAGATGGGAGATATCTTTAAAAATAAAGATAAAAAGAAGGTGGATAGTATTACGGATCTTGTATTAGTAGTAGTATAACTACTAAGAGATATAAATAAGTTAGTTAAGATAGTATAGAAAGCGCTAGAACTAATTAGGCTATAAAATAAGGAGTAGCTAAGTTACATAGCTAGTTATATTATAAGTTTAAAATATAGAAATATAGGAATATAGGAATATAAGCGACGTACTAATATACTTAGTATATTCTTAGGCGTAGTATTAAATATTTAAAAGGATATAGTCCCTACCTAAATAGTTCTTTTTTTTTAGTAAATCTTAGAATATAATTAAAGTTAATCTATTAAGCAACCTACTCCACTAGTTATATTTACGTTATTAACTTCCTATTTACCTATATACCTAGCCCATTAATAAGTCTACCATAAGGGTGGAAACCTTTACCACACATGCAACCTTACCAAAAGGTAGCGCCACACCCTAAAACTTACGCATACTCATCTTATCATCAAAAACAATCGATTTTCTAACTTTCAAGACCTAATTCCTACTGCCTAGCGAGCTAGAGGTGGATTTATTTGTCGTTTTACCTCCTTTTCCCAACAGAAAAA
>Ga0307515_10025232_pt1 | contig 10297 bp, 7 predicted proteins | sample 17_EM_MG_FD_194513 | JGI IMG/M metagenome (GOLD analysis project Ga0307515, IMG submission 194513) | Populus trichocarpa ectomycorrhiza microbial communities from riparian zone in the Pacific Northwest, United States - 17_EM | ecosystem: Host-associated > Plants > Roots > Unclassified | place...
ACTAGCCGTAACCCGTAATAGGTTGTATCCAGCAAAACCTGGAAACTCGGATTTGCGAGTGCGAGCGATTCAAGGCCAGGCACTGGGTGTTGTTGTGCAGAATGGTACATTATAGCATGGTCGGCCTCGCATCTTGCCTCCCTCAATGTTACTATAAACAAATGTCATTGGTTGAGGAAAAGCCGGTAGTATATATTACAAATAGACCGAGATGTATAGTACGAAGTAGATCGAGATATTCCTAAGTGTAAACTTGAGTCGTTGACTTGATAGTTAAGTGCGAGCTTGCTTGGTCGGAGTGGCCTTATCCTCAAAGGATATTCCTGCCTTTCGCTTCCCCTTGGGAGTTGGGGTCAGTGCTGCGAGGGAAGTCAGCCCGGGACATAGCGCAGGAATCAGAGCACTCACCTTGAGTCACGTAGGACGGTGGCGCAGACCCGAGAAATGTTACCGATAAAATATCAACGTGAAACCTTGTTGACGTTCCAACAACTATCGTGCCGTTCAAAATTCCAGTGGTGCTGATGAACTTGGGGCTGTTTTGATTCGGGATCGGTTTGTTGACCCACGCCGCGGGAAAGGTCCCACTCCAGGGGAATACAGCCTTCTGGCTGTGGAGACCAACCCACTGGTTGGCGTCAATGTCAAATGACGCAGCTTCCGGAGTAATTTTGCCGGGTCGGCCACAGACCCTCACCACAGGAGGATGTTTTGCAGGTGCGTCGTCGACAGGGAAAAGCTAGAGCGTTCATCAGGAGGCTGAGAAACGGGAAAAACACGGGCACACTCACATAGAATATATCTCCCATGAGATCCATCTCATCTTCGGAATCGACTTTGATCCCCGCATCAGAAACAGCTGCCGCGTCAAACAAAGCAACCTAAGATTTCGTTCAGTTGCGGAAACAGAAAAAATGCAATATGAACCTACCGTCGTGTTGACAAACCATCGACTTTTTGGCAAGAAGTCATAGTTATACTTATTGAAGTATTTGAAGACGCCCAATATGGGACCCGGAGGGGTATAAAAAGCACCCGTGACATACAGAGTCTTAGGCTTGCCTGGGGTGGTAGCGATCGCATCAAGGACCATCACACCACTGATCTCTGCCCGGGCCGAGGTATCAGCAACGCTGTCGGTAGCCATGAGTTCAAGGTTGAGTGAGAGAGGAGAATCGAGGGTGACGAATGTCGTGCTACGATGGCCAGGTGAACACGGGTCAATATATAGGTCATGGGGGAAGCCTGGGAAGTTCCAGAAATTTCCACTGATCAGCCCGTTGTGACAGCCATGGAACTTTCACGAAACTACTGCGGCGGGAGTGAGCTGAAACCTAAGCAAGCAAATTACGTGAGACATACCATGTCTACCAAAACTTCTGGGTACACGACGTTTTTTGTCCGACAGTTACCCCTCTCTTCCTCGGGTAAGAGGACTTGAATGTTTTGGCTACTTGTAGCCCGGGACAATGCTACATAGAGTTGGCCGTGCGAGAATACCGGGGTGCGAAGGTCGACGCCAATGTGCTTCACCGACTGTCCTTGCGCTTTATTGATTGTGAGCGCAAATGCAAGGCGGACTGGGAATTGCCGTCGTTTTAACACAAACGCAAAGCCGGTTTGACCTTCTGTAGGCGAGAGGGTGATCCGAGGGATCAATGCAAGTTGACCATCGTATTCGCCGCCGATCAGTTTGACCTCCAACACCCGCCTCGACATCCGCAGCAAAATCATCCGTGTCCCGTTGCAGAGCCCTCTCGCAGGGCACAGGTTCCGTAAGAGAATTAGCGGAGAGCCCAGCTTCAGTTTGAGATCACCGGGGGGCAAGCCAGAGGGATCCAGTGTGCGCAGAAACTCGGGAGGAATGTTTGATCCGGAAATCCCATCATCGGCTCCAGCTTCGTCCACCACGCTGTCAACGCTCAAAAGACTCTCTGCCTCGCCAGGCATCATATCAAGGATCCGTGTGTTGAGATCTGTGACATCGCTATTCCGTGGCGAAAGGATCATGCGGTCCAAGAAATAGTCTGGAGGTGGAAGAGGCAAAGACCGAATCCCAGGATAGGTCCTGTCGATGAAGGCGTTGGCATCGGGAGAGATGATCTCGTGAGGAAGTTGTACGGTCGCGTCGTCTGCAAGCCCGTGTCCATGACCGATTTCAAGTAGCCAAGAAGAAAATGAGTGAGCATCCAAGGCATTGGCCACACGCATGTTCCGGATGAGCTTCAAAACCTTGATATGTCTCCAAAGGTCTGACCGCAAGAGCGTGGCAGAAACTATGTCCTCTCTTGAGCCTCGAGGCACAACCGGGAGAATCTGTTGGAAATCACCGCCAAAAACTACCGTGATTCCACCAAATGGGCGATCAGGTGCACCGAGTATATCCCGGCAGGTGCGGTCTACAGCTTCAGCAGCATATCGGTGTTGCATGGTTATCTCGTCCCAGATGATGAGCCTTGTATTCCGGATCAACTCTGCGAGTCTCCCTTCCTTGCGAACTGGACACATAGACTCTGGACTGAGCGAAAGTGGGATTTTGAACATAGAGTGTGCCGTACGTCCACCGCAAAGGAGAAGCGATGCAATCCCAGAGGATGCAACACACAGCACAATCCATCCATGACTGCGCACCGTGTTGCAGACCGTGTTATAGACAAAGGTTTTTCCGGTCCCACCAGGCCCGTTGAGGAAAAAAGTCTGGCCAGTTTGTGTTTCAACAGATGAGATGATCTGTTGATGAGCATCGAGTTGTTCAGGGTTGAGCTGCGCCAAACGCTCCGTTGCGAGGTTCCGTTCACGGTCACGATTGTAATTGAGTTGCTCGCCAATGAGGGAATTCTCGGCCACACCTGCCCAATCGCGCTCGGGGATTGGCATCTCAGGGAAGTCTTTGAGTTGTTTCCTCTGCGTCTTCATCAACACCCGTTCAATGAGCCAGAGGCCATAGTCAAAGATTTCGTCGTCGTGTGGATCCTGGCGCCCGCTGCGTCGTAGTCGATATCCCAAGTCGTCGCAAATGTGTACGCGAAATTCGTTCCAGAGGAGTTCCGGTTTGGCAGGAGAGCAGAAGAGGAGTAGAGTTGCAAACAGATCTCGTAACCGCTCGCCTGTCTGCATGACTGACGCTTCCAGTAAGCACTGTCGCCACTCTCCATCATCTTCAAGCAGCCCTCGAGCGAGACAGGCTTCACGGAATGTGGGATAGGTGACACCGCCAAATGTTCGCAAGCTTTCGAAAGACGTTGGGCCTTTAACCACCGTCAACAGTGTTCGCAGATAAAACCGTTCGTCGTTTGCACTCGGCGGAACAAAGTACATCCGTCCAAGTGCGAAACCATTCTTCCGGATGTGCCACTCCTTGTCCCGTTCGTTGTAGACAAACTGTTGAGGAAATTCTTGATATGTCAACTGTCGAGCGACTGGTGCCATCTCTGAATTTGCGTTGGCTCTGAAAAACGCAGTCAGCGTGGTCTTCTCTCCAGTGACACGGGCAAGTATCTGTTCTCGGGGCTCATCAGGATCAAACGTGACGAAGTGATATCCTGGGAGGTGCACTTGTAGCCGAACAACGTTGGGGACTTGTCGGTGGATGACAAAGTGAAAAATGCGCCAAACAGCTTCTATGGCTGATATGTAGCGTGAATCAATGAATCGCTGAATTTCATCGTTTTTCGAAACCTGCACATCCAGTGTCAGTCAACAGGGGGAGCATGTAGATAGTGCAAACCGGCTCACCTCAAGTGTTGCGCGGTCAGAACCTTTATGGATATACTTGTGAACATACTTGAGAGTGGAGAAAGATACCAAACTTTCAACGTTGATGTGGCAGTCGAACTTTGCAGAAAGATAGGGGTTGTATGGGACGATCCATCGATTATCAACCATAACCCCGTTGACGTTGTATTCCCGGCCATCGTCAGGTCGATAATAGAGTGGGTAGCCCTCCCCATCAACGCTCGTGTGCGGTTGGAAAGCCTTTGGGAAATGTTTCGTACACTTCCCATTCTCGAGACATCGATCACCACAGCAATGAACCATACACCTCTTCACGGTCTCGAACAGCATGGGTTCCGTCTCTGGATCCGGCCAATATGCCCGAATCGTGGTGTCGATGTCGGTGGGGGTGAGAATCTTCTCTCCGTCTTTGAGGAAAATCAAAATGTGTGCATGAGGTAAACCGCGCTTCTGAAATTCGATTGTATAGACGTAGGCGACAGCTTTACCAAAGATGCCCTTCTTGTAGATCTCCTCGATGATAACCTTCTTCTTCATATGGAAAACCCTTGCGCAGAGATCCGGTCGGTCCGCTGCTGTTTGCCCTGGAAGAAGCTCACGAACAATCTCTGGCCAATTCGGGTTGCACGTGACGGTGATGAAGAGGTCGATCTGTCGATAGTAGCGAGCCAGTGCCAAAGAATCCTGGAGACACTGCTTCATGTATCGTGGGCCACCAGTGTACGATGACGGGAGAATAAACCGTTGCCCGACGTCGTTGAGGTCCATATCGTCATCGATCGCATCAGCGAGACCCGAGTACAGTGACGCCCGTATGTCGCTTTGATGGTGACGGAGGTAGCTAAGACGGTTCTGATCGGCGGCTGCCCACATGTCGACCAAGTACTGTTGGAAGAGACGACCACTTCGGAGGAGCAGGGAGAACTCGTCCTGCCGGTGCTGAATGCGATAAGCGACGTAATCTGTTGACGAAAGTCGGTTCTCCTTTGAAGGGGACATCTGGAGGTTGTAGTGGTACCCGTCTTCCCCACGTATAAAGAGGAAGGGATACTGGAGGCATTCGTACATTGGAGATCCATCACTGATCCTGCGGAGAGGGCCATCCCGAAGGTGAACAACAACGTCCCGGCGACCGTATGATTGGGTCCCATCGCCAGGGATCACAACCGCAATTTCGTCAGCTGTTGGAAGGTTCCAGCGGCGTCGATCGCGATTCTGGTTTGCCGTGAGCTGAATCGACACGTCTTCGCATTCCTGTTCCTCGAATACCTCCAGAGCATACTTGAAAATGCGAGCCCAGCGGTGGTGCGTGAGGATGAGGTTTTGCAAGCATTCCATGATGATCGGGTCGAGTGTTGCATTGCGCTGCATCCGATGTTCAAGGGCCTCGCGTGGGTCGTATATATATAACTGTGCATACACGGGGCGATCCCCACGATGCGGGAGGAGAGAACCGAGCCGGTGACAGAGCTCGCCATGGACTCGAAATGTCGGAGGTCCTCCCCCACCTTCGTTGACACTGTTGTCCACCTCGACCCCGAGTGATGTGAACGCGAGAGCTGCGTTGTATTGGCGAATGTTTTGACGGAATTTATCGGCCTGCGGTGTTGCTGCTGTGAAGAAGTCGATGAGTTGTTCGGGTGGGGGTGCCATGGGTGGTAGTTTGATATCCCCGCGGTCACAGCACATCGCAAATAACGGATGAGCATCACTGCTCCCACTACCCGTTGACCTTTCCGAGAGCCAGTGTAGGGCCTCGCAGTGGGGACAGGCCCGATCCATCCGTCCAAGGTCGTGCCTCTGGGCCGGCTCGCGATACGGTCGCCGCGCGACAGGCAAGACTCGTGTCGTGTGCGCCGCGGGCCTGCGATCAGTATTAGAGTTCTGTGTTGATGGAGGCGTGGGGAGTAGAACACCCCGCAGTCCTGCGGCAGGCTTGTGACGTTCAAATACCCATACGCACGGAAATGCGCACCGATGTACCCACCATTGATTGCTGCTGCAAAAGCTCGCGTTCACGCCGTTCCCTCTCGCGCCGCCGACGCTGAGCTTCTGAGCGGTTTCCAGAGGCCCGCTGGCCTGGTTGTGAACTCCGCGATTCATGTTGAGGCGTGCGGGAGGTTGGCTCTGGCGTGAGGAGACCGAAGCTCTGAAATGCGTCTGTTAGTTTTTTCCAAATGCAAGTGTACTGTGTGTGCACACATCTGTCGCATTCCGTCGATTGAATATCCCCAACGAAGGGACTGGACCCGGTGGGGTGAACCCTCCCTAGTTAGAGCTAGGGGTCAGAGGGTGCCTATGCTAAACCACGAACACTGAGGTACTCACCGGCACACGGCGTTGGCTCTCGCGACCGTCCTGCTCACGGTCAAGTCGGGAAGCATGCCGGCGGCGACTCCGAGGAGTCGCAGGAACACCATCGGGCATCAACCTGTGCGAGCATTTCAGAGACCCCGAGATAGTACCACTGCGGTTGTCTTACCTCTACCGTTTTTTCTAACGGTTGAGAACGCCTATGGCTCGGCCACCTGCTAATAAAAGCCACCATTGCCGCTACGCGAATATTTTCCATGATTTTCCTACAGTTTCCAGGACAGGAAGCCTCCACTGTGACTGTCGGTATCGGACAACCCGGTAATCCCGATGGGAACACGTGTTTGCTGACACGGCGAGCCACCTTCAGAGAACCCCTGGTGCATGTCCGCGCCATGTTCTCGAACTTTCGATGTGGCCGTCGGGACCGGCACTGCCACCTGTGAGCTTGATAGCCGAAGCGCGTCAGGCGCCAGACGAACACTTACCGTCCGAATCTCGGAGCACCTTCAGGAAGTGCGTTCCGTCAACGGGATGCCTCACAATATGGCCAGAGGGGTGCTGGCCTGTACCTTTCCGCGGCAGCAGCGGGGGTGTTATTGCATTAAAGTGCTGTACATATATATTGCGTAAATTGTTGACCTATAGATAGACGCGGGTAACTCAACCGTAGTGCACGGGATCCAGGAGGGGCGCAGGAGATGCAAGAGTATGTACCCATGAGATACGAAAGGCCTGTGGAGATAAAAGTACCGAAGGAGAGAGACGTTATACTGATACCGCTTTATCTCAGCCAATGAGAACCGTGGGAAAGTTATACTTCCCTTGTACTTTTAGATTCTGTTGGAATTTTCGAATTTACAGGTGCCACCGCAAGATCGCGGAATCGGCAGGGGGATCCCGAAAAACAAGAAGTCGAGATCGGCGAGGAAGATGACCGCGAAGTTCGGCTCTCCGATCGGTTTACGTGGAAGGGGGGAGTCCTCGGGGTCAAAGCGGACCCATCGGAGCAAAGGCCTGTCGTCTCGACTCTCCGGGTCCTGAACTTGCACGAGGGACGAGAGGTTCGTTGGCATGCGGTGAGTTCAATGGAGAACTTTGGCCTTGCGGTGTGCCAACAATTCCGCTCTCGGGCAACGTGGGGCTCACTGGCCAGGCTATCGACCGAAAACTCGAACGGGAAAAATGTTAGAGCGCACGACTTGAAACTTTCGCGTCAGCTGCATTCCTTGCGGGCCGAAACCCCACCCCGAGTGATGGCCATGTTTACATACTTCGGGTCAGGTTGGAGCGAAGACAAGTTTTTCCAGTTGCTCCTCGCCCCTCCAAAAAAAGTTACCGCTAATGTCCGGCCACGTGCTATACAGCGAGAAGGGTTCCATCTCCCACCGAAACTAGGAAGCATCCAGTAGGCTATTCAGCGAAGGCTCTCTGGCACACGACCTCTCCGCCGATCGGCGGTCGTCGAGTGTATCCGACGTTACTTCAAACCCAGACAGTAGCGTGTTTGTCGTAGACTGGAATGGCCCAGACTACGCATCTAACCACAAGAAGTAAGTCGTTCCTGTTTTCGTGGCATGCGTACGAAGCTGGAATACTGTCGCAATCAATCGTGGAGCAAATGATAGCTGACCTCGATCCATTTCAGCTGTTCTTTCAAAAGAAATCGGGGCGACAACCACCGCGTCGGCTTTTGCGTCCATCAGCCCCGTTCCATCATTTATGGTGGCCCCAGCAAGCGATCAAGTCGCTGCAGGGCTCTCCACGACCAGCGGGACCGGTTGTTGCAATGACGATATCTGTATTTAATTTATTTTTGGCGCACGGTGAGTTGTGTGTCCTGGTTGATGCCGCCCCACCAAGCCCTCGGTCTATTAGTTTTGGGTCCACTGTCCGAGGCAATTATATCCTCACACGTTCATTACCCAATAATCAATGCTTAACTGATACCGATTTTGCACGTCCATTTTCTAGCTTTACGGAAGGTGAGTCAATGACTTACGGCCTAGGCAGACATGCCTTATCCTGATCGAGAATTCAATATTCAATCCAGGTCCCGTGTCCTTCAAGCGGCGAATGTGTAGTACCTTGGTACGTATTTTCCTTCATGATTTAAATTCCAGGGTTTCACATTCGACGCTGCGGAACGCAGCCAACGGACTCGCTCGTGTTTGACAGCGTGGAATTTAGGGTGTAGATTCGCCCAAGGAAAAAGAACGGTTGATTGCTTTCCGGTTCCTCGCGGGTTTAGGTGGTGGCGCTGCACCTTTCCGTACGTATTGCTCCACGTGTGTGACCTGTCTTGAATTCGTTTACTTCAATGCTAGATCTGTGGTGGCGTGATTTCGGGCACATGGAACCCAGAGGAGCAAGGGATGGTCATGGGGCTATTGCCTTCCTGCCGTTTCTGGGACCAGTAATCGGACCGGTAGCAGTCGGTTGGATTGTAGAAAAATCAAGGCGGCGATGGGTATTTTGGGTCAACTAGTAATGATCTTCAACGCCTTTGTCCAAATCCTTGGCACCCTCTACTTGGATGAGAGTGCGTGTTTCGACTTTACTGTATACAAAGTAACTGATCGCCCTTGATTTTAGCGTACCAATCAGTCCTGCTGGAACGCGACGGAAAAAGGATGCGAGTCGGAGAAGCCAGGACAATCTGCGCGCAAGTGTTGGCAGACAGCAAGTGAATCGAACGTTTTCCTGGGCTTATTGGGTCACAATCGCGACGTAAGTTGGAAAACAATTTTCAAGCAGGCTCTAGCACCTCCATTCATCTTCTTGGCTCGGGAATTGATGGTTCAAGTTGCCGGACTGTACATGCCGCCCGCTTACGGACTGCATTACATTTTCCCTGCCGGCCGTGTTACGAGGGGTGTACCAGGACTCACCTGGAATCGCCGGACTGAATTACATCGCCTTGGGTATCGAGATAACTGCCAAGGCACCACAAATCTCTGCGATTACCACGGACAAGCTGCACACGAAACTCAGGCAGGGGAAGTACGAAACGAGGAAACCAGGGTTCTGGGTATGTGAGTCTCTCCTTCACCATCCTTTGTCGAGATTAGATATTAACGCGTAAGTGATGTAAAAGTGATCTTCTACCCTTCGAGTGTCCTGTTACCGGTTGGGCCGCCCACCACTGGATGAACGGTCCCGGGGTATGAAACGTATTGGACCAGTGCGGATGTTGTTCGTGCAGCTTCAATCTTGAACCTGGCCCGTTCGTATCGCTAAACTCTGAGGGGTGTAGGGTCCCACCCCCACTGGAGCTGGAGTTATCACCCTCTTTGGAGCTGGGGTTATTCTCGTTTCTCGAGGCGTTCGGACACATGTCATCGACTCGCATGGATTGTATGCCGCTTCCGGCAAGTCAGCTTCCTCATTCATTCGAACAACCACTGACCACTGGCCGCTCCTCCGCAGCACTTGCCGCACTATTGTTCAACCCCCGGGTTCGGATTCCCTACAACTGCGCCAGAGATGTTCGACTTCCTGGGCTACGGCATAGGAAACACGTTGCTGGCCACGGTTGCAATTGTGATTGGGGACCCGGCGTGCGTGTCACTATTTTCCTTACCTCTTCGATTAATTGTCCTAACCTAAAGGCGCCTAGCCCAATAATTCTCTGGAAATCTGGGGGAGGATACGCAATGCCGCGAGCGTCTACGCCGTAAGAAAAAACCTCCGCCGATGAAGCTGAAGTCTAACACGTCACGGCGGGTGCGTTCCCTGACGCTCCGACGTACGACATTGACGTCGGTGGACCGATATAGAACCTGCATGCCCCCGTATTGTCAGACGTAAGTTTCGGGTCTTGTAGTTTTGTGCTCACCTCCGTCCTGCAAAAAATGCAAGAAACAATGCAGTCATGTGATGGTTCTCAGGATCGTAGAGCGCATAATTGCGTGATCATGGTGACGACCACCTCGGAGTCCTCCTCCGGGACGCTCACTCGTATGGTTTCTTCTGGTCTCACCAACGCTCCATCAGTTTCGATCTCAGTTGGACCAAGTACCTTTCTGTCTATGATTGCATTCAGTTCGATTTACCGGCTGAAGCCTCCTGATCAATACCTCCGGCCGTTTTGTCTGCGACATCTCCCGTCTGTTCCAACTCGTAGCGGCTTCTACACCTCAAAAGTCTTCTCATGCACATGAAGACATCGAGATCATCCTTTGGACTGGATATCTGTTTGCCCTGTTACACTTTGTGATGACAGGGCCAGGCTTGTGACCGAAGCCAA
>Ga0307515_10025233_pt1 | contig 10297 bp, 5 predicted proteins | sample 17_EM_MG_FD_194513 | JGI IMG/M metagenome (GOLD analysis project Ga0307515, IMG submission 194513) | Populus trichocarpa ectomycorrhiza microbial communities from riparian zone in the Pacific Northwest, United States - 17_EM | ecosystem: Host-associated > Plants > Roots > Unclassified | place...
AAACGTGATATTTTGAAAAAATATTTTTTAATTGAAAATGTATTAAGATTATATTTTTTATATATATTTTTACATTAAAATTATAAAAAATATTTAAAAAATAAATTTAATATTATTAAAAAAAAAAGACAATTTAAAAAATAAGGCGGAAGTTGAACTCTAAAAATGGGTTGTAATAATTTTCTGAATACAGCCCAAAAACGGGGTGTAATAATTTTTTGAAGACAGCATGTCAGTCTATCAGTAGATTATCAGGGTTAAAGTTGTTACCCCTGGTGTCATTTATTGTTAATTATGAGCCTCCCCTTTCTAATTTTCAGGGATCTATTTTCTGACTCTTGTTCTAACAAGGCTTGCTTAAAAGCCAGAAGTACATTGAAAAGTTTTTAAGAATTATAATTAGATTCCATCAAGAACATAAGTTTGTTCTCCAAGGCACTGAAAATCCTTTCCAGACTGCCAGTCTATTGATTTCAAGCCACCGAGGTTAAAACTTGGTTTGCTGATTGAAACACGCCCTTTTCTGCCCTGAAGTTACTTGGTGGCAAGAATCAGAATTACAGAGTTTCCTGGAGCTCATTGAGAAAAATTCAACTACCAAGACATCGAAATACTATTGCAATTCAAGGAAGCCGTCCGGCACTTCAGAATAACATTTTACAAGCCATGAAGATAATTGACGTATTTTATAAACTAGTGATAACGTTGAAGCTAATTTCTTAGTATGATCTACAGCATAAAAATATACATGGACTTCTCATTCTTCTTTCACAACTCCTTCCACCAAAACTTCACCGCGTTCTTGACCCAGTTTTGTTGGTGACAAGTCTGAAAGAAGGCTGACTGAAGCCTCATCTGCTACTTCCTGATGCGGCTGTAGCAGAACCGAGTTCACTTCTAGTGATGTGCTGGAAGGCAATCCTGGTTCATCTGTAACAAATTTGGCCCATTTCCTATCTTTGGCATGAACTAAAGTCGGGTATAAGAGGAACCCCAACAGAATAACGACACTGCAAACTAAGAATGTCTGGACAGAAGCCAGGCACATAACAAGAACAAGTAACATTGCAGGAGGCAGGCAAAGCAATGTTGCACCAAGTGTTTGCAAGGGAACTTTATAAGGCCTGTGAAGTTCTGGCTTCTTTATCCTCAATTTTATGAAAGCTGCAAACTCAAGGAGCATTCCTATAGCATATAAGAAGTTCAGAAATTCCAGGATCTCCTGAAAACTCATCCAAGAGAGGAAGATTACTCCAGTAGCAGAGCACAAAATGCTGATGGTAGGCGTTCCGTATTTGGACCTGCAGAAACACATAAAAGTTCTCAAATGATGTAATAAAAGTGCAAAATATTATGGTCTAGTTGATCATCTTTGGACCTGGGAAGCATAGGTAGTTCAATCAATTTGATGAGGAATCCACATCCTTAAGGTGCTCTGATAGGGCTTATTTGGCAAATATAAGAAAACTTCAACTTCAAATACTGAAAAAGTAAAATTAATGTGCAGCATTTATGCGTAGCCTCACCCTGTTAACATTGTCTCAAGTAAATATGATGAATATAGCTCAACTGGTTAAGTTTTATATTTGTTTTTTAAAAATTATCAGTTCGAGTCTCACAAACCTCAAGGCTACTGGAAACTTATATGGTCATTAATTTCAGGGCCCGTAGGATTGATCAAGGTACGCACAAGCTGACCCGAACACCCATATTAATAATAAATAAAAAAAACATTGTCTCAAGTAATTGAATTAGGTCATGGGGAATATTTTGCTTGAATTGCTTCATAATAGGAATCCAAATCAGTAAGAAAAAAAAAATTAAGACAAATTGACTAACCTTGAAGCAAATATAGATGGAAGCATTCCCATCTCGCTCATACCAAGAAGTTGAAACGCATCACCACTCATTTCTGCTTCAAACAATCCCAAGTTAGACATAGCAGCAGCTGCTTGGATCCACCATTTGAGCCAAACCCCTCCAATCAACATCCCAACTTCTGCGAAGTACCCATCACTCCATTCACTAGAGGGCGACTTCAATGCCCCCGTGCCCGCAAGAAGTGGAATTAAGTATGAAGACACCACCAAAATCAGAGCACCAAAAAGTGCCTTTGGAAATGTCTTGCTGGGGTTTTCAACCTCACCTGCTAGAGTACTAGCCTTATCCCAATAATTCAGGTTCCAGAACATGCAATTGAAGTATCCTCTCCATTCTACTTTCTTAAAATCTACAGCTAGCCATTGCTTAGGACTGATTCGAGGGATCGAAAGAAAACTCATTACAACAAATGGACAAAGTGAAAAAACAGCAAGGGAAACTGCTGAAAATCCAACAATATGCAGACCTCTATAATTCAAATATGTCAAAGAAACTGTAATGCCTAAAAGAGCTGGAATTCGAGCTATTAATTGGTTAAAAATAGGAAACGAACGCTTCAAGTAATCAAGAAACAATACAGGGTAAAGGGCATTGTCCACAACCCCACTAAACCATTTCCAAAATCCTTCTTGGAAACCCCAGAAGGGACCAAAAGCTGAAGATATCCAAATAACATATCCACCATTCTCAGGGAAACTCGTGGCCAGCTCTGCGGTGATTAGAGCTTCTGGTATGCTCCAAATTAAAGGGAATAGTAAGAAACCGAGCAAAGACAATAAAGGGCCACCTCCAGCCCTCACTGAATCCTCTACACCAAATGGACCCCCAGATACATCATAGAATATCAAAGCAATAAGAGGCAATAGAGTTAGTTTTGGACTTGTTCTAGCTTTGTTCTCTGCATCAATTGCCATTCCCTCTTCACCCATCCACACAGACAGGATCTAGAGGAGGTTTAAACTTTGACCCTGGACTTAGTTGAACTGGGTTTTGCCTGAAATCAGATATTTATGGATCCATGAAGCTAGTTTAGTTTCTTCACACCGATCAATAAAAGTAAAAAGAATTTGTCCGAGGAAAGTACCTGTGCCTGAATTTCAAGAGAAACCAAGTAGTAGTACTTTCTCCATTAGATCTTTAGATACAATGAACAAAAGGTAGACCCGGTCGGCTTTTCATGTTATGAGGAGGTCAAATCTTTGCTTTGGGCTTCCTATCAGTCTATCATCTCTCTCTCGGAAACTCAAGGAAAGTTGTGCCCCCGTCTCCTGCTTGAAGGGCGTAGGGAGTAATTTAACTGATAATTTCCATGGGTGCCAGATTTGACCACGCAACAGACTTTTGGCATTCGGGAGCTTAAATTACCAGTATCTCAAGTATGAAGTATGCTTATTGGCCCCGTATCCCATATTATAAGGGCTAAAGATGTCAATAAACCGAAACATTGTCCAAAATGCATTGTTACTTGCCATTAACGGTAACTACAAGTCAAACATATTTTCTTTCTCTCTTTTTTTTGAGTTTGAATTTTGGAATGGGTATCCATTAAAATCATTTTTTGTATAAAATATATATAAGGTATATTATTAAAATCGTTTGAAAAAATATATTTCAATTAAAGTAAAAAATTATTTAAAAGGCCTCTTATTGTCAAATTAAAAAATTTCTTAAACAAATTTGAAATTTTAATAAGATTCTTTTGTTCACTAAAACTAAGGTATTCTTTTGTTCACTAAAACTAAGGTTTGCTCCATTGCAATTCCCCACATGAAAATTGTTCCAGAAATTGAACCGAGTTGATATAATCTTAAGAACGTATCAAGTCGATATATTCTAGTTCGTCTCAAATGCAAAACTTAGTTGATATATTAAAAAAAATAATAATAATAATTTGTGACCTTTTTTTTATTATGTATTTTCTCATAAATCACTGTAGAATGAAATGATCAATTTTTAATTTTATAATTAAATTTTTTTTGTTTGAGTACCTAATTGCTTTTATTTTTTAAGAAATGGTTGAATTAAAATGCAGATGACCAAAGTGGAAAAAAAATGGAAATATACGTTGCAATTTTGAATTTTATTTAAAAAGTTCATTTTAATCCTTTTTTTTTTTTTTAGTTAATAGGTAATCCATCATTTTAGTTGTTGGAAATACAATTTTAATACAAAACTTTATTTCTTTCATTTTAAGTTCGTAGTTTGTTAAGAATAGAAAGAGAGATTTACCATATTCCGGTGTATATAGATCATCCTCCTATTTAAAAGATATATATAAAAAAAAAGTCTTAGTATGCAGGCCAAGGCCCAAACACATGGGCTCTTTTCTTTGTATTATATTTAGATTAGATATAAATTTATAATAAAAATTATTGAACTCGATTGAGTCTATAATCTAGATTTTTTTTTATTTTTTTGTTTAATATATATTTTTGTCCCTCGATTAAAAAAAATACAATTTCACAATTTGTTATCCATGATTTACTTTTTTTTATTTAACTTAAAACTAAAAAATATAATTTCATCATTTGTTATCAATGATCTACTCTTGTTATCTTAGTCCAGCGCGCTTGTCGTGGTTTTTTTCTTTCTTAAAAAAAAAACTCCATACAAAAAAAGTATAATGCGTTTTATTGTTGTATAATTAAATGAAAAATAATTTATGAGATATTTTTTTAATCCAATAATATACATGACTTGCGTCACGAGTTTGGTTTATTGACTCAAGTTCAATTGAGTTTTTTTTAATTAAGTGCTTTTTTTTTTACCAATTTCTTCTTTCAACAATGAGTTTGTTAGAGTAACTTTTCAATTTATTTTTTTCAATATTGTTCCGTGAGTTTCACATGTCAACTCGTGTTGACCCAGGTAAATCTAATGTGTTTTTATTTCAATATTTAATAAAAATATCGTTTAATATGTAGCTAATCTTAATTCATGGTTAAAACTTATTTTAAAAAAAATACGGCAATGTTTAGATAATTATTTTTTGTGCTTGAAAAGATATTTTGCTCTAACTCGACATGACATAGGATAATGGGTTAGTTTTGGGTTTATTTGTGATTGTTGTTTAAGTTGTTTTTTAAAATGTTTTTTGTTTGTTTAGAAATGTATCAAAATAATATATATTTTTTAAAATATATTTTAATATCAGTATGTAAATACGATTTAGAAAAACTAAAAAAATATATTAAATAAAAAAATCAAATTTAATAAAAACCAGTTCAACTTAAGCTATAAACAAGGATATTTATCTACCCCGATGGCATCCTCAAGGCCAAAAACCTAGAGGCTTGTTTAAGGCATTGAAAATGCACACCATATCTTAATTTAAAAAATAAACGAGAAAGAATAGAGCACGAGTAATTCACATTTGGGGTGGTGGCTATTTGAAAATACTATATATATATAATTGTATAGACAACACTAACCACCAAGTTTTATTTATTTAATTTTCTTTTGAAAATGATGTATCAAACAAAAAATAAAATAAAATAAATAATATATATCATTTTTAGCACAAAATACATAACGATGATGATCCGAAATTTCGATCCATTTCCATGCATCTTTGATGGATTCAGGTAGAACACCTGAGCCAAGATATCGGGGTGGGCTTTGATTGACGTCCAAGCCTAAATGCTAGGTATTCACCCAACATCCTTTCAGATGGGCTCGGGTGCTAGCCCAAGCCCAACTTTCAAAGGTGTGTCTCGTTAAATCTTGACATTCTCTTTAAACCCAAAAACATGTCCTATGTGCTTTTTTTTTCTTCTCCAATTAATAGTCGTTAATGTTTGTGGGGGAGATATCATCTCATATTAATACTCATTAATGCTTATTTAAAAAATATTTTATTTCATTAATATTTATGTAAGAAATTTTTATCCTTTATAAATGTTATCATTATAAAATTATTCTTCAATCTCTCTATCCAGAAAAAAAACAACGTTCAAAAATTATAAATACTCTTTGAACTCTTAAAATGTTCAAGCTTTTCTACATAAAAAACATAAACTTAACTCAAGAACAATCCAGTTCTAAGAATTTAATGATCTTTAGCCTATCTGAATCGACCAAGAACTACGTTTCAAGGTCGTCAGGTCACGTATTATTTGATAAAAAATCTGGGAAAAAAAAACTTTTTCCAGGTATAAAATCGGATCTGATTGAATGGGCACGTCGGTTGAACTGATGAACACTTCTTGAAAGTACCAAATAAAACGATACCTTGTACACATAAACCAAACGAGCCTTAATCCATCCTAGGACATTCTACCGCCTTCTTGTGTCTGCAAAAAAAATGGCTGACAATCCATTGCTGAATCTCTTCCAAACCTTTCAGAAAGTCTCAAATTGCATCCAAGCCCATCTGTCTAATTTCACAGGACAACCTCAAAACCCATCACCATCCACAAGCAAGAAGCCTCTTTTAGCTCTCACATCACCACCACCTTCATCATCCAAAACATACCCAGCTAACATTGACACTCCTACAGTCCGACCTGTAGACATTCTTAACAAGCTAACCCCATTTACTGTCTCTTCTTAGATCATCACTAACCTTCATCGAATTTGAATTTGAGTTCCCAATTATATATGTCTGGCTGGTTTATATGGAAAGGATATCAAACTCAGCAAACTGTTTGACAAAAGTCCTGAATGGGCTATTGTGTTTTTGACGATCAGTTTTCCAGTATAGGTTTCCTCTGCCTGAATTAGACTATTAAAGGTGAACGTCAAGACTTGTAAAATGTGGACATGGTGTCCGGATTAGTATAGAATTCCTTAATCTCATGCAGTTTTAGTTGGCATTGCTTTTGCTTCAGCCATTTATATAACTACCATGTTTGATTAAACTTCTGTTATCCATTTGTTTAGGGAAAGTCTGCTGCTGCTGTAACCAAAGAAGAGCTTGGAAAAACTACTTGGGCTTTCCCGCACACGCTTGCTGCTCAGGTACACTCAAAATGCAGCTTCACCCCCTAAATGCCCTGTGCATCAATTATCTATTACAATTAAACAACCCTTTAATCATACGGTGTCGAGGAGTTGTTTTTAAAACTTTTTTTTTTTCATTTTTCAGTATCCTGAACATCCAACAGGACAGCAAAAGAAGGATGTAAAAGAACTGGTAAATCTTTTATCCTCGCTGCATGCGGTTCTACTATTTGTTAAAGTAACTATTTCAATTTGATGGCTAGCACTCAGCAAAGGAGTTTATTATTATTATTATTTGTTAAAGTAACTATTTCAATTTGTTTGAACCGGTGAATTTATCATTCTTGAGCCTACGCATATTAAATCTGTCACTCAATTGTTTATTAAGTTCAGTCTGTCAAAGAACTAATTTAACCCAGAAGCTTAAACTGTTAGGTGAGGTTCCAAAATATAATTTATATTATTCTCTAACACACCCTCCAAGTGAAAGCCCTTTGGGCTTGAAAATTACATAGGTCTACACCATTTTATGCTTGATTTTTATCAAATAAATAGGGATGATGAGATTTGAACTCGTAACTACTTGGTCATCAAGGCTCTGATATCATATCAAAGAATCAATTCAACCCAAAAGCTTAAGCTGTTAGGTGAGGTTTTAAAATATAATTTATACTATTCTCTAACACAGCCTTGATGAGTTTTGTTGAAATAGCAAACCAACCATTTGCAATCCCTGGCACAGTAAAGACTTAGAGAACCTCGTTTAAAATATTAGAAAAACCAAATTTGATTATGAGTACCTATGATTTGTCTTGACCAAAGAGCAGGAGCTTTCTATAATCCTGACCAAAAGTGTATACCTGTGGCGTGGGAAGCTTGTTCTATTTTAGTAGTTGAAGTATGCTCTGTTCTACTGTTCCAGTAGTTGCCATTGATGTGACCCAACTGTATTTAGACTTGGCAGATGATCTTGAGGAAAATCTCCTTTGTCTTCAGTTGCATTTCTGGACATGAACAGCCATTTTGGGGGAAGCTGATACGCAAATGGTAAATTCTTGTGTGCTTGTAAAGTTCATGATGCTGTGCCATTTGGTTCATCAATATATAACTAGATGTCTTAATTTTCACTTCTCTCTCTATCCTTGTTTATCCTGTCTAAAATAGAACATCAGATTCAATTCAGTGTGCTTGTAAGATTTTTAAGAGCAAGTAACAGGATTGCTTTGGCATTCAGATGGCAGTTCTATCAGGGATGTAACCTTGCCAGGAATGTGCAGATCACTTTAAAGAAGTTCTAAGGTATGCTAATGCTGTTTTTTGTTTTTGTTTTTTTTCAACTTGTACCCGTCTCCAGATATGGTGTTCTAGGCTACAAGTGTTTTCTACACCCTATACTCCCTCTTTCTGAAATGGTTCTTTTACATTGCCCGAGTATCCTTTCCATCTAGTTTCTATCTGATACTCTGTTATTATGGACACTTTATTATATCTGATTTCACCATGATGCTATAAACTACAAAGGGGTAACTTCTAATCTTATGATTATCAAGTCTCTTCAAACATTGTTAGTTATGGCTGCATTTATGTGTTTGACAGAGTAAATCCTGTACAAGCTGGACCCATACTGAGTTCTCACAATGGCTGTGCCGTTTGCATAATGTAGTTATTAGAAGGTGAGTTAAGATGCCAATTTCACCATTGGACTTGTAGACTAACTGCTTAATAATCCTGGCAAGACTATGTATTCTTGCTAACATGTAATTTGAACAGCCCTGGTAAACTTGTACTCCCTTACGAACGAGTTGATGCCAGGTGGGGCAAGCTAGAATGTGAGTGACGAGCATGTGATCTTCAAGGTACCACAAATTTTGACGAAGATTTATGTACCTCTGTACCGCTGCACTGTAGTTCAAAAACCATGCTATGAGTTATACACATTATTTGTCAATGACAGTTTATTGAGGCAATATCCATTTGATTGTTTTGTATTGGTTCAACTTATGATTCATCATTTTGATCGACTCTTCTGTTAGCATTTAGATACAAGACAAAATTTAATTCAGTAGGCTTTTCCAGGCCCCCCTGCTCAGTTTCTTTTCATATTCCATTGAACTTTTTGCAATTAATCCATCTAGCAAGATGGGATGTGCAACTGGAGAGATCTTGTTCAGGCTGACCTTGCAACGCTCTAAAGCTTGACAGTTTGTCATACCAGCAAGAAAACTGCTTGAAATCTTTCTTGCAATTTTTTCCATCCTGTGAAATGCAATGGGTCACTTGGGAATATTGCAGGCTGACCATATAACTATTTAAAGCTTGATAGTTGCCAGACTCATAGCAGCAAGAAAATTCGTCGATGTAAGATGGAATATATCAAATTAAATAGCTTTCAATGGATGGTAGCAAGAGAGAAATTCAACCTCGTTCACAAAATGCTTGTCACGAAAATATAAACAAGGTTTCTTCTTTTGCATTTTGATTCAACAGAAACATCAAACCCAGTTGAATTCCTGCTAACTACGCAGCCCTGATATACAAGCGGGGAAAGAAGAAATATAAAGAAGTTCATGGGTAAGGTTTAGGAAAGAGCTCGGGATGCCTGAAACGACACCGCCCAGTGACTGCTAAAAGTTACGAGCTTATAGCTGTAAGTTCCAGTCTAGTCTATGGCTGTCGAGTAGCTCAGGCAGCCTAACTAACAACTTATTTCTTTCCTCTTTTTTCTTGATTTCCTCTAATATTTTCCTTTCAAACTCCCTTAGATACGATAACACTCTAAAGACTTCTTTTAACTGAAATAATAATAATTAATAAAGTAGGCTTATCGGTAGTTTTATTAGGTATTTAACAGTTAATATGAGTCGCAATGGAATCTCTTAAAAACAACATGGAATTAGTGTCAAATGTCTTTGACTATGTGCCAAATTGTTGAATTTACACGAACTAAAATATAATTTTCCCCAGAGAAATAAAAATTCTCAATTGCATGAATCTGTCAAATAATTACTCAATCAACGCTCATCAGTAAAATTTATGTACAAAATGCGTCTTTTTGGGACAAATAAATCCTTTATTACTGTTCTGAAGGTAAAAATTATAAAGCCATTGTTATTTTTAAAAAAATTATTTTTTTATAAATTTGTATTGTTTTTATATATTAATGTCAAAAATAATTTTTTAAAATAAAAAAATATTTTAAAATGCAATCACTGCCACAATTTCCGAGAAATTGTTTTTGTTCTCTCTTTTACCCATGCATAAGAAATGATTAGATTTTTAAGGCAGTGCTCCATGAAATTCAAAGACGATTAATAATATGACCCATTTTCATTCCTGTTAGTGAAAAAAATCATACAGCGAGAGTAGCTAATTATCTATTTTTAAAGAGTCTAATTTACTACCATAATACATTGATATCAAAAAATTGGGAGCGGATCAATACAGAAGGGCCTAAAATCTATGCTACAGAGGGCTC
>Ga0307515_10025234_pt1 | contig 10297 bp, 3 predicted proteins | sample 17_EM_MG_FD_194513 | JGI IMG/M metagenome (GOLD analysis project Ga0307515, IMG submission 194513) | Populus trichocarpa ectomycorrhiza microbial communities from riparian zone in the Pacific Northwest, United States - 17_EM | ecosystem: Host-associated > Plants > Roots > Unclassified | place...
ATTTATATTTTAATATATTTCATATTAAATTTATTTTTATATAATTATATAACTAATTTAGATATTTTATATATAATATAATTATGATGTTATTAATTATATAATTAATATGAGTAATTTATAAAAATAAACTAAAATTTAATGAAATAATATGAAAGTTAAAAGATATAATTTAAAATTAAACTTAAAATTTGTTTATATGAATATTTTTAATTTTAGTTTTATATGTTACTGTTAAAAATTTAATTTTTTAAAAGTAAATTCAAATTCAAACTTTGAAAAAAACCGTCAATATTTTAAATTTTTTTTAAAAAAATTCATGCTTTGAAAAAATAACCGCCACCATTTTAAATTTTAAAATTTCATGCTTTGAAAAAATAACCGCCACCATTTTAAATTTTAAATTTTAAAAAATTGTTTTCTTTAACCCATATCAAAAACATAAAATAACTTAGAAATAAAAATCATCACAACTATCAAATTAACAACAAAAAATCTACAAAATCAAGAGATATTAAAGAGTAAATATAAAAAACTTTTAAATAAACATACCTTTTAATTTCAGCTAATTAATACCACTGATGTTATTAATTAACCAGAGAATAATTGATTCTTGTTTTTTTAAATTTGAGAGAAGAGTGAGTTTTTATAAATTTAAGAGAAGAGTGAAGCACAATATAAGATTTAAAAAAAACAAGTTTTTTTTCTTGCTTTTAAAAAAAAAAAAATTGTTGCCAACGGGTATAAAAATAGCAGTTGGCAACGTTAACTTAATTTTACCTCTTCTACAGGAACCTGTAGAAATGTCTGTTCTTAAATTAAAAAGCCATTTTGGCTTCTTTACTGCCTACTCCGTTGGAATGGCTTCATAAAAAAACAAAAGGTAGATGCTCTAAGTCCTTAAATTCTCCAAGTAAAAAGGGAAAGTCTCCAAAATAAAATTATAGAAAAGAAAAGATGAATTTCTAAAACTTATAAAAAAAGGATTGAGATTTAATTTCTCAAACTATATAATTGAATTTCTTTTAACAACGCAATGAAATAAAGAAGGAAAAAGAAGAAGAGTTTGTCCTTCAATAACGGATCTATTGAGGCTGCCACAGAGAACAAAAAACTCATGTTATCCAAGATGCCAGTAATTCCTCCAAACTATAGCAAATAATTAAAACTACTAAATATAATGTCTATCCTCTTCTTCAATCTCTCTTGTTCTTTTTTTGGTTAAATAATTGATAATATGGAATAATTAATAATATCCATATATTAAATTAAAAGAATTAATTCTACTGACAGATCAATCCAATATATTATCATTTTAATATCTTAAAAAAATATAATTTTAAATTTTTATAAGTCAAACTACCGTTTAACCAATAGTTCAAATTCTCATATAATTTAATTTTATTTTTACTAAAAAAAACATTAGCAATGCTTGAATTTTATTCTATATAAAAAATTGTTTCTTTTTATACCAAAAGAATAATATGTATTGTAGTATAAGCAAATGATCTAGATTATACCAATTATTCTTACTTCCCTTGGCATACTCACGACTCCATTTCAACCGAGCTGACTCTTAACCTCAGAACGTTCAACGAATCTCTTCCACAACAGCTAGAAAGTGTAGAATGAATAATATAACTCTTGACCTCATGGTTTACGGCGGGTTTGTTTTTGAGTTTCAACCCATTTTTTAAAGTGATTTTCAAACTATATTCCAGAAGCCGTACCGTTAGTTCTTTGATATTGTTAAATCGTGGCTTGAAGACAACTTCACGTTGAACATTGACAGATGCATGCTAAACACCATGGAACCTCAAATATTACCTCTTATCTACAGGGGAAACTCTCAATTGTTAAAACATAGACCAATGAAGTACATGCTCCAGCACGGATTAGCCAAAACCATTCTATTACGTGGAAAAAAGAGAACTCAAAGCCAACAACGCCTATCTGCCAGTATAATCCACACTATTCCAAGCACTTAATGTACATTCTAAACGATTAAAAAAAAAAAAACGCTACACAAGCCACCAACCAGCATCTGACAACCATGGAAAAAATTGATCTGACCTCAAATCCAGCACTATCAGCACAAAGCTGATTGAGTGGCCGCTCTGATGACTCATTTTGAAACCAATAGAAGTAATAAGCAATCCATCTACAACTACTTTCTTCAACCTCAGCTTCTTTCAGATCAACTTCTATCCACTGAAATGCTTGAATCGAGTGTTGAAAGGACCTGGGGCATTGACATCCCCCCAGAGACAACGATTTCTGCAATTGAAGAATAAATCAGAAGAAATGAGGAATGGGGTGGGGGAATAGATCCCCTTTCGATTCTCATTTTCAGGCAGGAGAATAAAAAAACATGCTGGAAACCCATCTTTCACAAAGGACCATGTATCTTAAGAGTGAATAAACTCTTGAGCCTAAAATGTCTGTTCCATGAGATAACAAGCAATATTGTATTTCTAGTACCCTGAATAAAGACAGCTTAGGAAAGATGTCTTCTTGCCCCACCAAAAAGAAAATATTTGATAAACTAAAGTCAAGCTAGTTGAGTCCCTTACCGATTCCTTCTCGGACTGAGAGATTGGGTCTGATAACATCTTTGGTAGTAACCAGGAATATATCACCAATGTACAGATGATTTGTGGGAACATAGACACAGCATAGCTCTTCTTCTCCAGAGTAGTTCTGCATTTCAAACTTAGAAAATATAAGAATTTGAATGCAAATGCTATTTTATGCTATGCTGAGCATTTATCATTTACCAGTATCACGATATTAACTCAATCTTTTTAATAAGGATAACACCCCTGATTTCAGATATGGATATGATCTATAGGTTTCAATTGAAGATCAGACCCTCAATATCCCTAATTGCAATAATCTAGCATCTAATAATCAATTAGGATTTGTTGTCGACCAGCCCCAAATTTTGAGAAATTCCAAGTTCAGGAATCTTTTAGAGATTCAGTGTGTCTTCTAACATGGGACAGCAAAGGAAGAAAATCCAAATCATTGCAAAATAAAAAATAGTTTGGGTTAGACAGCAACAACTAATTAATGACAGAAAAGGTATATGTTGATGTCACTGAAGTTTGCAGTTGTCAGATATTTCTCAGAGTTGGCCTGAAGGTCTTTAGAATTTTGAGTGCGTCAAGTTTCCAAGGTAGTATTACTGCACCAAAGACATGCATGCACAAGTTTCTCAGCAGTTAGGGATATCCATTACTCTCCAGTCTCCAAGCAAGAAGTCCGCCTTTGCCATATCTTAATTCATGAATTGGAGTATTGTGACCAAAATTGCATATCTTAATTCACAAATTGGACTATTGTGACCAAAATTGTAAATTTTTGCATCCCTAATCAGAATCTGGGACTCGTAGTTAATAGGTCTGATCACAGACAAAAGACATGCAATTCGCACAATCCTAAAGCGAATAGCGCACCTGGAGGGTCACAGTTGAAGTAATGAACCCAAAAGCATACTCGCCAATACGTGGATGTCTTATGATGGCCACTTCCTTGAAAGCCTGAGTGTTTTGGTCTGAAACACAAAAGAAACATTATGTAAATGGCATGGCAGCTGCTTATACTCATCCAATGAAAAAATGAGGATTAAACTGAACACAGACCTGGGGATATGGCAGCACTAATTTGCTTGGAAGCGTTGTAAATATGGCGAACAAATGGCATCCTTTTGATAAACCACTCTCCAAGGCTCAGGACGGATGCTCCCAACCAAGATGACATGAATACCCCAACCAAGAAAATGAATGTTAGGGAGGTTATAAATCCAAGACCTAACAAAGAACAAAAGAAGGCAAGCCAAATGATCAGTAAGAATATGAACTACTTTATAATATTGATATAACCTCAGAGAGGAAAAGGCTTATGGTGCTAAACATAAACTTGCTTACCAAAGATATCAATTCCAAGTTGGGCATAAATCGGAGAGAAGAATCCATCCACAAAGTGAATAAACCACCATGTTATGTAGAAGGTGATTGCAATGGGAAACAGGATGACACTGCAAAACAGCTACGTGTGAGCAACATCTATAACAGATTGAGCACAACATGAAAAACAAAACATAAATTCAAAAATCATCAAACACACATATTTTTGCTTGGATAGTTCAAGAGCACGCAAAAGAAAAACACTAAACAGGCATGAAATCTTATAAAATTACAAATCGATGAAGTTAGGTTCATCCAGTACAACTGCAGTCCAAGATATTCGTTCTTTTGTACATTGGGCAGAAAAACTATGTCCAATCACATAAAAGAGGCCACTGGTTTCCCTCACAACCCACAGGAAGAGCAGCTTAATATGAAAGCATCTTGCAAAATTTATGAACTTTAATGGTGAGTGGCATCTGTGTGGTAAAAAGCATACAGTCCTTAATGAAGAGTGGACATCCAATCAGTTTACAAGGTACAAAGCACAATCCTTGTGCACCCAGCAAAACAGGGAAAACAACAATTATCTTGCAAAATTTCTACTTCCACACAATCTTTAATGGTGAGTGGCATCTGAAGTGCCTGGCAATATTAGCAACTGCCCAAAAAACAACACAAATTGATATCAAAACAAAATTTTGAAAGCAAATCACCACAAACTTTAGTTGCATCTGACTTGTTTCAAAAAGTTAAATCAACAGGAGTAACTAGGCTATCTCTAAACAGCCAAAGGACCAGATCACACATGATAGAACAAAGCACGCACAAGTTGCTTATGTACAACTGGTATAGTAGTCAGCCACACATTTGCCTCCTCTTCAGAATGAGATACAGGAATGTATAAGTGTCCAAAACCCCAATCATCAGAAAAGAAATCCATAACAGAGAGACACCATAGGGCGATCTCAAAGAGTTCAACCAACTCATTCATTAGGGTTCCTTCCAAAGTACATATTGACATGACCTAACTGGATAGCAGGGATATAGATGAAAGGTCTATGAAAGTTGCAAAATTCATAGTGTAATCCAACAAAGATTAGACAAAAATACACACTTAAACAGATAAAAGTCTTCCTAAGGGTGTGGTGAAGACCATCTTGCATTTCTTATTTTTCACAAAACAATGTCAATACATGTAAGAACTAGCATATTATTCCCGAATATCTCTCTGCCTAACATGACTTATTAGTTCTGAGTCCACAGGATTTTCTGGGAGAATTGGTTGTGGGCTTAGATAAAGATGCATCAAAATCAAAAGGAGCTACACATAATGAGCTTATTTAGGGAGGTTCAAATCTCAACTACATGTCATCCATGAAACATGAGCCTCATGATTCTTTTTCTAAGTCAATGCCGCTTATCACTGAATTCTATTCAAGCCCTGACCTGTCTTATTGGTGGAAGGCTGGAAGCTGCCTCACTCTCACCATAAATACTTCCTCATTACTCAGTAAAGGACGGACCATCGGGATCCTTTTACAGACATGGATTCTCTCTCACACCAAACTTCACACGATCAAACTATGAACTACACCACCTGCTAAACCGCCTCATCACTCACCCAAGTGTAGACACTTGTTTGTTTCAAAGATTGCTGGATACTCCTAGAAAACCCTTTAGCTATTTAAATTTTTTCCAGCAGGTAGTAAACCATGATCCAGGTAAACATATTCAGGGAGGAGAAAAAAACTTGGAAGAGAAAAAAAAATGAATACCCTATGAAGAGGTAAGAAAAGCTCTTATACCAAAACAAACTAGGACTCAAGGAGAGTTGAAAACATAAATTAAAATCAATGAAATCCTTTCAAATGATTAACTGATTACATATACAAGCCATATTTCAAATCGGAGCCATCATAAGAAACATCTTGGACGGATCCTTGTTCACACACACACGATTGTGGAAAGATGCAGCATTTATTCATGAAATCAAGGAAATAAAGGAGATGGAAAAAAGAGTAGCACCATCCTGTCATGAATTTTTTTGAAGCCCAGCTCCTAACGAACTTGCAAAACGTCTACACAGACAAAAGACAGAGAAATTGTTAGATAAAAAGTTCTTTTAAGAAAAAAAATCATAAAAGGGCATGTGAGAGACATGAAATAATCCTCAAATATGCAAAACTATATAATACGCTTTAATTTGGAACGTGGCAATTTCATAGTAACCCCAAGCATTTCCTAACCCAAAAAAAAAAAAAAAAAAAACCTTTGTAGAATTCAAACAAATAAAACAGTGAAAAATCAAAACCATAATTCTTTTAATTTTCTCAATTAATCATAATCACGACCAAATCAACATATCCTTTGAATCAAATTCAGTGCCAAAACTTAATAACTGAAAACTCAATTCCTCAACAATTAAATCAAATCTAGCTGGACAATGAAGCATTAAATTGAATTATTAAGCTTAAACTAAACTAATAATTAGCAGAATTGGAGTTTCAATTACAATCGTTATTTTTCTAAATAAGAAAAGGAAAAAGAGAGAGAGCCCTAGAAAGGCAAAAGGAGAAAGGAGATTAGTTAAACCTCGCGTCCTGAGTGATGCGATGAGGAGGAGGAGGAGGAGGAGGAGGAAGAAGACGAAGGTTTAGAAGCGATATCAAGGTCGGGAGTGTCAGCGACTGGTATTAGAAGCTCTCGATCTCTGTCTCTGTCTCTGTCTCTACTGGTCATGACGATCGCCGATTTCTCATCCCCCATCAAAAAAAAATAGAAAGAAAGAGACTTGCCGGTTTCTTCTTTATCTATCGACAGATCAAAATAAGAACATATATTCTAAAGTCTCCGGATTTTTTTTATTTTTTTGCTGCAGAAAAGAGAGGAAAGAGGACTCTGTCTTTTGTTTTGAATTCAAAAACGAGTAACTACTACTGCTACTAGTTGTTAGCAATAATCTTTTATTTATTTATTTGGTATTTGTCAAATTAATTAATTAATTTATTTACAGAAACGGAAACACTCCAGTAACAAATGGACTGGGTGGCGGAGGGGGCAGGTCATGTCTGCTATGATGGCGGATTAATCAATGTTTTTATTTATTGATTATATTTGTTTTGCGATATAAATAATAACGACTGGCTGTTTTCTGTTACTATTATTGTTATGTACAAGTGCTTTTCTTAGCTGTCACCTATGATGATTGCGTGACAGCGTTTTCCTCCTCTTTGCCAAATGCAAGAGTTTGATATTCTTTTTTTAAATAAAACAATTATACATACAGTATTTTTCAACACGTTTTTATAGTTAATTTTTTTAAGTAAAAATTAAAAAATGTATATATATAATCAAATAAATTAAAAATTATGTGTGTTAGTAAATAAAAAAAATCATAGAAAATAACAGAAAATAAAAATTAAAAAATTAAAAAACACGTGTAGATCAAAATATTTAATCTCGTAGATATTTACCCGGTTGTATTTGCTATATATGTTTATTAAAATAATTTTTTTATTCAAGCAAACGATAATAAAAATAGAGAGACAAATTAAACTTATTGAATAAAATAAAAAGAAAAAAAACACTACAAATATTAAAAATATTATTCGAAAATATTTTTCTTATTTTCAAAAATAAAATTCATTTATATAAAAGATTAAAAAAATTATAGATAAATCATAAAAACCCTTTAAAATTTAAATGCATAATCAAAAAAATAATTCTCATATAAAATATGCTCTTTAAACAAAATAAAAAAGAGAAGAGATATTAATCTAAATATAAAAAAAAACCATAAAAAAACATTAATTTTAAAAAAGAATTAGGAAAAAATATATATATTTTTAAAAAAAAAACAAAGATCAGGCACTACTAGGCTTGGTAAGCCAAGGTAACCCACTTGATCCATTTTGTCAGAACCCACGCGACTGAGTCCTTATTTCTTTTGTTGTGTCGTTCAATTTACCCAAATTAAGTGGCCAAAAAATAGAAACTTAAGTTTTTTTACCCAAAAACCGATTTTCCAACTAATTTTTGACCAAAAACACCTACAAAACACCTTAGAAATTGTGATAAACATATGCATGGCATCAAAAAAAACCAAAAAACCTTCCCAAAAACCAAAATAAACCTAAAACTAAAAATAAAACCGAGCTCAGTTCTGTTCTTTCACGAACTTTAAAGGAAGAAAAACACCTAATATGAAATCTCCTCATCAAATGAAACCATTTGACATAAAAATTGATCATTTTGGTGGCCTAAATTGGTGTCAATGATTTTTTTCTCTCTCTACCATTGGAATTTAGTGACATCTCTCTCTCTTCTCTCAACCAGAGACTAAAAAATAACAAAAATAAACTTTTATACCAAAATTAAATTTGAAAAAAATCGAGGCACCGAAATCATATAATTCGTGTTATTTTGAAAGTTAGAGGACCAAAGTATATCTTTTTCGAAACTTCTGGCACGCCACCCATGTTTGACACCTTTTTCATTTCGATCTCTATTTTTTCAATTCCACCATTGACTGGGAAATCAAAAGTAATTGATTTTAAATTAGGTTCAAATAGTCAAAAATAAAACTTTGAAGATGAAAATGAATTGTCAAAAAATAAACAAGGTCATCCACAATGATTTGTGCGTATGTGAACAGTGTTGGGAATCTATAATGAATATCCCACACATTTTAATATCTGGTATAATATGTGTAATTAATGATTCTTTTTCTTTTTTATTTATTAACGTGGATGTTTAGACCAGTTTGTGCGCACATCGACTAATCTCACGGACCTTGAAGTTAACGACCATGTAAACTTTTAGTAACCCTAAGAAGACTCGAACTTGTGACTATTGGAGAGCAAATCTAAGACCTGACCAGCTGAGCTGCCCCTCAGGATTTAATGATTTTCTTATATTTCTTTGAGTATTTAGCTCAAATAACATAATTTTTTAGTTTTCTAAATACACTCGATAATTACACAAGAAGAAGCTTCACTTACTTCATTCCTGAATTTTCTTATGATAATCCTCTTTATTTTTATTTTTAGTTTTACACTGGTTTGTTTACCATTCGATAACAGGACGGTTGAAATCTCAAAAAAATGGATGTTGACATTTCGGAAATTTCTAGGCTTATTTTTTCTCTATGCTAATGGCACGTAAGACTGCCCTTGTTTCAATACTCAATACAAATAAAATTATATATAAGAAATTATTTAAAATCTTTTAAAAATGAATTCTATAATAATTAATTATTCATGAGATTCTTTTTTTTCATATTATGCGCATAGAGAAGAAAAATAGTTAACAATTCCATGAATAAATAAAATAAACAAAATGAATTTTTGAACCAAAACAAATATTTCAAATACTATAGGAACATTAAAAGAAGAAGAAAAAATTGGTGGACCAAAAAGTATTTTCTCATGTGAATTTAAGACTGGTCATGTGTTTTTTTTTCTTATTTTACACTTTGTTCTCTTTCCTTGAGTCTTGTCTTTCTTGAATAAGTTTTAACAATTTGGTTATAAAAATCTGTAATTAAAAAAATATATTGTTTAATGATAAAATTAGAAAAAAAAACTTATGAGTATTATGGATTGATAAAGTGAAATATCAAGCTTTTTTAGTTTTTTTTTAATGTAATGCAATTATAATGTAATATGAAATAGTAGATAGCTAAAAAAATAAAATAAAGGGAATTGAAAGCTTTTATTTATGGTGTTGATCATTAAAGAAAATATTAGGTCCGTGGCCAGAAAAAGGTTAGCCCAACAGTAAAACCACCTCAATAAGACTTTGAGTTTGTCTAATGTCTTTGTGGTTGTTTGATATTGTGACTACAGGTAAGGTTCACCCACAACCACAATTTTTTATCGTTTGGTTATGCTTTTACCATAATTTTTCAATGATGGGTCCTACCATTAACTGTGGCACAGCCGCAGGTTACAAGAAGCAGCAAAGAGCTACTTCTTGTGATGGGAAAATGGATGAACAGTGGAGCATGCTCTACTGTTCATGTTTAAAAATTAACGCAATACAATGCTTTTGTTGCTGAGTGCTTGAACCAGCACATGGAAGTCCAAAATACTTGGTATTTTTTTTTAATTATTATGAGTAAGATTTATTTGTATTTATTACTTATATCATTATTTTATAAAATAATTGTATCCAAAAAATAGAAATAATTCTACATCATAGATTAATAACAAATTTTTATCATATGTGTCATATTTAATATAAACATGATTTTATTTATAATGCCATGTAAACATGATTTTTTATTAAAAAAAATTAATGCAAAAGTTACATAACTTATTATTATAGTTATAACCCAACATTAAAGTTACAAGTTTGATGAATTAACTCAAATTAATTTAAAATAT
>Ga0307515_10025235_pt1 | contig 10297 bp, 5 predicted proteins | sample 17_EM_MG_FD_194513 | JGI IMG/M metagenome (GOLD analysis project Ga0307515, IMG submission 194513) | Populus trichocarpa ectomycorrhiza microbial communities from riparian zone in the Pacific Northwest, United States - 17_EM | ecosystem: Host-associated > Plants > Roots > Unclassified | place...
AACCTTTTAACTACAATATTGTAGAACCAAAGTTTATAAAAATATTATGCTTAGTTTATTATAATAAGATTATAATTAAAAAATAATTAGCATGAATTAATAATTTATCATCATAAAAACATGCTAACTAAAAAATATCCTAAAAAAGACTAGAGTTTATACATATTTAAATTTATAAACTCAAGACAAAAAAATTAAATCAACTATACTTGTTGAAGCACTTTAAAATAATGAATATTTTCTTAGTTTCAAGAATGAATTTTTTGTCCTGGAGACTTTATTACTCATCACTTATACAACTAGAATGTATACAATATAACTCTCAAGATTTCAAGAACACTATCTTGGTTTAGATACACTTCTAAACCAAAGTTTTTGAGTCAAAAAATATAAAACTTAAATATCTCTCAACAATAAATCTAAGCTTTAGATTTGGAGGAAAACCAAAGTATAAAATGAGAACAAAACACTAAAATATAAGGTGAGGAAGAGTATATAAAAATCTGAAAAATTCTTAGAAACTCTCCTTTCACTTTTATTTTTACAATGAATCTTGGAAATTGAAAGGTTAAAGAATTAATTTTCACCATTATCAATGATTGATTAGCTATTATAAATTAAGAATCAAATATATAAAAACCAAGAGTTTTTTTAGTGGAAAAACTAAGGGTTCTTTGAGATGAATTTCTCATTCATCGATAATTTGTTTCTAACAAATATTTCTTTCCTTTTTTCTCCCTGAAAGACTTTGTGTTAAATCTTACCTAAAAGAAAATTTGTTATCTCATTTAGATCCAATCAAGTAGCCACTCGAGCATCTACAAGCCGGGCCTGCATCCAAGAAGCACGAGTTGACAATAGAAGAAGAATCTGATACAACTTTTATACTGGACTAATGGAGAGGATCATCATTGATCACGGGTCCTGTTTTCCAGTCTTTAACTCAGCTGCCAAAATACCTCTTGCAGCGTTGCTGCTCGCAGCAATCAGTTAGGCAGCAGTGGGGGGTGGCAAGATGCGACTTATAAATCTGAAAAAAAAAAGAAATAACGTTGTATTTTTGTGCAACACATGCAACTATTTTATTCATTTTTGATCTATTAATGTGAGTGACAGGAGATTATGCCGAGGGGGTCGGATAAAGCCTTCCAGGGATGGACTGCTCGTTTTGGTAATATTCTGGGAGGAAATTAATGTGCTCTTGCACTAATTGCTGAGACTCTGAGAGCAAGGATAGGGTCCTTCCCTTGCTTTGAAGTCTGCATTATAATGTGTTTTTATGTGCTTAAAAAATTAGATACTGCATTATTTTATTTACACCCAGTGAGAGAATCTGGTGAAGGAGAGACAGTTTCCAGGTAAGAAAAGAGTCTGAGGACTATCTTACAATTAGAATTGAGAATCATCGATCAAACAACGACGTCGCAGGATTCCATTGCAACATTTGCGCTTCATAAAATATAAATATTTTGGATCATCTTGTCTTCTTGGAAAGGGAAAATCGTTATCTTCGTCCTGTAGCTCAATTAATTCCTTAGCTTACATGATTTAGAGGTTGCTTGTGACGAATTTGAAATTGTGTTTTTTAAGAATTTAAATTTATTTATTTATTTTTATCATTTTAATATATTAATCTCAAAAATCATTTTAAAAAAATAAAAGATATAATTTTAATATATTTTAAAGATAAAAATATTTTGAAAAACATTAACTAATTGATATATTTTTTTATACTTTGAAGAACAGTGAAAGATGTTAATATGTGTTTTTTTTATTGACTAATGGATTTAAAAAACAGAATGGGCGTTTATCATTGGTAAGCATACGGAGACATCTGTTTGCTCTGTTGAGCTTATTATGTTGCAGGTTCGACTCTTGGTATTGTTTTTTTTTTTTTTTCATTCTCCCACCCTTTTTTTTCGTCATTTTTTTTTACACATAACTCCTATCTCTGTTTTTTTTTTCTTTTCAATATTAAGTCAATAATTAATTCAAAAGATTCCATATAATTCCAAATAATGACCCACTTTTGAAGTTGCTTTTTAATTGTTTTTTAGTGTTTTGGAATATTATGTTACCGTATAGTTTGGTAATAAAAAAGATTTTATAATTCCAGGAGATATTCTCTATAGAAATTCATTCCCCTCTACTCTTCTCTATCTATTGATTTTTTTTTATTTTTAGTTAATTTTAAATTGTTCTTTGTAATTTTTTTATTATATAATTAAATAAATAAATAAAGTGCAAAGATTTTCTTTTCTTTGATTTTTCTCATGCCAAATAAATTTCAACACAATTCAAGTTTAACACGTTGCAAATAGTAAGTTCTTCATTTAATTTTTTTTTATCCAGCCCGCAATGTGGTGCCAGAATAACCCAGTAAAATATTTAAAGTTTTTTTTTCCAACATAAATAATTTGGATTGTGATCAAGAACTGTACTTTATTTGTCAAAAAAAAAAAAAAAAAAAGGCACTACACTACAAACTTTACTGTGTTTTCATGATATTATTGTACGAGAAATCACTAGCTAGTGTTTTCATGATATTATTGTACGAGAAATCACTAGCTAGTCTTTTCATGATATTATTGTGAACTCGGTGAGTCCTGAATCAGAATAGAGAAATTGAAGATCTTGAAATGATTTGTAGAATAAAAACTCTACTGAGTGCCTTGTTTCATTTGAATGTTGTTAAAATCTTGTGTTCTTACATCACACAGAAAATACAACAGAAATTTGAATTGTAAGATTATAAAATTATAAATAAATTGTTTGAATTATTATATGAATAATCTCTGCCAGCATAACAGCCTGAAACCAGTGAAGTAAATAGGTCGAGAAATACTAGATGGTGACATGTCAAGTGGGGTGGAAATTAAGACAAGATGACTTTTATTATTCCCTAAAATAAATTCGTATTCCTAATGTTCAATGATTTATTGACGGGAGACTCCATTGACACCGCAGATTGCAAGGTCCAAGGTGGTGCGCACCAATCTCTTTCCTCTATCAATCTGAGTGCCCTTTTAACTTTAATGCTTCATTTCATTTTCGGATGAGCGCACTCAAGACAATGGTGAATGGCCAACGTGATGAAGGACGATGGTGATAGGATTAAGAAGGCAAGACCCTGTGCATGCCGAACAAAAAAATAATAATCATGTCAGTCAAAAAAAAAAAAATCATGTGAGTCAACAAATTGTACAGAAAATTACTACAATACATAAACTGGATTTATATGGGCTAATTGATTGGTACATTGACTTCGTATATTACTACTAGCTAAAACGATAAATCTCTCAAATATAATTGATTTGATCTAAATAGAGCAGAGAGATACATAATTATTTTTCATTTTCAACTGTTTTCAACAAGGAGGATGACGACATGTTAATGTTTACCCTCAAAATAAACATTTTTCAACTGGCAGGAATAATGGACCGAGTTAGAATATCATGGTTGACTAGGACTAAATTCGCTCTTGAAAGAACTTAAAGAACCAAGTCAAGAAGAAGAGGAGCTAAACTTAAATCAATTGTTCGATCTTTGAGAACCTCATATCGGGTATGACGTAGAAAGGGGCTTTTCGGGTTTATTAGCGTATCATTAAATTAATCTGAATTTAATTTTTTTTATTAAAATGATATTATTTTGTTTTTTTTTAAAAAAAAAATTTGATGTGACCCCGTCAGGTTTAGGGGTCAATCGAGTTATGGGTTAACTAATTAGATCAATTGAGATTGGTCAAATTAATGTTTTTTCCGCTTTAAATTAACTAATTAAACCAAGTTTAACGACTATGTTTTAGCATTAATTCCTTTGAGGCAACAGTAAAGGAAAGCAAGTCGAGGAAAGGAGATTTATTTCTTTGATTGTTTTCAACAAAATCATTATCTATTTAGGAAATAATATTTTGGTGGGAATCATATCCTAATTTATTTAGCTTAATTTAAAAGTTTGATTAATCATCAAATCTATTCTTCTCTATAAATAGCAAATCCTACTATTATTTTTAGACGTAAACCCCCTATATGTTTTTTCACAAGCTTTTTTCATATTTATCTCTGTGATTTTTATCTATGGTGTTTATTGCTTTATTTACCTCTTAGTATAGTATCTAGTTATTTTATTAAGTTTTTTTATTATCTAAAAACTTTAACCAATTTTTTAGTGTTTATAAGAAATCATGGTAAAGTTTACTAGCAGGCTATGAATTTGATACTCTATTATCTTAAAAGTATAACAGATGTTGGTTTGGTACATAACAAGAGTAATATCATTAGAAGTAGTGTTGAGAGATTTATAGATTCAGAATATGTTAATGATTTGGATAGGAGAAGGTCGCTGATAGGTTATGTTTTTACTTTTAAAGTGTTGTTTTAGTTGAAAAGCAATTTTACAATCCACTTTTTCCTTACCTACAATATATGTTGAGTATATGACATCGACAAAAGCAGTGAAAAAAGCTTTATGGACGAGAGGTTTGATTGATAATCTTGGCCTATCATATAAGTTGACTATTTTGTATTATTAGCCAGAGTGCAATTCATCTTATCAAAAACTGGATGTACCAAGAAAGGATCAAACATATTAATGTCATGTATCACTTCATTCTAAATATTATGTTACATGGTGTTGTATCAGTGAAGAAAATTGCTACAGATGAGAACTCTGTATATTTATTGACGAAACATGTCTTTACAATCAAGTTCAAACATTGCTTAGACTTGATTTATTTGTGTGGTACTTGAGAAGTGCTTGGTGGAGAAGATCAAAAGGAGTTCAAGTTTTGTAAGTTGGCTCAATTTAATCCAATGTGAAGATTTATTGTGTTTGTCTTAAATTATAGATCCAAATGAAAAAAAAAATACTCATGTACTTAGTCCATAAAAAAGCCTAAAGTTGTCCAACATTGTTTTTAAGTGAAAACTCATTATGATCATGAAAGAAAATTTGATTTAAAAAAAAAATCATAAATCGATCATTTGTATACAACTACATATGAAAAAATAAAAAAATTAATTTTAAGAAATTAAATAAGACATTCATAATAACAAAAGATATTCTAAAAGCTATTCTATTTTTATTCAATATTAATGAGCAAATTATCATAAAAATTCCACATATGGATAAATACATAATTATTCATGAAACAACCAATAATATCATCATAAAAAAGTTCTAATTTTCTTAAAAACAACATCACAAATATTTTTTTATCATGAGCACTTTTTTTTAATAAAAGACAACAACAAAAAAAATAAAGGTTTTTTTTTAAATTCCTACCATTTGAAATAAGTAGGAAAAGATTAATTTTGAAATCTAAATTCTATTTTCTTATTATTGTTTCAACAAAAACATAGAACATTTTTCTAAACAAAAATTCATCATGATCTTAAAAGAGAATTAAAATAATAATAAAATAATGCCTAAGTATTTCATATGTTATTGAAGACGAAAAAAAAAGTTATAAAAATTATGTCAAAAATCTATTTTTTTTAAATAAATTTTATTTTAATTGAATCTGCATGAGATGTTTTTCATATTAGGTACATAATAATTAAAAAATAATTGTTAACATTTCCATAAAAACCTATAATAATATTTTTGAATCATGGCAAAATTGAATAATAATTTAAATATCATGTTAATTTTTCATATAGTGCATTTAAATCTAAGTAAAAATAAAATAAAAAACAATATAAAAAAGAACGAAGTCCAAGTGCCTGGCCTAACAGAAAAAGAAAACTAGATCCATACAGCTTCTTATTTTTTTATTTTTATTAATAGCATCCACATCCATGCTCTTTATATTTTAACTAAAAAAATCATTTAGCTAGCTAGCTAAAAAATGTTATCACATCCATGCTATTTAAAATGGAGAATCATGAATATTTTTTATTTATTATTATTTAAATTATAAAATTTCTAATCCTATTACACAAGCATAATTCCATTATTTGATCTTCCTACTGCCCAATCCCTCTGAAACACAATTTCAACAGCAAATTCATCATTAGAAATGCACTATATAAATTTTCTTTACATTGGATAGCCAATGATTGAATTAAGAAAGGTAAGCTACATGAATAGATCCCAAAGAACAGAGAACACATATTTCAAGAAAAGTCAGTAAAAGATCTCATAATAAGCCAAAAGTCCTTGGGTGTGTTGCACAATCACTTCTTCAAAAGTGAAAACTTTGACGACAACACCCACATAAAAATGGCAGCTCTTGAGATTATAAAGAAGAAGAAGGATTAAAGGACATAATAAATATAGCTAAAACCCAAATCAAATCAAATAAAAAAGAGGGGAAATTCTTTACTTCCTTGTCACTCGAGTCAGGCACTCTTCCCCGCCATTGTATCCCAACAATAGAGAGAGAGAGAGAGCTATAGAGCATCGTTAACTTTGCCAAAATACAGAGCCTTTTTGCTGGTAACAATGCTATGGAAAAAAACCACTTTGCTAACTATTGTAGCTAATTACTCTTTTTAGAGAGCAAGAGTATGGATGCTTTAAGGGGTAGACGACATCCCCCTTCTTTTTTTGAAAAAAATAATGACCTGCCACAGAGAGATAGCTAGAAAATTGGGATAAAATATTTTTGGAGTAAAAAATTGATTTTTTTGGACGGTGGAAAAAAATTAAATAAAAAACCTGAATATCTATCAATTTTTTTCCCTGAATTTTAAATTTTTTTAAGCAATGAAATTATTATTTTTTTCAAAATCCAATATCAAGATATTGTTTTTGACACCATAATAAACACATAGGAAAAAAATAAATTGCCGAGTCTAACTTCCAGTTAATACAATATAAAAATTAAAAATTAAAAATAATAGATGATGAGAATAGAAAAAACACAAAAGTAAATAAAAAAAAAGTGCAGTAAAAATGCCTTAGATTTTTGTTAATGCTCATAAATTGGCATACAGAGTGTTTACTTGTTTCCTTGTGAGAAGTCGAATAGAGTATTAAACTCTGCTTGGATGGGTCGACTAAAACAGAGAAAACCTTTTTATTTGTTGCTTCACCTTAAAATGTTTAGTTTAAGTTCATCTCATGGATTCTGAAACAGAGGAACTCTGTTCACCTTTTCCATTTTTATAAGAAAAAATACGATTGCCTTCTGATTTTTTTCTAAAATTTATTTGGCGGAGGACTCCTTGGAAAGAATTTACCCCACACACCAAAAATTTCCCAGGATTTTTTCCTGCCTTTAGATGACTTAACTAGGACCAACCAAATAGTAGTAGCTAGTTAAGTTGTGGTTTTACATCACTCAAGACAGATCCTTTATTTGATGGACTATCAAAGACATTATACTTGCAAATGTAAGAGATTCGAACTGTACAATCATAATATTAGACAAAAATGTAGGCTATCATCGTTTTACATTGAATCAGAACAGAAGGAAACTATCAACTGAAGTGTTTGTCCATCCATGGAAAATCCAGTTTTTCTTTGTTTTCTTCTGTTTGTAGATGCCAAAGTAGTTGGCAATCGATGTGTGTGAAACTGAAGGGTTTTCCATGGATCAGCAAAGACTTCCTTAACTGTCAATAGCCGTCACAAAAATACAAATGCATAAACTACTACTAACTCAAAAGGCTTCACAAAGGCTTAAAACTTACAATATTATCATGGAAAGCCATACAAAGTCTCATCGAGTTCGAGGAATTCACTCATCCATTCCAAATTCAGAGGATCCTCATTGGAGAAATCAAAGAATCCATCCCCACCAAAGCTAAATTTTGAGTCCTCAAGTGTCTTAGAGGTACCCTCCTCACTTCTCTTGGCAACATTGTCCATGTCCAGTACCTTAGTTTTCACAGTATCAGGTTCTTGCCATGTCGAGCTTCTCACTGGCTTCTCATTTTGCTTTATTTTTTTGCTCAAATGAGAATTCCAATAATTCTTGATCTCATTATCAGTCCTTCCAGGCAGTCTTCCAGCTATCAAAGACCATCTAAATAAGGGAATAAATTGGTTTAAGTTAAAAGACTGAAAACAACATATATTTCAGCAGTGAAAAATAATAATGAGGGAGAGGGAGAGGGGGGGGAGAGAGAGAGAGAGAAGGAAATTGTGATAAACTTGCCTGTTTCCAAGGAGCTTATGAAGCCTAACTATCAAGTCCTCTTCTTGGTCTGATATGTTACCCCTCTTAATATTTGGTCTAAGATGATTCATCCATCTCAACCTGCAACTCTTACCACATCTGTTCAGACCTGCAGTAAACAGTATGATTAAACCCAAAATACTTGATGAATTCTAAATAAACAGCTGGACTAAAAGCTTGCATTTGTCTTTATTAAAGACATTCATGATTAATACACTGCTTTAGAGTACCTGCTTTGGCTGCAACGGATCTCCACCTCTTCGGACCATGAATTTCAATGACTTGGGCAAGTTTTTGGTCCTCTTCAGCTGTCCATGCTCCTCTGTTAGCTTCCTTTTTATTGCATTTACTGCTCCTAGGAGCCATCGGCTTTTTTCTTGTTTTTCTTCTCCCTCCCTCCCTCTCTCTCTCTCGGAAGCAAGATTGGTGTTTCAGACAGGAAGACAGCGTTCGAGTGAGTTCCACTTCAAGTCCTCAAGTTATATATTCTAGGAGTAAATAGATGGGGGAGAGATACGGTCTCTTTCCTCTAGCTACCTTTCTTTGTTAAATGTATGAATCCCAACTAACTGTATATAATATTAGTGCGTCAGAATCTGCCTCTCAGTCTCCCCAAGTGAAAGCCCATATGGCTCATGATAGCGGGAGGAGAAAAATTTTAGCACGTCACAAGTCTATACATGTGACTGTGAGTTACTGCGCCTATATTCTTATCCAGGACAAAAATGTAAGTAAAGTGAGGAGGAATTAATATGGAAACCACTGTTCACTCATATTGAAATGTCAATTATAAAAGTAATATATAGTGTTTTGCTTTTTTTCTTCCTTTTTGTTTTTTTTTTGTTATTGGTTTTTTGATATAATTTTTTTTTTCAAATTTTTTTTTTCAATTCCATCTTTTAATATTGAAATGGTTGAGAATTTAGTTTTATAATTTATTTTTTTATTTTATCTTTCTATAGAATTAACGTAATTTGTGAATTTATCAAGGCAATTCAAATTGTTCCAGTTTACGGGTTTGGAGAGGTGTTTTTTTATTTTTTTTATTTTTAAATTGAACTTGACTTTTTTAATCATTTGTTTTTTTATATAATTAACAAAAATAGTTTGAGAGAAAAGTCATGTTATTAAACTTTTAAAGTTCATGGATTTGTTCACGGGTTTGGCTATTTAACTTGATTCACGAGTTTAGCGAGTGTAACTTTTTTTTCTTAATTAATTTATTTCAATTTTATCCTTATATATTGAGTTAATTGAGAATTTTTTTTTTTTACCATTTGTTTCATTTTGTTTTCTATGAGGTTATCATTGTCTAAAAAAATCTCGTTATTGAGTTGGTATTCGATTTTGCGATCAACTATTTTTGTTATTATATAGTTAAATAAAAGATAGTTTTGAAAAAAAAAACATATCATAATCTCAGTGGAGTCTATAACTTGATTTACAGGTTTGTCGTGCTAGCCCGTGTTACTAGATTCGCAGGTTTGACAAGTTTACTCACCAACCGGATATGTTTTTTAATTTTAGTTTTCCCTTCAGTATTAGATTGGTTGGGAAATAGACTGCATGATTTATTTTTTATTGTTTTCTATAGGGTTATCACTATCTTAAATAAGTGTCTACTTTTAGGTTGATGCTTAATTTTTATGAGCATATATTTTTATCATATAATTAAATCGAGGTTATTAAATTGCCTTCTTGTCTCATACAATACATTTTTATCATATAATTAGTCGATATAATTTGTTATTGTCTCAATATTTTTAAAATAAAGTTGTCCTCTTGAGTTTTTTAAGAGCTAAACCATGCCTTTTCTGACCGTCAATGTTATATTTGGACCCATGAAATCGATCAATTTAAATCGAGCTAACTTCTATGCGGTTTAATTGGAAACTCGAGTTCGATAAAGAGCTAAGTCGGGTGGTTTCAAGATTGATTAACTTGGACAGGTTTAATAACACTGTCAAAAAACTATTTGTGCTCTCAACCTTTTTTTTATATTTAAAGTGTTTTTAGCTTAAAAAAATATTAAATTAATGTTTTTCTATTAATTCATGATGATTTTAATATATTGATGTTAAAAATAAAATAAAAATCTAAAAACTCTCATTCTAATATATTTTCAAATAAAAAACTATTTTGAAAAATAGCGGGGCAGTATAATCTGAA
>Ga0307515_10025236_pt1 | contig 10297 bp, 4 predicted proteins | sample 17_EM_MG_FD_194513 | JGI IMG/M metagenome (GOLD analysis project Ga0307515, IMG submission 194513) | Populus trichocarpa ectomycorrhiza microbial communities from riparian zone in the Pacific Northwest, United States - 17_EM | ecosystem: Host-associated > Plants > Roots > Unclassified | place...
AGAGCTATAATCCCACGGGATAAGACCCTAGGACTACTTAAGCTACTCCCGATACTAGAGCGCCCTTAGTAGTATATCTTTATAGACTTTTATAAACTACCTAGGGACCGTAATAGATACGATATAGTTATAGTTATAGTTAACTGCTTTAGTAAACGCCCGTTTTTAATTCCCTATTATAAGAACATCGATGCCAAAGAGGCAGCCTAGCTATATGTTTATTACATCTACTAAATCTACGGACTACTAGATACTATTATATCTAATTATAGGCTATAGTTTATATCGGCCTTTTAGAATAAGTTTACCTAAATCCTAGGTATTAAGCTAAAGCTTTCTACGGCTTATTACCCCCAGACAGACGATTAGATAGAGATTATAAATTAGTACCTAGACTAAAGGTTTAGGCCCTTTGTTAACTATTTCTAGGACAACTAGTCTAAACTACTACCCTTAATAGACTACGCGCAAGTAACCTTACCCCATAACTCCATAGGGTTTACCCTAATTTAGCTAGAAATAGGATACTTACCCCATATAAGCTTTAACTAGAAAAGGCTAGAAAAACCCTAAACTATATAAGAGAAGCTATTTTATGCTAAGGCCTAATAGTACGCCAAATAATTAGAGGAGGCTTAGATGGTAGCCTATAAGAACCTAAAAAAAGCTTAGAGGTTAATAGAACAGCAGGCAAACAAACACCGTTAAAAGCCTAATTTTACCCCTAGCGATATAGTCTGGGTTATAATAAGGAATTGGAAGACTAAACGACCTAGCCATAAGCTAGACTACTAGATGGTAGGACTATATAAGGTTCTTAAGAAGATAGGCAACTTATACAAGATAAAGCTCCTAGATTTAATTAGGGTTTACCCTATCTTCTCGCCGGATAAGTTACGGAAAGCTGTAAACGACCTATTACCTAGATAAAAGAACGAGCCTCCCCTACCAGTTTAAGTAAACGGTAACAGCGAATAGGAGGTTAATGAAATACTGGCCTATAAGATAGTATGGGGAACGCTAAAATACCGTGTCTAATAGAAGGGCTACAATCCTAACCTAACCTAGTACCCTACATAGAACTTTATAGGCTACCCCTAGAAGCTTAAAGAATTTTATAACTAATACCCTAATACGCCTAGACCCCTAAAGTACCTAGATAAATAGATGGAATGCTAGTATAATAAAGACGATAAGTTACCGGAAGAATATAGGGATAAAAATGCCCCAAAGCCCTAATACAGCTGTCTGCCAAATTCTGCTATATTCTACCGTTTTCTGCTAGTACCGTAAAATATTAGATATTTAGGAACTTTAACCGCCGGTTAAAGTTGTCTGATTAGTCAGATCTGTGCTAAGACTTTTAGCGGCTACTCTTTCTGGCCTAGTGCTTCCACTTAGCCTACAATCGCCCTTTGTACTTAGTCTGGACGTACTTATATCCCCTTTATCTCCTTATCTTATATTTTATAATTCTATATTTATAAGCCTAGTACTACCCTATTTCTAACTAAGCCTAAGGGTAGGCTTTCTTCAAAGAGGGGAGTGATATAACGGCGCTATCGCACGTTACCTACCAAATTCTGCCATATTCTGCCGACCTGCGATTGGCCCGCCCAAAGCTAGCGCCTTAGCGGCTCACCCTATATATTTGTTTACATCGGTCCTAGCGACCCCTTTTTCTTCTCTTTAGCTTAGTATCTTTGTAATACAGCATTCGTTTAAGCTTCGGTTTAGAGGCATTTGTTTAAGCCGTAACACTCGCTTAATAAGCCTAATAGACTAATACGCCTTAACTAGGACAGCTTTTGTTAATATAGCTATAGCCGTAGTATACTGCTGGAATTCCTTACTAATAAAATTCCTACCGGCGTTGTGGGTAATATACTAAGGGGGTCTAATATATATATTAATCCAGCAGGTCCATAAAATATCCTAAGTGTATTTTGCGGATATATTTTATAACTAACGGGCGGCTTAATAGCGGGTTGCCTTATTAATTATATATAATACTAGACTGCCGTTAATATACATAATGTCCACGTATACTAAGTGGTTAAAGTTAAGGTCCTTATAAAGGGTGAACTTAAATCGGCCTAGGGAACGTCCGTATTTCTAGTAGAAGGAGCAGTATTTAGTTAGGTGGTTAATTGCCTTCTTATTAACGTCATATCTAGAGCGTTTAAGGACTCTATATAGTTTTTCGGCTAACAGGTGGCCGAAACGGCGGTATAGGCGGTGGATCTTAGTACTAGTAAGGTAGCACGGGTTATAGTTAAAAGATTCCTAAATATAGGTCTATAAAGTCTCTCCCTATATAAGGAACGGGTGTCCGAATTATTATATAATTAGTAGGGTAATATACTTGCTTCCTAGGGCAGTTGCGGGGCTAATTACGGTGTCCGTAACATTATTGTAGTAGACCTATAGCCTATCCATATCCGCAAGACAGAGTAGAAAAGGGGTATCCGCTTTTACTACGTGGAAGTTAACTAGGCTAATTAGGGTCTTAACTACAACTAATCCAATTAATATAGTTAAGCCGATGCCGAATTAGATGTTTACGGCCCCATTTTACGTAGTATTAATGTCCATATTGTTATTTACGGTGGTCCTATATATAAGGTATTGTTTATAACCTACAGTAGACTTCTTAGAGGCACCTATATCGATTATAACGCTGTAGAATTCTTTAGGGGTATAGCGTTCTATAGTGGTATATGCAAATAGGTCCTGCTTATAATCTATAACGTTTATAACAGAGGTGCTTACGGAATGGTTTTTAGGCGTAACTGAGTGTATAAAGGAACGGTCGGCTAATATAGTCGTAATATTAAAGGCTTAGCTGTCCGTAAAAGGTCTAAAAGTAGTTAGGAATATCTCTAAGGTCTCTTATTCCTAAGCGTCTAAGTTAAAGTCAATTATAAGGGCTTCTATTAACTTATCAGGGGGCTCTTCTACTTCCTCTCTTTTATATTCTAAAATAAACTGGTTAATATAGCTATTAAGTCTCTTCCTAGACTTATTACGTTCTTCCTAGGTATGCCTTATAAACTAACATCCTTCCTTACTATACATAAAGCACTTCTAGCTAGTTTATCTGCGGGGGTATATTTTTATACGGGGGTTGCTGCGGGGGTTATAGGTAGGACTTAGTCGGTATAGGTACTGCTAGTAATAGCGGCAGTCTATAAAGTAGACGTCTAAGTCTGTTTACAGATATTAAATATCCGTAATAAAGGCTTAAGTGCTGCCTAGTGGGTTTAAGACTTCGTACGTTGCAATAGAGGAGCGTAGATTATTAATAAGGCCAGCTAAGGTATCTGTAGGCTTATAGTAGGCGTACTTACAGGGCTTTACTTCCTAGTAGGCCGTAATAAGTTTATTATATAGGAAGTCGTCCGTTTGAAGTTTGATATTAAGACCGTGCTATAGGTAGCAGAGGTCTTTAATAAGGATTTACAGGCACTCTATGGTCGATTTTTTAGTGTTCTTGTCTATTACGGTCCGTAGCTTAGTCGTATTCCATTAGGTAAGGATATTACGCTTATATTCCGGTCCTTTAAAGTAGTTATATATAGCTTTATATAGCTTATTAAAAGGAACACCAAGGGGGTTGCTTTTGAGGTTAGTGTAGTAGTAGTTAAGTGCTAGGCCGCGCAGTATGGTAGAGTAGGCTTGGCTAAACTCTTATTTAGGAATATTAGCCTTCTGGTAGAGGTCCGTAAAGATAGTTAGTTTAAAGTTAAAGTTATCGTTTTTGCTGCTGTACTTAGATTCGTTAGTATAGAGCTTAGCTAGGTTAGCTAGCTCCTTACCGTAGGTCTTTAGTTAGGTAGGTTGCGGATCTATAACTTACGGATTTGTGGTTTATAGATATATAGCTTGCGGATCTGTGACTTAAATAACGGGGGTAATTTGGTCCGTATTTTGGTTTGCGGGGGTATTACAGTCCGTAACTTAAGTACTAGGTATACTTTGGCCTGTAAGATTAATTCTAAAACTGCTTAGGTTTATAGGATAAATTTAGTTAAGTGGGTTAGGTATAAGGCTAGCGATTATATTAAGTTTGGAAGAAGTAAAGAGTTCCTTAGTTTCTTGGAACTGGTTTAGGATTTCCTCTTTAGTCTATTCCGTTTAGTCCTTCTTGTATATTGTGTTATATAAGGACTATATAATAGTAACTTATTTATTCCTTTTAACCTATACACCTTAGTTATATAAGAGGGTCTATAGGTTACGGATGGTAGTAGGGTTATATGCTTTAAAGATAGCTTCCGTAAAGTCCGCGAAGTCTTCCTAGTATTACTCCCATAGGTTAACGTTTATAAGCTTAAAATATTCGTATTTAAGAACTTTAAATTTAATATAGTTGTTAACGTTAGGTATAGACGTAAGGTCGGCTCCCTGCCTCTACTTTTCCTAGCCTTTATTAACTTGCTTCCTTAGGTCTACTATACTATATAGTGTAGTATAGTACGCAGTGGGTGGAAGAGGTCTTATAGTGGTCCGTAAAGGCGGTTAATATCCATAGCGGTTTGTAGAGGGGTAGGGGGTCTCCGTAAGGGGTCTAAAAAGACATTGGAGGTATTAAAAGAGGGTGTAGTAGGGATAGGGGTTCGAGGTTTAAGGGTAGGGGGTTCTATATAGGTCTGTATTTGCGTCTATTATACTTCTAGTAAACTATACTAAGACTTAAATAAGTATATAGAGTTGGAGATAAGTCCGTAATCCCCAACTTCCAACCTTCTAGCAGGTTGTACTAGGAGTCTGAACGGGTGGTCGCTGTCGTGTGTATCGCTTGGGGGGAGGTATCGAGTGATTGCTAATCTATGCGCGCTCACTAATTAGTGTTTGTACTAACTTAATAGTATGAGTGAGTCGTATCCCGGGGCACAAAATACGTATAGTATTGTATGCTCTTTGGGATGGTGGTGACTGTTGATTGTATGAAGCAGACCACGTAGTCTATATACTGATGCGCCTCCCCCCTGATTGGTCAGTGCTTCAGAAGTGCACTAGACGCGTAAGCGGGTGGTTGGTGCACCAAACGCGTGAACGCGTACTTGGCGTACCGAACGCGTAAGCACGCGGTTGGTACGACAGGTGCTGTAATTATACAGCTACCTTACCTGGCAATTTATTAAGTATTTACTCGCGCGCAAGATCGTCCTAGTAGCTTTACTACCTTATTTGACTTATAGGCTTTAACCATTAGATGTGGGTTGTTTTAGGCCACTATTGTGGGAGGGTACGACCTCTCTAAGATGGGAAAGTCACAGTGCCGTCTGTCTGTCGGTCGGTCGGTCGGTCGTAATCAGTCAGTAGAACAGTCAGTAAGAAAGAAAGGAAAGAGTGTATTTCCGGTAACTGGTAAGGTCGTGATATCTGTCTGATAGAGGGAAGAAGGAAAGAAGCCGAAGGCTCTATAAATATAGGAAAATGCCAAGACAGTAGGCGACGTCCAATCTACACCACCACACTATTTCACTACTATAGGAAGTAGATTGCTTCCGTTGATACGGCCACTTAGGCGTTAATAGGGATTTTTTTTAAAGCTCTACCCAAAGGTGCGTATATAAGCATTTACCTCTAATACAATCTATAGTGCCTAGAAATCTATAGGCCTTCTACCTTATAATCCTACTACTATCTTAAAGACTCTTACTTATATAGAGCCTTCTAAAAGCTAGGATATAGAGAAATTAAATATAGTTAACTTAAATGGGGTATAAGGAAGAAACGACTCTACTGGAGCTTGGCGTTGCTAATATTAAGTAGAGCCGTTCTAAGCCCCAGTGGGTATAATTAGGATTAGGCTTACCTCTCTTATATATTTAGGTGTAACCTACAGCCTGCAAATAAGTGGATTAATAGGTCGTTAATCTAGAAGGGGATGTCGTAGGAATATGGTAGTCGCCCATGCAATTAGTTAGCGCGCTAGTCTACATCACCACTATAACGTAGTTAAATTAATTTAAGCAAAATCGCGATCAAAATACAAATATAAAAACTTTAATTTGGCCTATCTGAAATATATATAAGCTCGTTGTTGATTTTATTATAAATTAATCAAATATCACCTATATGTGGCTCGCTACGTGGGGTGGCTCGCTTCCCGGTCAGCTACGTTATGAACTGAATCTAAGGCCTCCCTATTGCAACCGAACATTCCCTTAATTCTGGAACGGAGTGCCTGAGCTTATGGGCGTCGTTTTAGGGTTCGGTTGCAGCTCCAGATTGAATATGGAGGCTTCAGAACCGATTCGGTCAATCTGGCGACTTTCTGATCTGGAGCTCCTCCAGATCGGCAACCGCGTTAAATTCGCACGCTTTACCGTATATAGTAGTTGAACTGAAGCTCTTGGCGTAGAACGATCAACCGAACAGTCGGCTTTATTTCAGATTGAGTACGACACCAGATTAAGCGCTAATTATCTACTAATTGACCCCGGTGAAAGCACGGATCAACGTCAGATTGAAAAAGCTTCAAATTGCAACCGAATACGCTCGTTTAAATTTAGACTAACTACCTATATCTAACTTTTAATATAATATAGCTATAATTTAACTATAACGTGAAGTAGCGGAGGGCTTATACATCATTATTTTTAAAGCAATTAGACGATGGAAAGGTATTAAGGTTTAGCAGTAATTTAAGAATATGATAGTTAAATCGCGCCCATAAGCTCTCAGACCCTCCGCGGAAATTTTCGTTGGTTAATAAGGAGCTGCAACGCCGTGGAACGCGCCAATGATCCACGGAGGGTCCGATTTATGAGATGAGGGTATAAGTGCTTGATATCTCTGTGTCTTGTCCGGATGAGTGGAACCCTTGGATGCATGTGGCGCCGATGTACTTGGATGTGGAAGCGAACCCTCTTTAGGCCGGGTTTGAGTTGACCCCCTATCCTCCTCTCCCAAAGAATCCAATACGACCAAATTAAAAAAATTCTCACGGCACTGAGGTTTTCAAGAGGCGCCAAGGTGCTCAAGCTTTTTGATGGCACTTCGCCATATAAGGCAGTCTTAGCTGAAGACACTGGCCATTAACAGGCCGCTCAAAACCCGTCGCTGCTCCCGCAGAGAGAGCTGGGATACCAGGTACATACAGTAGCGTGCACGGCTACATGGCTACTAGTACATGTAGGCACCCACTAGAGAAAGGCGTCGGATAATTCGTGGAGAAACTCTTGTCTCTCTGCGGAGAATTTCGGCCATGGCTCTTGCCTTTCATGGGAGAATCTGGGGTCCCCTTGGCCTAAACCCTACCTACCACGTGCCGTCATCTGCCTTTGCGCACGAGATAATATATAGCTCCGGCGCCATTCAGTCCCTCATATCTGGCGCCTCTGTATTGCACTCCTGAAGTCGGCCTTCAACTTGCACATCGAGCAAGACTGTCCATCTTCACCATGGCGCCTAATTTCTTCAAAAACCGCAGAGTCTACCTGCTTGCCACTGTTGCCTACATGGGTTCTCTGCTTTTCGGTTTGTTTACTCCTCCGCTCCCAGACATCATTTTGCTAACCAATCATGCTTAGGCTATGACACCGGTGTAATGGGAAGTGTTCTCGCCCTCAACAGCTTCAAGAAAGACTTCAATCTGCCGACTGGCTCTTCAGGCTTTGCCAGCGCCAAAAATGCATATGTTTCCTCAAATGTCGTTTCACTCCTTACGGCAGGGTGCTTCTTTGGCGCTATTGCTGCAGCCTTCTTGAATGAGCGGTTTGGCCGCCGGTACTCGCTCATGTTCTTCGCCGTGATTTTCCTTATTGGCGCGGCGGTGCAGACGGCAGCCCACCATGAGATAGGGATGATCTACGCCGGCAGAATCATCGCTGGCCTGGGCGTTGGAGGCATGTCAAGCATTACACCTGTGTTCGTGTCTGAGAACTGCCCTCCAAATGTACGAGGGCGCATCGCAGGACTATTTCAAGAGTTTCTGGTAATAGGTAGCACGTTTGCCTACTGGCTCGACTATGGTGTCTCTCTCCGCATTCCAGTATCGACAAAGCAGTGGCGCGTACCGGTGGCTATCCAACTGATCCCTGGAGGTCTCATGCTGTTTGGTTTGCTCTTCTTGAAAGAATCTCCCCGATGGTTGATGAAGAAAGGAAGGCATCATGAAGCAGCTGAGTCGCTTGCACATATTCGCTGCGAGACTACGGACAGTCCCGACGTGGCGAAAGAGCTTGCTGAAATTCGAGCGGCCATTGAAGAAGAACTGAACGCAACTGAAGGGGCTACTTGGAAGGAGTGTCTGCTACCCGGTAATCGCTATCGCTTCTTGACTGGCTTCGCTCTAATGTTCTGGCAACAATTCTCGGGAACGAACAGCATTGGGTACTACGCACCTCAGATTTTCCAGACCGTTGGGCTTTCGAAAAGCTCTTCATCCCTGTTTGCAACTGGCGTCTACGGCACAGTCAAGGTAGTCACTACTGCCATTTTCCTTCTGATTGGGATAGACAGATTTGGCCGAAAGAAATCGCTCATATTTGGCGCTTTATGGATGTCAGGCATGATGTTCATTATCGGCGCCGTGCTTGCTACACATCCTCCCAATAATCTCGGTTCCGTCTCGCATGCATCCATCGCGATGGTTGTCATGATATATCTTTACGTCATCGGATACGCTGCGTCATGGGGACCAGTTCCTTGGGTGTATCTGAGTGAAATATTTCCCACACGTCTTAGAGCGTATGGTGTGGGCATGGGCGGTATGGTTCCCTTTTATATTGTTATTCTTGTGTCCATACCTAACATATATTAGCCGCCACTCAATGGCTCTTCAACTTTGTAATCACGAAAATCACACCCGAGGCTGTGAATCATATAAAATGGCGGACTTTCCTCATGTTCGCAATCTTTGTAAGAGCACTCCCTCTTTGGAAATTTATAATGCTAACCAAAACAGTGTCTTGGCATGTGTGTCTTTGCCTTTTTCTTCATCAAAGAAACCAAGGGCCGCTCTCTCGAGGATATGGATATTCTTTTCGGAGCTGTCAATGCTGAACAGCGCGCTGAGGATGTTGAAAGAGTATTGGCTTCCGAAAAGGGTGCTGTGCAAATGGACGAAAGCTCTGTCGATATGACGGGGCGGAAATCCTAGGACTCTAGCAGCCTTAAATCGATTTCTTCGGCGGAGAGTCGAAAGCTTATAATGATGTATACTAAATTAGTAATATCCAAGTACTGAGCTTGCATGCATTTGGCAAATGGTCTGAGTGATAATTAACTAATTCCAGCGCTATCCAGATTGAAAGAAGTGATGATTATGTACCTAATTTAGCGTATATACAAAACCTTCCAGCGAGAACGTCACAGCATTCAAGATCCAAGCAAAATTGCTCATTCCCAGATTTAAAGAGTATCAGAAGTGAAGCGCCGTGGTAGCATCTCAACGGAGGCCCGACCAGGAGCTTCATGCCCAGCTTGCTCTTTACCCAGCTTGCTCTTTACGAACTCCCGTGCTGTCGTGCTCAGTGATCTACTTAGACTAGAGCTATCTTAGAGCGCCATATGGATCGCCTAAACTTCTGGAGCTGGATCGCCTGATTTTATTGGTGGACTGGACTGGATCTGGGCTTGTGGAGGCTCCTGGCGCTCCAGTTCCATTCCTTATTCAGACGTGAGGCTAATAAGGACAGGACGCTGAGGAGTCAGTGCAGGTGGTAGCGGCCAATTAGTAACTTTTATAGTATTACACCGTCTTAAAAGACGGTCAATTACCCGTAGAATTTTGCTGTAGAATTAAGGAGTTACCCTCCTGTTGCTCCTACTGCGTATACTCTTCATTAATTTAGTATTTTGTTTCTACTATAGCCGCTAAATAAACTTGCCTACCAGTAACGAATTAATCCAGTATTACGCGCTTCTTACCTAATTACTTGGCTACACCCCTATCTAACGACATTATTCTTACCCTAAAATATATTAACTCTGTAGCTAAAGGCCGCCTAGAGATAGAGAAGTTTAAATATAGCGGTAGGCAGTATATCCGGTGCAAGTCCCTTACACTTAGCGTTAAAAACACTAAGCCTTATACGTTACCAATACGGAAATAAGGGGAGGACGTTTAGCTTAAGGGCGCGGTTAGCAATAGGAAAAAGGTATACTACTACTATTATATCTATAAGAGGGTAAGGCGTTTGCAGAAGCTTATATGTTATGTTATGATATTCAATTACGCTGTTGCGGCTCCCGTTAGGGTCCATGCAGCGGGTCTATATGAGTATATATATATACATGTATAAGAGGGGAACCGTACCGCTGGGGCCGGATAAAACCTCTC
>Ga0307515_10025237_pt1 | contig 10296 bp, 16 predicted proteins | sample 17_EM_MG_FD_194513 | JGI IMG/M metagenome (GOLD analysis project Ga0307515, IMG submission 194513) | Populus trichocarpa ectomycorrhiza microbial communities from riparian zone in the Pacific Northwest, United States - 17_EM | ecosystem: Host-associated > Plants > Roots > Unclassified | place...
CCAACCCGAACAAATCCCTCGAGAGGAGTGGTGGACTACCGAAGCGGGCCGGCTCCTCGAGGATGAGGTGGAAGTGGCCAAGCGTGGTTTGCTCTTTGTCGGGCTCAAGCATGCGTGAGGCGCGGAAGGAGCTCGAGTCGGTGGTGTTATATCGCGTTTGTCGCGGCTCAGTGTCCATTTTGTGCATGCGAGTCGTCGATGTACTTCAAGTTCGAGGGACCGGCAATATCCTTGATCGCTTGTCCTTATACGAACACATTTCAGGACACCGTTCGTTGTGTCTGCGATTGGTCATGGTGGGGATCTTGACACTCAACGGTCATGGCCTGCTCATTCGTTGACCAGAACCGCCTGCACGCAACTTGGGATGAAGGGTATCACTGGTATCACTGCCCGCCGTTCACTAAGGGCACCTACTCAATTGTCAGGAGTTGGAATATGTATCACGATCCCACAATGAGCATCGAGGGGAAGTGTCGACAAACAGCCGGGAATCTAGAAGTGTGGAAATACGCCTAAAGGGAGACAATATAAGAGGGGCCTCGGAATTCGAACGCTCTTTCCTAATACCCTCAACCGTATTAGGCGTACGAAGTTACAGAATACACGGGGTTGAATTTGGTGGTGCTACTCAACCGGTAAGATGACAAACGAACAGGTAATGGGATTCCAATGCTTGACTCCTTGTGAGAATGGACAGCCCTGAAAAGTCAAGGAGCACCGTTCAATAAGTGTAGTCCCCCAGGCCAGGTATCTTGGCTGAGTCCACACGCTTTGCAGCTACCCAGAACTCGGCCTGGTAGATCCATCGCATCATCGCTTGTGCATCGGCCGTGTATTCGCTTGGTACAGTCTTCAACGATGTACGATCGACCTCGAAACCCATCAAGTCCATGAGGAAAAGTAGTTCTTCAAGAGAAAGCTCGAGGGACGCTTCGTGGTAGAGGAGTGGCCCCAGGTTAACCAGCTTGCCACCCGGTTTGAGAAGGTGGTGAATATGGGAAAGCTAGCACGGGCTCAGCGAAAGTGGCAAGTTCCCGCTTGGAACGACGCACATAAGAGATGATATTTGAACTTGTATCCAGGAAGAACAATGTAACAATAATGTCGTATTTGGGGTCCATGAGGTCAAGGAAGTCACCTTCCACTATGGTCCAGTTCGCAATACGTCTTGGGAGTACATCAGGAAATGATATTTCCCTAAATGTATTCGAAGACGACCTTTGGTGTGACCACCAATGAGAGAATGGGCAGATGCGGTGCTGATTAACGCGTTCAATGCTCTCCGGGGACAGAATGAAGTTTAATGCTAAAGACATGTAGTAGGATAGTTCACACGAGGTCACATGGTAACCTGGAAATTTTGAGTCCTTCGTTCATCGAAAACATACACCTCTTACCCATCTGGGCGATCTCCCACGCCAGCCTGCCAAGCCCCGAACCCGGCACAAGAATATGAATCTGAGAGCGATCTTCCGGGGTGACTTTGCTGAGTTCTTCGAGTATAGGTGTAAAAGTCTGCTCTCTTTCCTCTCTTCCTTCGTCGCTCCAGTCTCTCGCAATGTGTTTCAGGGCCTCTCTCACTCTGCCTATGTCGGGCTGCCCACATGCATGCTTGGTCACCTTTGGCAGCAACTCCTTCGTTATATCCGCACGCGCTTGACGAATAATCGCGGTAGTCAAATTTTCATTCAGCGCTATAGCGGAGTCGTATTTGAGTATCTTTTCGGTATATCCAATCCTCTGGGCCAAGTGTCGATGTCGTCCGGGTAAAGACACGAACGAGCTTGTCTTGTCCCGAAGTTCGGTTCGCGCCATTCGACCGTAGGCCTCATAAGACTCAAGAGCCCGTACAAGAACGAAAAGGGAGCTCGAAGCAGTTGTACCGTAGTGCGATTTCATTTCTTTCCGTGTCGACCTTGTGAACAAGAGCAATGGGGCCCACCGGACACTCCATCCTACGCCAGGGTTGTAGAAGAGGATGACCGATACAGCAACGATGGCCGTCGTGCAACTCAAGAAGAGAATTGGCCAGGCGACCGCATCAGTGGCCGACATGAATTGAATCCAAAGGACAAGTTGCTTTGTCGCCGTTCTTATGCCTCGTCCAAAAGCACCACGATCCGAAAACGACCCGAAAAACCTGATAGAAAAACAGAACACTGTCCCTCAAGTCCCTGCCATCAACTTCGCGGATGGAGACTCGATTCGCAAATCCTTGAACGGTACCTCTGCTGAGGCACTTAAACCGGGTACTTTTGTGGCGTCGTATACACTCTAAATCGACTGAAAAGCTTAGTTTCTAGTCTTAACCGCTCTCCGAAATCAGTGGACGATTCGTCACAAGGAGCAGCCCATCCCTAGCGACGATTCCAGGCTTTTGCTCGCAAAGGACTATCTTGAACGGTCACCCGGAGCCTCCGAATTATTTCACGCATGGAATGTCCTCTCTCAAGTATGTGTAACGATCCTTCGATTCAGCAAAAATATCTTATTTAAAACAACAGCAATCCAATAACCATGTACATCTTGCCCTGGGTGCATTTCACGCGTTATTGACGCTAGCGACATCTCACTATATCTACCACACCTTCGGGCAACCTCTGGTTCAAGCTTTGTTGTCGGAGCCCACCGTGCGGCGTCTCAATGGCTACCTTAATAGCGCGCAGACCGAGCTTTTGCTTGCAGTACTCAAACTTTGGAATGTACTGAGTGATTTCGCGTCTGGAGCTCACAAGAAAACCGTTTTTGAGGTGTTCCATTGGGGTAATAAGGTATGTGGATGCCTTCGGCGTGCTTAGTCTCGAGTCTAACCGAAAATATCAAGACACTTTCCAGGTTTCTTCACATGAGACGAAAAGGGCAAACTGACCTCGCCGCAGAACCATTCGCCAAGCCTGGTGAGTTTCCCAGTTCAATACGGCTCATGACTTACGGGTTCCCTAGACATCCGCACTCTCTATATTATGTTTTTGATGAGTTTCGTGAATACAACAACATCGCACTCCATCAAGTCCTTGTTTGTGGAACGGTGCCGTGATCATTTCGGTGGGATCTTCAAGGGATTGGTTCAAGATCCGTATGCTCTCGTCCGTCGGGTCCTCGAAGTCTGCTGGGAGGGTATTTGGTCGGACCAAAGGATCAAGAGAACCAGCAAGATCGCTCTGTTCGGCGAGCAGAACTTAATCTATGTGTGTGACTGGGAGTTGTCCTGAATGAAATCTAACGTTTCGGCAGCTGTTGAAACTGTACGCGCGCTCTGATCAGGAAGGCAACGACGCAGAAACGATTCCCGCAAATCTCGTTCACCATTTCTTACTTGCGGTCCTCACTCGGCCTGGGACTGGATTATGTTTCAAAGACCGCGGTTGGTACCTCAGAGACATCCAAGGGGATGAAGAAGCAGATCAAATTAAGGGGGTCGCCAAAGGCCAAACGAAAGTATTCAACAAGATCACGTCTAATATCCTGAAGAACTTGCGAGTGGGTGAGGACTCCAGGCAGCAAGAGCTAGTTCTGAAGGTTTTAATGGCATGCCCTGAACTCACTAGCAGGTACGTTATGCATCCTCCCACCTTTCTGAACTAAGATAGCTCGTCAGCTTCTGGGCATCCGCTGGACTTGCATTCGAGCCTCGCCTCTCCTCCCAATGGCTCATCAATATCGCATTTGCTGGGACTGTCATTTCACTGCCAGTTCCAGAGGACTGCTTTAGGTTACCGGGCTCACAAGATTACAACCCAACACCTCCGCCACTTTCCGCAATCGTCGACAGTATATTCCCTGGAACATGGGGGAAAGCACATATTACCAAGGGCTTGCAATCGATTTCTCCTTTGGTTCAGCATTCCACAGCCGTGTGTCTCGCCAGGGTTCTCGAAAAGTTTGAAAGGGTGCTCCAAGCCTTCAGAAGAGTTGAAACTGCACTCCTGGAAGAAACTGGTACGGGGCAGTGGCACTTGCGTATCAGTGAGTTAGAGAAAGAAGCCAAAAAGCGAGTCCCGAATTTCGAGGTCATTGTGGCATTTTCGCAACAAAAGAGTAGCGCTGCGTGGGCACCAGAACACAGCAAAGAGTATAGAGCTCGTAGGAGTATGATATCGGAGGTCGGCCTGAAGCTCATGTGGCTCTATCACCGATCATTGCCTTCTATTCCTGCGGAAGCCAGATACGATATCGGTAAACTGCTCTTCAGTCCTGCGGGACAGCAACTCATAGCGGATAGTGGGGATGTCGAAGACCTATCCTCTCAAGCTCCAGGCTTGGTTACTCTCAGTCAACTTCACCTCCTCCGCCTGTTCCACCACAGTGGCCAGTTCGCATGGTGGACCACATTTGGTGAGCGTTCCCCGTCTTGAAAATTGGTACTTAGCTAAAGCTTGATAGGTGACACCCAGCAGACTTATATTTACCATCTCCTCCGATTGCACTCCACAGTGAATCACAAACTCATCAAGGCCGAATGTGCTCCGGTTATCCAACACCTTTTAGGGCCAAGCATCCTTTTCGAACACGACCCTCAGGAGCTCGATATTTGGCTCGACGCACTGCCTCGCTCGCTCCGTGCTCCCGATGCAAAAAGCCCAGACGGCGCCGCGCTTTTAGATGAGAAATTATCGGTGCTTTCCGTGGTTGACGAAGCTCTGAAAAGGTGTCTGAAATCACCTTACAAATATGTCGAAACGGTCATGGAGTTCGCTCACCCCATTACCACTGAAACCTCCGATGGCCCACCTCTCCTGCCTAGCCCCCTGCTAGTGGCTGTCATCGAGGTCATGAATGATTGCGCGACAGGCGTTGCGCAAGCGCCTCCATCTGCTCTATTAGCATTGGCAACCTACATTCGTCGCGTCATCTTCGGTTGGCATTTGAAACAACCCAATACACAGTGCTCTCGCCGGATTCTGGAGTATATAATATCACTCCAAATACCTAATCAAGGCATTTTGACAAGCCATCCGGCCGTTGGTGCAGGGATACTGAGAGAGTGGCATATTCTCACCGACATTTTCGACGTACTCGATCAGTCATGGTCATCTATGAACGAGTCGAACCCTGCAGTTGAAGATTTCACCCATCATCTTGAACAAATGGTAGTTGGTGAGCCAAGGTACCCCCGACTCCCTGATGGTTCAATAACGGTTCATGCAGAGGAAGCAAAAGTTAAACATGTTGCGTACCAACTGATCGACTGGGTGCGATTGGTAGATCAACCAATTGGTCACGAACACATGGTCCGACTTGCCAAGCTCCTGAAAAGTTGGCACCCCCCAGCATTGGCTGAATTCTTCTTGCAGGTTGGGCCAAGAAACGCTCACCTTGCATCCCTCGTTAGCCACGTAGACCATACAGAAGAGTACGTGCTATCTTTGCTTGCTTTGGATCACAGGCATTCATTTCCTCTCCCTCACAGTTTGGAATTCCCATGGATCTACGCCAGCTCGCGCCCCAAGGAACTCTTAGAGACTGAATGGCTGAACACCCTGGCGCGAGCTGGCTCCTCAGGGAATGGTTGGATGAGCAATCTCAAGCTTGTTCTTCGCTCACTTCATCAAGAAGTGGTTCAAGCTGCAACTGTCCGCCTCGATTCACCCCTTGAATCAAAGGTAACGCTATTGCACAGACTATTCAGTGCTCTCTTCCCCGAGCAACAAGACCTCGCTCGCGGAGTTATTTTCGAATCCTTTGCGATTAACGGTTTGTTCCGACTAGAGACCATATCGACTTCGGTGTCTACGCTACCTCAGGCTCTTTCCCGTTTGCTCAGAAGTTTAGTACTTCAATCCCCAACGGTCGAGGAGGCCTCTCACGACTACCGCGCCTATTGGTTACTGAAGTGCTCAGAGTATGACGGCATTCTGCTTGGGGAAGTAAGTGCGTCGTTCAGGTGTGGGTCTGGCAGCTAACCGTATAGCAGCGCGGACTATTACTCTGCCCCTGGTTATCATTTATGCCAGCAAATGAACTATTCACCGTCCTCGATCACTGTCTTATGCTATCGAATTCGGGTGGGCTCTCAAGCACTGTTTTGCGGACCATCATATCAGCGACCCTGGAGTCCCTATCCGGAAGACGTCTCGAGCCCTTCACGATAAGAGGTGCTTGCGACCGATTATCAAGGCTCATCAAACTCCGATCATCTGCACCAGACCTCCCTAATCTTCGTTCCTTCATTCGTATTTTTTCGTCGGCCCTTGTGCCATTTGGACTTGACCTCTACGACACACCCACGACTCGACAAGCGAAGAGCCTTCTCCAGCAAGCTGAGAGTCGCTGGAAGTCGTCCATGTCGTATGTATCACCGGAGTTGATTGACTCTATGACGTCCAGTACCGAAGATTTCGAGTTCCATGGACCATGGCTCTACCGATCTTCCCTGATCCGCAAGAAGTTCATCGAGCATCTCTATTCCTTGCCAAATGGGAGCATCCCCGATCGACTCTTATGCCTGCTCAATGTTGCCATCGCCGCCCGTCAAGCAAACGAATTTGAGCTTCAGCCACTCGTACAAAGATTTATTCGATACTTGACGAAGAGAGCATTCGAAGATTCCCGAGGTGAATGCATTGTGGCTAGCCAGGAATGCATACGCCGACTGCTGGATCCATCGAACGCAGTTGCCACCTTTGTAGCGGAGAAGGTCATCGAACGCGCGGAGAAAACGCAGCAGTGCGCGTTCTTGGAATTTGTCAGTAGTCTTGCAAATGAGCAATTACTCGTGACTTTCCAGGTTGCGCAAGTAGTCGAGAGCTCGGCCAGTAGCATCACAAGCCTATTGTCTTTGGCTCATCTAACTAGCGCTGTCAAGCAGCAGATAGCGGCATACGGTTATTACAATTATTAACGTCCCAAGGCCGGTGCTGACCTTCCAATAGGGAGACTATGCTCTTTGTCCCCAACACTGAAAGGGCACATCATGGAGCCAGTGCTTAATGCTATGATCGTTAGACATCAGTTAGACTCGGAAGTGATGACGGCTCTAGGTGCTATTGTCCGTGTTATCTCATTGAAGGTGCGTGTCTTCTTTTCTCACAGGGATTATGTCTGAGTTGCTTGCAGCCCGCAACAGCCAATCGTATCCTGCAAGCTATTTTACATAGCGAGGCCTTCTCTGATGCCGCATCAAACCCTGACTCGCGAGGTGCCCTCGTTGATGCAGTCCATGCACTCTTCTATCTACATCCCAGCAATACTTGTCAAGCAAGTCACATCGCCCCTTTGGTATCGGTGTACAGAGGCACACTCGACACTTCAGATCTCAAGGTCCTTTCACTCTTCCAACTATTCGAGCGTGAGCGCCGATATTCTTGCGGCTCGATCCTGGCCCGGTGGCCAGGCACAACTAATCTTAACCCGTCCGGAGCGTTGCACGCCCTGGCGAGCCTCGAGGCCGCTCGAGTCACCCGCCTCTACACCACTTGGCCAAATTGGAGGGGATTGAGGGTTTGTGAGCGCCCAAAGCAGGACGCCACCTATGACGGTCTTTATGACCCTGCTTTCATATTGCTCCTCTTAGGACAAGTACTTGCAGATGATAGACCCAAAACCTCTCTTGACATTATTCACATCTTCCGAAGCAATGCGCCTTGTGTAGTGACCCTCGGGCTGAGCTCCAAGCATGAGGACATGCGGAGACTCTCGTGGGCGATTCTGGGTGGCCTTGCTGCATCCATCGAGGTGATGACTTATACTCCACCGATTCGTGCACTAACCAATACCATTCCAGTCGCTCGAATTCTCTGAGAAGGCTCAAACACTCTATACATTAAACATGCTGCGTAGGCTACCCGTAATCACACCAAACCAGACCCCACGGTTACCAACATATTCAACCCTTTTCTTTGCACATGCGCTCCGTACAATCTTCGACCCAACGACATTCATGTACCCTTGGATATCCAGATTCCTCCTCCAGCGACCCGAATTCGATCAGCATGACGTCCCAATGTTTTACGCCACTCTCTTTAGTGCGAGTGATGAATGGAAGAAAGATAGAGGGTGGATTCTGCGGTACCTGGCGAATGGTATGCTCAGTACGGCGGATTGGAGAGTCTTAAAGCGGCGGCATGTCTGGGACTTACTTGCGACGATGTACCAAAGTTCGCGAAATGATAAGGGACTTTGTATTTCCATATTGAAGGCAGGTGTTCGTCCCAGGATGTTCACGATGGCCTACTGACTCACTTCGCAGGTTCTACTCAGTCTCTCGCGCTCTGAGCAGGCTGCGATTTCGCTGATACTACGAAGTGGACTGCTTGGTTGGATCGAGATACAAGTCCTGGAGTCAACCTCTGAGGAGGATTACATTTGGTGGCAAATATTGGATAGTCTCCTGTTGGTCACCCAGGTGGAAAAGCTTGATAATGCCACCTCGAAACAATGGCGCCCTGCGCTGAGCCGTATTATCTGCACAATCCTTCGTAGGGGTGGTAAGCTTTCCGTTTTCGTAATTCTACGGAGGTGTTTGGCTGATATATGGCGCATAGGTTCTATGCAAACGCTGCGAATTGCTGTGCGAGTCATCCGCCGCATGTCTAATCTCCCTGACGTGCCAGCCGAAATCGCCAAGTGTGTGACAGTGGCTTTGGAATGGGTTCGCCTTGCCGAGCAAGAGCTGGATTTCAGTCTGACCTCTCAGGACTCAGCAGTAGAGAACGGTTGGGTGGAAATTATTGAGAATCTCTGGGAGTCGACGATGCAAGGCAATGATCAAGATGGAGAAGTTCTTGGGGCGCTCAGTGCGCGACTTTTGGTAGTGCATTCCCGTCGGCGAGGCAAGTCGGCATCCGCAACATGGCTCCATGGCGTTGTACGCCAGCAGATCAACGGAGGATAAATTTTACCCTCCTATTCGTCACATAGCTACTTATACATCCCCTTGTTCTTGTTGTGTTATTTTTTGTACCTCACCCTTGGAAGTGTCCACCCCCCAAACAAAAGGTTTTGAACGGACCAGGAAAGGTAGTAGCCCTGAAATCCTGTTCAGGCTAGGAACTAAACCTTTCAAACTCTCCCCAAAGTCCCCCATCGCGATCTCCGAACCCGATCGTTCCTCCGCCGAGCTACCAACATGGTAGTTGCAGAAATTCTACTTGTCCTTGCTGGTCACAATAGTTCTCTTTTTGAAACGTCGGATGCATCAACACCTCCTACTGTTGCTGCTACGTTTGCCGACTTGCTGCATCCTGGCGAGAAGGTTGGACTGGAAGCACTGGCTCGCATTTCATGGCGCTATAAGAAAATCAAGGCCGCCTATCGATCTCTCCTACAGCCATCCACAACCGGTCAGACTTCTCCTTACATGGCGGCGCTATTTGTCTGCCTCAACGACATCCTCAAGTCAGAATACGAGGCCTTGATCATCGAGACAGAGGCTAGCATACTCAAGAAAGACGAATCATTCGTTGCTAGCGGCTCGTTCGTCCCCCTCTCCGCAATCCGAGCCACATTCTCCGAATGGGATGCGCCTCTCGCGGCGCTCGAGGCACTCCTGGACCGTCTTGCACTGCTTCCGGATGGTACTCGTCCAAGCGGTGGTCAACGTGTTCATTGGCCCCCAGGAAACCTGATCGACTTATTGATTGACCGATCAGAAACGGGTGTAGAGAGAGTCGCAAGTATCATGTCCAGACTGAGCACTGCAGTTCAACGAGTATGGCGACTCCAGCTCACTGCATTCCTTATACATGGCACGCTTGCCACAAACGATCCCCTCGCGGACGCGAACGCCGCCTATTCACTGGTGTCGGACGCAATACCGTCCTGCGTGTCATCGCAAACACGTGAATCCATATAGTGAAGTGTTAACTTTGTTGATGAGCCCCATTGCCTGACTCTAGCTACCCAGTTACATCGGCAAGGCAGTCGTGACTGTTCGGAATGCAAAATCCCAAGCCCAATTTCCCCGTTTCCTCGAAAATGATCACACAAAACTGCTCGAGAAAGTACTCCCCGAGGCTCGTCATGGCTTTGATCGCGTCATTGCAGAGATCCGAACTAACGTTAGCGAGTGGCTTTGGACGAATGTCTTGACAAAGAAGGCCGTGACCGAAACCATCGAAACCCTTGCCAACTATTTCCTCTTGAGAAATGGGGAGTTTGGCCTCTCTCTTATTCGAGAAATCGAGCGTCTCAAGATTTCACGACTTACGGCCCGAAACATCTCCCGCTCAGGTATTATTCGGGAGCAAGACCTGCAACTTGCACTCCTACGTGCGTCTTTGGGCACGAGTGCACAAAGCGACCCTTCCTTTTCTTACTTGCGCATGTCTCTGCCCACTGGACCTTTGCGGCCGC
>Ga0307515_10025239_pt1 | contig 10295 bp, 16 predicted proteins | sample 17_EM_MG_FD_194513 | JGI IMG/M metagenome (GOLD analysis project Ga0307515, IMG submission 194513) | Populus trichocarpa ectomycorrhiza microbial communities from riparian zone in the Pacific Northwest, United States - 17_EM | ecosystem: Host-associated > Plants > Roots > Unclassified | place...
TACGTGGACATGAAAGACCGAGCAAAGACCGAGCATCGCCTCGTAAAATTGCATATTGCGGGGTAACCAAGAACCAGAACGCAGGTCTCTGGGTATAGATATAGGACTCCTTCGTCTTCGTCCATCATCTTTCATTGCCCACAGTCGTCGGTTCGCGTTTATCCCGGCAGGTGACTAGACCATCAGAGCTAGGATATATACAAGACATCTCAATATCCCCACATCCACCATCTTTCTGCGGCCATGTTCAACCTCGCAGTGGCAGCTGGCGCGCTTGTGTTGTTCGGCGGCTGGACGCTGAAAACGTACCTCGAATACCGTCGTAGCATGGATGCAGTCGGTTGGCTACCCGGACCTAAATACTTCTTCTCAGCTCGCATGTCGTTCGCAAGGTTGTTGCCCAACATTCCTTATGTCAATCGTAGGGCGGACTGGCCATGGAAGCTCAAATATACTCGTAGGCTTTCTGACCTGTGAGCTATATGATAGATACTGAATGATGTCTGTCTTCCCCTGCAGCGTTCAAGGAATTTGGTGGGGATATTTTTGCTGGAGTCGCCTTCTGGCCATCAGTTAGCGTAGTCTTGCATACAGCGGATCCATATGTTATTAAGGTGCGCTCAATCATCCATGTGCTCACTATAATTTCGCGTTCATCCTGTCTTCTTGATAGCAAATCGCCACCCACCATAGTGCTTTCCCTAAGCCTCCTGCCCTCTACAAACCATTCACTTTCTTTGGACCCAACATTGTCGCGAGTGAAGGTGAAGAGTGGCGTCGTCATCGCAAGATTGTTGCGCGTTCCTTTGGCGAGGCGAGGCGAATCATCGTCTCGTATGGGAGGAGACAATTCAAATTGTCTTGGACCTTTTTGCGCACTGGGATCGACAGGGGAATGGAGATGAAATTAAAGTCCCTAGTGCTACGGTGGTTACGCGAGAGATCGCCGTTATGGTACTTGGTATCGCCGGTGAGCATCTGACATCATTGCCAATCGAAGGATCGCCCACACCTCTGTGTATAGGTTTCGGAATTCGTACCAGTTGGGAGGACAGTGACTTCCGTCCAGGACAGCACCGAATGGTCTGCGGCTTTCCTCTTGCATAATACCTTCCTAATTATCCAAATTCAGAGCTTCAAGCAGGCTATTACAAGGGCCTCAGACCTCTTCATTCATCGTGTTGCTCTACCCAACTGGATCCTTTGTCTCTATGCTACCGGTCGAGAAGCCATAATTGTGCATGAAGAGATGGCGGTCAGTATGATCACTCAATTGCGTATTCGTCACTGAACGCATTTGAGTAGCTATATATGCGTGAGATGATTGACGCACGTCGAGCTGCTCCCAATTTAGAGGAGAAACACGACCTTTTCTCAAGGCTCATCGATGCAAGCCAAACGGAAAAGGACGGGGCATCTGTGCTGAGTGATACTGAACTGATGGGTATGTGGAATATTCCCCCAGTAGAGCTCAACTGACCATCCTTCCAGGCAATAGTAGGTTGTGGATTCAATATCCTGGACTGGTTTCAACTTTGCTCTCTAGTCTCGGTCTTCGAAATTGCGGGTCACGAAACTGTATGTATATTAAGCACAATCATGTCACCACGCCCTTACTGACTCCGCTGAAGACTGCGAATACCATGGCGTTTGCCCTCGCTTTGCTGGCCCTCCACCCGGTTATACAAGAGAACTTTTACCAAACTATCAGGGATATCATCCCTGATGGCCAAACTCCAGTAAGTGGAGCATTTGCCTGCTTACTATCCTGACATGATACAGACCTATGAGCATATATCAAGGCTCAACTACGGTATGGCCATAATATATGAGACCCTTCGCATGTTCCCAATTGTGGGTGGCCAGTGCTTTCTCGATCGTTCTGGATGTGACACCTCTCCAGGTCCTCAGCATCCCAAAACTTTCGACGCACCGCTCCAAATTCACAACCACCGATAACTCCAGCACTCCTATGCATGTCTCAATTCCTGCTGATACTCCAATTATCTGGAACGTCCCAGGGCTCCATTACAATGGTAGGTCTATCATTTCTGTAAACGGTCTTCAAGGGCTGATCCGTATATCTTACAGAGAAGTATTGGGAGGAACCGTTCCAATTCAGACCCGGAAGGTTCGTCAAAGGGGATTACAACAAGGACGCCTTCATCCCATTTTCTGCTGGTCCGAGAGCTTGTATTGGTAGAAGGTTTGTCTATGAGGTCATATGTGTCAGCCACGTCCCTCTGACTTACAACTTACTTCGTAGATTTGCCGAAGTGGAAGTGTTGGCCGTCTTAACGTTAATGGTGTTACATTATAAGATCGGAGTCACAGAAGAGCCGCAGTATGCTACAGAGAACGTTGAGCGAAGGAAGGAGAGGATTCTTAAGGGCAATGTGGCCTCAATCACTCTGGTGGCTGATGGGGTGTCGCTTACTTTCAAGCGGAGGTAACCCAGTGCAGTCCAATATCTCATGTTTAGGATATGTAGAATGAGCTACCGTTTAGTCTCCCTTTCTGCATGGTCTCCTGACAAGTTTACTTTTCAGGACCTAGCCCAATCATCCACCTTGTGCTATCTGGTTACTGTACTTTTATGAGGTTGCTTGCCATCGTTCTCGAGGATAGTTCGCATCATTTACCATTCATCAGCAACACAACCTGACTGATTCTAAGTCATACTGTCAATTTCAAGCTGTTGGCCACAAGTATTCCCTTCGACTTTCGAAACTTCCCCATAGTTGTGCTTCAAGATCTCCAATCCTATAGAGCACTAATCTTCAGTTGTGGCCCTCAGAACAAAGGTAATATTACAGGAGAATTCCGCACGCACACAATGTGAGGATGGCTAATTCAATGATAGTGCGATGGACGCATCCAAAATGGGCTTCGAGAGAGTTTGACCGGATGCGGACACTTGCTAGTTCCTATTCTACCCAAATGGGCCACAGAGAGAGAAAAGACGAGGGAGTTAGGAAGAGCACGCATTCATGACACAAAAGTTTATTTGTGAGAGAAAGGGTTGCATAGCAAAAGAAAAGGACGAAGATGATGAGGAAGAACCATATAGGGTGAGGCAAGTTTTTCATCCACATATTGGGGGAAAAGCGAGAAAACATCGTGGTTAATGGCACAAAGACGACCTAACATCAAGACAAACAGATCCAACACGAATTTATCGTATTATTTTCTTGGGTCCTTGTACCTACTTGTTAGGTCACTTAACGTCTAAAACTCTCGAGTGTAATCGAATCCCTGTATATAGTTATAGTGAGAGACGATTGAGACTATGAAGTGTATAAAACGAGTGTGGCCGGGTACAAGTTAAATATAAAGGATTGCCCAAACAAATGGACCAAAGCGTAGCCAAATAACTCCAGGCGATATGCTAAATGAATGTGTATGAAAACAGATAGAATAAACCAAACTACAGAACATTGTATGGCTCACTCAAAGTCATTTTACTCTACTGCTTCGCGATTTAGTCGACCAACGGATCGGATGGCCGGCCATTTACCCTGTTACTCCCACCGATGATGTACGTCAATGGACGCTATGCCTTTGATTCCACCCGAACAGGCATTTACATTGTCGCTCCGGGTACACACCTATGGTATCCGACCCGCCTCCCGCTTGCCCTCCTGTTGATGTCAGGCCCCTCACATGTCACTCACTACGAGAAGTCAATATCTATTCGTCCATCCACGTACAGACGATCCCGACTTTCCATCGTCGCTCACGGCGCCTTCACCTCTGCAGTCCCTCTACCCACAGGAATATCCATTTTATTGGCCGCTCACCATAACGTAAATTTCCTTCATGCATATTTGAACAAGACGTTTTACATGGGCAAGGCGAGTCCTTATGTAAGTACGCTATCAGAATCTGAAGGCTATTAAGTTATAGAGTACAAATTGGAAGAGGTATCGACTCGATTATCACAGCCCAAAGAGTGCCTTCAATTCACCTGGTTACCTATCCCAACCCTCTCCTTCCGCGCGTTCTCCTCAACCATCTGCAAGATCTCCCGCTTCCTCCTCATATTATCCAAGCTCTCTGTTACCCTTTGTAGGTGGTCCTGGCCGACGTCCTCACTCTTCAAGAAGAGGTACCAATATTCCAGAAGCCTTACTGCGCTTTCCACTCGCGTCGAAAATCCTCCCGACAACGATAAGTGTGCGAACCGCTCCACCTGTCCCGCCAGGTCGTCTGTAGCACTGCTGGTCATCTGGTCGAGATCGTGCAGTACCTTTTTTTGAACTGCAAGGAGTATCGCCATCTTCTCTGTCCCGTCCTTCACCGAATCCCACTCCTTCAGATCGCCCGGTGCTTGTGTGATCGCCTCTTGCTTCCATATGGCTTCGCAGCGATGGTGATTCCAAGCGCTGTGATTGCATTTGTCGCACGAAACTGCAAAGAAACCATTCTGATCGTGGGAAGTATTGGACGTGTAGTCGATATGGCAGTTGGAATAACAGTCGGATTGGCCGCATATCACATTGACAGTGGATGACCGCTGCTGCTTCCAGACGGCCTGAGTGATGGTTTTCTCGAAGTTGCTGATAACATCGGTATCCTATGTCAAACGAGTATGAGGTTGAACCCCAAGCAGGAGCAAGATGAAAAACTAACTTTAGTGTTACTTTTGTGTGCGACGATGAGTTTGTCGATTTCCGCCTTCTTTGTTGCTGCTTGGCCGATCTGAGCGAGGGTATTCGTGATCATGGCCTCGATACTCTGGGACATGTTGTAAAGGTAGGCAATATCCGTGGTGGGCTGAGACACCAGGCCGTCCAACCAGTCGAAGAGTTCCACCAACATTTCCAAAGCAATCTTCTCGCGAGCCAGCACCAATCTGCGCAATTCCTTTTTATCCTGATGTTCTTTCTGAGTGAGATACTTATGTTGGAGAGCGACAGGGTTGTCAAAGAAGAACATCTCAACTTTACTGAGCCCGGCTGGGATGCTGTCTACGGAGAGGTTCCAAGAGAGGGGACCTGGGACATTGGTGAACACGAAGGCAATGTTCTCGGTTAGGGTTTTTGGGAAGGTTGCGGACAGAGAGGACAGTACATAGTCCGTATAAGCTGTAAGCCGCGAGACGACGCCATTAGCAAGGATGAGAATGGCAGTGATATCGTTGGTGTGCTTCTGTATCTCAACGGCAATATTCCTCTTGTGGAATTCGTCTTGCTCAACACCGCAAGGGTCGGCTAACCCAGGTGTGTCGAGGATGCGAACCTTGGGAAGAGGTTACACGTACTCACTATACTCAATACACCGGCACTTACCACGACGCCGTTTTTGCTCGTGAATTTGTAAAGGTGGGCAGATTGGGTCGGACCGTGTTTGTGGGGACCACTTCGTTCGTTGCTAAGGTCGAGGACTTCAAAGTCATAGCGATCAATATCATTGCCGATAAGGACATTGGCGAGGAATTCCAAGAACGTGGATTTGCCGACACCAGTCTCTCCAACCAGAAGGATGGTGTAGTCCGCTTGAACTTTGTCCTTCGAAGTCATGACGATCCCTTGCTTGAGAGACTCTACGTCACTTGAAAATATGGCTAAGAGAAATGCACCAAAGATGTTCGTGTAATACAACCTACTTGATGGCCAGGCCCCTCCCTTCATCGTCTTCTTCATCGTCTTCTTCATCGTCTTCTTCATCGACTCCTTCATCGACTCCTTGAAATTGTGGGTCTATATGGGGGGCGTTCTCCACAGCCCCTCCAAAATCAGGAGTAGCTTTTGACTCCTGTTGCCCCTCCGTTGGTAGTGGTCCTGAATCAGTGCAAAGGGCCGGCACGGCGTCTGCGTCATCTGCCTCCGGTTGGGACGCGCTCATACCCGTGATACGTCCTCGGTTAGCACCATCGTCCTCGACATTTACGTCAAGAATCTGGAAGCCTTCGGTGTGAGGACCCCGCCCTTCTATGCAACGGGCGAGGACCAGGGTGGCATGATCTAAGTCAACAAGCCGCTTGAACACAGGGTCAGTTTCATGACCCCGGCCGTTTGGCTTCATGGGAGGTCAATATGATTAACGTAAATCAGGGGCTGGGAGCTTACATAGAAATCGCGAGTGGCGAAGAATATTTGATACAACCGCGCTAGATCATACTTGTGATCCTCTTCGGACCGGTACGCTTCATCGAATTTTAGCTTTGCGAGTTCGTCGATCTTATCTTCCAATTCCTCAAGCACACTGCGTTTATCGCACCATAAATGACGAGAACGAAATAAAAGGCAAACTTACTCATCCAAGTCCATACCCTCATCGTACTGTTCATTTGTTGGTCCGTCAGGGCCGATAAAGTTGTTGAATTGGATGATGAGATGAAACGCCTGACGAGCGATGTGAATGGCTTGGAAGGAGAACCACTTCACTCTTCTACTCTTCCGAAGAGTATCGCCAGCCTGAATATAGCTTGACAACAGGAACTTGCAGAGCCGCTTGTTAAGTTTTGGCGTCTGGAACTGCAAAGAAAGCAAATGGTTAAAACGACCATATGAGCGCCTGATACATCTTTGGGTACCGTAATAACTTCCTTGAGACCGTGATTTAAGAGTTGGTTCGTGGGCCCACTAAGATCTGAACTTTCATGATGACGGTGGGTCGGGGTTTCTTCCTTGGAGGAGTCTGAAAGGAGCCGTAATACGTCACTAGCAATTTCAAATGCCTTTCCTGATAGACTCTCGAGCCAGGTTGTCAGGTGTGCCTGTACATCTGTGCGAAACTGCGCATCGGTTTGAACCTAGGTAGAGCCAATAAGACTTTATAAACGTACAAGTGATAAAAGCTATACCTTCTGATTCGAAATCAGCGCCTGGAAGAATCCTTCCTCTGCGAGCTGCCGATGGAAGTTGTCGTCACAGTTTACAACGAGGGCGTCCATAATATTCAATAAATGGGCCTTATCCGATACGTTTGAACACAAGTTGAAGCTCGCGATCACATCTTGGGCCAGATGTTGCGTGCTAGATGGAAGTGGTCAGATACGTGTCACTCAAGCAGAGGCGAGGAGTGGAATACCCTTCACTGCCTTGTATTGCGGATTGTTTGAGACTTTCAAAGACTCTGGCTTGATCGAGAGAGTTCCCATCCCATTCACTCTTTTTAGATAGTAAAGTCCCATATTTAATAGCCTTCTCCACAGCCTTCTCGGTCGATCCGCTCACCAATGGGGAGTATCCCTTTAACAATCCTTGGATTTGATGGAGCGACAAGCGCAGTCTTTCCATCTATGCGAACATTAATGGCTGGCTGGGGTGGGCAGTTGCAAAGAGACAAACCGTAGTGCTTGCAGAGAATTGCAATTCTAGAGACAAACGACGCCGGTGATTCTTTTCAACGACAATAATGTCCTCTGCGCTTCGCTATCAGATACAAGCAGACTAGTCGGTGACCACCACTGACTCGGTACCGTGAACTCGTGCTTGTTGGAGCCCCAATAATCCTTGAAGAGCGCTTGAAGGTCGATCATCTCGGTCGCAAGTCGCTTTGGTGCCCAAAAATAATAACTGCTCCTCTTTTCGATCTCCACGTGTATCTCGGATGTCGGAGAAACACCTCTACACGTATATAATCATCAGAGTGTGTCCATAGTAAGGAACGGGAGACATGCGGGCGTTGGGTTGGTGTCCACGTTTGGTTGTCTTGCGTTTGCAATTCTAGCGCGTCATCTCCTATAAACAACCGAAGCGTGTAGTCCCAATTTAGGGTTTCCTGGAGTGTAATTTCTGTATGTTGCCCGAAGTTAGGTGTGTGGACGAAATTAATGTGAAGCGCCACACTATCTAGGTAAAGCCTGAAATTGACCGTCAGCCACGATCACGCCGCGCGATACGGCCATCGCTCACAGGTTCTCTGTCCTAGGTCGTTGAGTCGCCATGTTTAGTCACTTTGAGGTCCTTTATGAGATCCCGGAGGGGAAGAACGTTGGGAATGCCACCTGTCAGATTACAGGCACCGATGGCGTAGAGCGACAGGGAAGTGCAGATGTTGACCGCTGATAAAGATTACGAAATCCAGCGTTTCTACTTATTCACACACTCAAACCTCGGCATTGGTCTCGTTTCTGCAGAACAGATCCGCGAATTCGATACGGTCTTTCGTCCTCGCACAACACGTCGCACAACATTTAAACGACACTATTAAGGGTGGAGAAGGCACTCTTGCGGCGCGTAGAATTCGGAAACTATACCAAACTCACCTAGACTTTCTTTTTCGTCATTTTTGGCCATCATTCTCTCTCTCCCATCTCCTCTACGGGCTGGTTATCTTTCTGACATGCGCTCGCTCCTTGTTTGTTCTGAGACACTGCCGATGTACATTAGACTCCGAAGGACCAACCCCAATCGTTCAACCTTGAATTTCCGAATAAGAAGACTTACGTTCCTTACAGGATCACTAACAACAGGACAGGGTAGGTAGTAGGTGTCAGGTCAGTTTGTGACGTGATAGCGCTAAAGCGCAGCCTGTCGTTATTGATAGCTTTCATGATTTGAAACTGCTCAGCGCGCGCCTGCTGCAGCGCGCGCCTAGGCAGTGAACAGAGCAACATTTCCAGTATATAATGGACCCGCTTTGCTCGTCTGGTGTGTGGCAACAAACCAACAAACACCAGATTTGCACGCACCAGGAAAACCGGTGGCCCAGAATTCTGATCACCAGTTGGCTGTGGAAGTGGTAACTCGTCAGCTGCGATTAATTCCCACAGGAACAATGCATCGCCAACAATAATAGCCGCTTGGTATTGTTTAAATGAAACCTTTTAGCGAGCGCAACAAGAAGTGACCACAACAAGGAGCGAGTACATACAACCGATAAAAGGCCCACAGCAAGGACTACTTTGTTCTGAACACGCGCGGCCAGGACTCCGGTATTCAATCTCAAAGTTTCTGCTCTGCATCTCCAGGGGCTTTGATAAATTCAAGCAAGTCTTCGTGGTCTCTCTCTTGTTACAGGAGGTCTCTGGCCTCTCCTTCAACTTCCCCTTTGCGCTATACGCTTCCCTTCCCTCTTCTTCCGCAACCGGTACCATGTTCCCATTATTTCTTGTGCCTCCCTTGGACACAGCAAACAAGCATTAGCCAGATCGCCAGATCGCAAGGAAATTCGGCCAACAGGGCACGGATAGGTGTATGCCAGAGCTGTTGGTCTAGCCGAATATGTACGAGACGACTTACACCCTCCTGGAGCGAGTAGACATCCAACGGTTTTCTATAAAAGAACCGCTTGAATGTATTTGGCTTTGGCTTGTACCGCAGCAAAGGCAACCGTAGTTCCATTTTCGTCGAAGAACCCCTGGCTGACAATCGCAAGGTCAGCCCGAAGACCAGGCGCAGGTCAAAGGCGATATTGATTTTGCCTGGATTATTGTCCCGCTTTGTGGATAGGGGCAATTAATCGTCAATGGCTTCTTTCCTGCGGATCCAGCATCAGTACAAGGCCGATATGACAAGAGTGGAGGTGGCTCAACAGCACCTGTGGAGAGGTGGCCCACATCGAGAAGGAGGTTGAGCTCGTGGAAGTCGTCGAGACTCCGGAGCTCAATAAGAAGAATCGCCAAGCGGAAAGGAAACACGAAGATGCAAGGGGGTGTGCGCCTGGAAACGTCAAGGACTTCTAAAGGCAGTATATGAGACGTGGGTAAGTCCAGATTGTACTCAACAAACTATCACATAGATATCCAAGAGGAAATACAGCATTTCATACAGTGTGAATAGTGTTAACTAAAGGACATATAACAGGTCACCGGGCAGCGTCCATCATGGCCAAGACAGGATCCCATCTCAAGAAGTTTTCACCCGTATGCTGTACTTTATCGCGCGCCACTCCCACCAGGACCATCATCAATCCTCGTGTTGACGACAGCGTCCTTTTCACTGGCCCGAATAGCGGCCTCCACCGCAGCAGGATCAAAGCCCTCATCTCGCTCTTCCTGCCTATTGAGGTGTGTTGTACTCGCTGCGGCGGTATTGTGCTCGTATCCAGCTTTCTCGTCGCCAGTGGGACCAGACCACCCGTCTTGTGAGTAAAGCGGGGGCTTGTGTGGGTCGTAGGGCGGTACGTAGTCCGGATAGGGGTTGTACGGCGCATAACCTGGTATTGGTCCTTGCGGTGGCGGGTACGTGCCTTGTGCCTCCAGGCGGTAGGTATTGCTTGGGGCAGTGCGGACAGTAGAGGGATCGAGTAATTGCCGATAGAATGAGAATGCAATGGAGACGAAAAAGAGGCCGAGGACTGAAATTCAGGTCAATTACTGATAGTAGGGAGCACGTGGAAAACCT
>Ga0307515_10025240_pt1 | contig 10295 bp, 10 predicted proteins | sample 17_EM_MG_FD_194513 | JGI IMG/M metagenome (GOLD analysis project Ga0307515, IMG submission 194513) | Populus trichocarpa ectomycorrhiza microbial communities from riparian zone in the Pacific Northwest, United States - 17_EM | ecosystem: Host-associated > Plants > Roots > Unclassified | place...
ATTTTGTATATTTAATTTGTTTATAAAAGTATTGGATAGAATTATAGAATTGTTAAACTCTTCATCCCTTCTCATATCTTAGGTAATTTATTGATTAAACTGGATAAAATTCAATTAGGTAAATGTGATATTATTAACAAAACTCTAAAATTTGTGGGATTTTTCATGTAGTAAATTGCTATTGTGCTGGGGCACACACTTTGTGTATTATGGACTTAATGTGCACCTAATATTTTTATTTTTATTCCTATTCTTTTTTTTTTCTTTTATCTTTTAGGACTGAATTAAAAGTCTATTTAAGTTAAATTGTTAAGTAAAGACAAAAATAAAAGATAGAGAATCGAAATAGAAAGAGCGGAAAAAAAGGTAATAATCCTAAAATTTATATATAAAAAAAGGGTTAGGTTTGATTCTTATACTTTGCAATTTTTTTTTTGTCCCTTTGGTTTTTGAAATTTCAATTACGATCTAGTACTTTATTTTTAATATTTTTTAGTTTCTAATTTAAGAGATGAGAGAAAAAATCATCAGACTTTGATGATAGAGAAAGAAAATTTTGGTTAACACCGATTTAGATCATGAAAAAGTTCAATCTTGGTGTTAATGGGTTCTCGATTAGGGAAGTCTTACCTAGGTGTTATTTGGCATCCCCCCTGCCTAAAATAGTAGATTTAAGCTTGGAAAGTTTTTTGATTTTGAGTTAATTTTGGGTTTATAGATTGGTGTTTGGGTTATTTAAGGTCATGTTCAAGTTTATCAAGGTGTATAGGGTATTTTATAAGTATTTTATGTCAAAATGAGTTTCTAGCATAGTTTTTTTATCCGCGCCGGTCCAAGGCAGGTTCCGGGTTTTGATCGGGTCGCCCGGGTCAATTCTTTTTTTAAATCAAAACGACGTCGTTTTAGTAAAAAAAAAGTCAACGGGTTGCAACCAGGTTTTTATCGGGTTAGCCGGGTCACACCGGGTTTTTTCTTTTCCTATTTTTTCTTCAACCCGGCCCGGTTCCAGCCCCGAATCTACCCGTCGGGCTGGGCTAGATTTCAAAACTATGGTTTCTACTTTCTAGATCAAATAAACAAAATCCTCAATTTTTTAGCTACCATTGTGGTAGGAATCTTGGAAAACACAAGTGATATGTCACATGCCTCTTATTTTTCAAAAAAATAATGTCATCTATCACATTTCCAAATAAAAAAACAAGGGTCGTCCTACGAGGGCCTAATAACATTTGATCTTTTATTTTTAATTGATAATTTTTTATATGTATTTTTTAAAATAATTTTTAATTTATATTTAAATTAATACGTCCTTTTTCTAATTTATATTTTTTTTCTTGATGTCAAAAAATACATTAACAACATCTACACTTTTATTCTTTTATATTAGAAAAAAAATGATTTGACTCGTAATTAAACGAGTTGAATAAACACGTTAATACTTTTTTTATATATTTATTGATATAAATAGTTTTTAATTTATTTAATTAGATGATTGTATAAATTTTAATATATAATTAGGAATTTTTTTGTGTGTGTTAAAAAACACTGAAAAAACCAAAAACTGTATGTTCATTTATTCCGATTCACAGTAAAACACAGATTAAATAGCTAATCGGGTCAAATTGCCACCCCTCTACCTTACCTGCTAGAAACAGAGATGATGAAAAAAATAAAAACCCTTAGTTCAAGCACACCAGGGCCTTGAAGCCTAGAATAGGGCCTAATTTCAATTAATAAATAACAAAGACAATAACAAACGAGGTAACGACAATTTTACATAAACAACTATGTAGTTCGAGGAATCGATCTTCAAACATTCCAATCTAAAAAATGTTACAAGGAATGATATGATACTCATTAGTAACTCTCCTGTAAAGTGGTAAAATTAGGCAAACATATTCTACTCAAGACATACATTGAAGCATGCAAAACCCACCAAAGAGTGTTTACATGTCGCAGTGCTACAACCTCGGGAAAGTTTTCCAATGCAGACCAGCATCTACTAATTCATTAAATTCTGGACCAGCGATGCACTTATTCAGAAGCAGGAATCTAGAGTTGCTCTTATACCTCCCCTTCCCTTCAGTGATTTCTACAAGTTATTGTGTATATAAAAGTTTTTCAACCAGCTTTGTTGATCAGCCAATAAATGATGGAAGCCTTCCAGCTTCAAACAGTTTTTCCTATTTATACTCCACCAGCCACAAAACCTACCAGACAATAAATCTGCTCGAGTTTACTGCAATTAGCATGTTCTAACATGCTTTGGATTCCACATCCAACCAAACCAGCTGCTTTCTCCAGTTTTGAGATCTACATTTCTCCTTTTATTTTTTGCTGTGGTGCCGTGGGAAGTTTTTATTGGTGCTGAATTCTTGGAGGACTGCTGGGCACTTTCGGTCCCTGTAGATGCATCTACAATCTGATTCATCTTTTCCAACACCTCACTCATCTTGGGACGTAATTTTGGGTTTCTAACTAAGCATCGGTTGGCTATATTTGCAAGCTTGTGGGCTGACTTGAGGATGTCTTTCTGCTCAAGCCTGGGATCCACTATTTGCTTGAATTTCTTGGCATCTGATAGGTATGGTCTTATCCATTCCAAGAGCTTCTGCTCACTCTTGGGTCGGTTTCGATCCAAAGGGCGCCTTCCTGTAATGAGTTCATAAAGGAAGACCCCATAGCTCCAGACATCACTTTTGGATGTGAGACGTCCTGTTTGGACGTATTCAGGAGCTGCATATCCCATGGTTCCTACAACCTGATGGAAATAACCAATTGCAATTATTGCACGAGAATGAACAGTTTTGATTATAAAGAAAATGTTAACATAGTGTTAGTGCACCAACCTACGGCCAAAGCATAAAGTCTAAACTGCATTCTGAAAGGAAAAAAAAGAATGAAAAGCATAAATAAAAAATTCTATTCGGTTTCTGAGTTATTTAAAATGAACCCGTTTCTTCTATCATGTATGTGGAAAAGGTTTATGCATTTCATAGTTCTCAACCTCTATTGTGCATATTCCTTTGAGGCAAAACCCAGAATCCCTAAGACACGCTAGTACACAGAACTAAAAGCATCCTAATCACAAGAAAGAATAAAAAGAACAAAAATGCTGAAGCAGCTCTGATGCACACTATTAAACAAGCAAGCACTCAAATGAACAATTTCCCAATAGTTGTTCCATTATCTTTGGAATGGCCAGGTTTAATATATTTTATTCTGTTAGATGAGCTTATCAAGTACACTGGAAGCAGTAAAATAAGGCTAGGTTTGGGTCCTGGAGCTTGATAGTAAGCCGATTTCCATCTATATGAGCCTTTCGAACTGCATAATGCCTAGAATGCAAGGTACTCAAATCCATGCAATCACTTTATTCAAGTTATCCGCATATTGTGTTGAGATCAATAAAACTAAATAATCCCACAAGAGATAAGGCAAACTGTATGATTTTCAACTGTCATATTGATGCAGCTTTCAAAGGGAAAGTTGGGTGATCAAAAGCAGACCCAGATAAGATAATTGACTGCACAAGAAATATGCAGAATATATAAGCAACATAATTCAAGATTCTATTCCGGTAATTAGCTCAGTAGTGATGAAATTTTAGGAGATTTCAAAGAGTAAATCCCATCCAGATATTGAATAAAGGTTCATTTCTAGCATGCTAAAAGTAAGCACCAATTGGTGAAACGGATATCAAGTATTAATTAGATCACATTGCCTGAACATACCGCAGTTGAAACATGAGTCAATCCTTCAGAAGGTCCTAGCCTTGCCAACCCAAAATCTGATAGCTTGGCGTTCCACTGCTCATCTAAAAGAATGTTTGATGATTTGAAATCCCTGAAGATGATCTATGACAGTCAATTAAAAAAAAAAAAAAACTAGTCAGCATTATCAATTAGGCTTGATAGCTTAACCACATATCACAGATTACCACAAACTTTAATTAATTGTTCACAATTGACTTTATGTAGAAATCCCTCACCCGCAACCACGTTTAGGCTCTCTTTTTTTTCTTTTACAGGGAATAAAAAACTACAGAATTTTAGAAAAAAATAGCAAGCTACAAGAACAATGTTGGGGAGATGGGAAATGAAATACAACCTTGAGAAAAATGAAGCATTTCCACAGGGGGCTGCCAAATCTTAGGTGTACTGAAAGGGAATTTTGAAGCACCATACCTGAAAATCCATTTCTTCATGTAGATACTTTAAGCCACGAGCAGCATCTTGGGCTATCCTCAGTCTCATGGCCCATGGAAGAGGTTTATCTGATCGGATGGATAAATGGTCCTCAACACTTCCCTTGGACATAAATTCATATATTAGAAGCCGCTGCATTCCTCTTTCATCTTCATCCGCACAGTAACCAACTAATTTGACAAGGTTCGGATGCTCGACTACTCCAAGAACATTTACTTCGGTGACCCATTCTTTGTGCCCCTGCCAACCAAATGGTGTGAGCTAAGATTAAGACTGCTCAAAACACAAGTATAAATGCAAGACTGTCATCAGCTCAACAAAGCATCTTTCTGAAAACTGTGGGCAAATCTTGAAAAAGATTTTTGTTCTAGCAATGTAGATACCTTTGAAAGTATAGCAAAATAAATATCTTCTACAATTCTATCAATGACATTAAAAACTAGGTGTTGACATGAGGAATAAGACTTGCCTGCACCCCTCTTTTACCCAGCTGTTTCACAGCAATTTCAAGCTTTGTAGTTGGATCCTCGGTGCTCTTAATAGATCCTTTATAAACGCAACCGAATCCACCTTCTCCAATCATGACAGAACGGCTAAAATTCTTGGTAGCTGACTTAAGCTCAGAAACTGTGAACACTCTGAGATTGCTGGGCCTTTGAGACATACTAGGAAGTGAGGGCCTGACCATGGACTCTGTGCTGGTACCAGAGACATTTTGAGAATTCAATTCAGAACCAGATCTTCCTATTTCACGATCAGCACCTGGAGAATTCACAGATTGAACAGAGACTGACTTTGGAGTTTTTGGTTCATCCGTCTTGTCTCCACTGTGGAATGAAAAGCACTTCATTGCCCCCAACGAATGCGCGTAGATAAATCTGGTTGTCACGAATTCAGGAGCAAAGAAAGAAAGCCTTGATAAGATGCAGGAACCTAAAAACTCAAAAACAACAGTGTTCATTAGAAATGTGTCCACAAAATAGAATGCAAAAGGAAAGTATAAAAACAAAAGCTGCACAAAATATGATGTTCATTCTCAGGATACAGTGGATCAGATCATTAGCAATAGTTGGAACTCAAAATTCTCTCTTTGCATATTTTTGTGAGGTTAAATTTGAAAACCAACCAGAAACACCCGCAAGATTGATTTGTGCAAAAAAAGTTCTTAAAAAACAAAGAAGAAGAAAGAAAAGAACAGGACAGAGAGACAGTGCTTGTGGTTCACTTCTTGCCGGATTCAGGAAATTGATAACCAACAAGATTTCCCAAGTTCATGCAACATAAGCAAAATAGAAAACAAGAATAACCTATACGAAATTAAAAGGCATGAACAAGTCAATAACTACTGGCTCAATACTGTCTGCTTTCTTTTGATAATTTATGTCAAGATGTTTACCGTTCTCATTCTCCCAGTTCCAAGGTTATCCTTCAATGAATTCAAAATCAAGTGAGAGTGAAATCAAGAAATCAAAATTAACACTGATACTGATACAATCTATTGACACACACAATCTCTCTATCAGTAGCAAAACAGCAAGACCATCCAAATTTGCAGCAAAATAAAGGTGCAAAATCCTGGGGAAGCCGGCAAACCTCACCTTCAAATCTTCCTAGACGGGATTGCTTAACCTCAGTTCCTAAACAACGAGTAATTTGAGAAGAGACCCTTCAGTCAATGTCCCAAAAAGACCTTAATAAACTAATTATTTAGATCAAAAGGCCTCAAGAAACTAGTGAAAGTCTGCAGTCTATAGTCTATACACGGCATCTTGGTGTGGAAGTCAGCTTACCCAAAAAAAAAGCAAAAGGGACCCATGTCATTATTAAATAATAGTATTTAATTAGATACGAAGACATGACAACCTTGAAAATCCAATTCTTGCTTGCTCTGTGGATGTGAATAGAGTAGAGGGGTATTACATGGAGACGGGGGGAGGGAGAGGACAGTGTTTGAAGTCTTTTGTGGGGCATGGGTATGAGTCATCTAAGTCAAGTCGGTTTTGGATGGAATTGGCACCCATTGACCAAGCTTACCTCTTCTTTCATTCCACAGTCCACATTCCACATTTGATTATGGAGTGACTAATTAAATTAAATTAATTTAAATTAATAAAAACAAAAACTAAGCGAGGGGGAAGATGTATTACTATAACTCTTCAATATGTTTGTTTTTTTTATTTTAAAAATATTTAAAAAATTATTTATTTTAAATTAATTTTTTAATATTTTTAAATTATTAATGTCAAAAATAATTATTTTTAAAAAATATATATTTTGATATATTTTCAAAAATAAAATACTTTAAAAAAACAGTAGCTACATCACCCTTAAACATCCCTTAAAACTCATAATACTATATTGAAATAATATTAAGATGAACTTATCGCTACCCAAGAACCTTTAACCAAGAATTTGGAGGTAAGATAATTATTTTACCATGATTCAATGTTATTTTTAAATTGTTCAGTGGTAAACTAGTTTTTTTAATTTTTTAAATAGTTAAATTACTAAATACCAAGGAGATAAAAAAAACGGCTTGATCCAAAACTTTTATGTTTTTTTTATTAAAGTTAAATCCCTTAATTACTCCTGGTTCAAAATTAATAAGATTATCTTCCATATTTATTTATTTTTTGTTCATCGTGATTTTTTTGTTATGTCGAGTTATCCAAGGCCATTTTGTGTTCTAATAAATGTGAAATTTTTTTTTAAAAAAATTGTTGCCTAAAATGATTTATTAGCTTCCGCTGGGAATCAAACTACCTACCTCAAAAGTCATGTCAGTCGTTAACTACTAAGCTACAACACTAAGCTTGTTACCAAATGACTAAAATAATATATTAAAATGGTTAATTATTCATATGAACAATTAAACCAAACCCACTCATCTTAGTTGTATGGATATTCATGTGGTCAAGTATTTCAAGATCAATGCCTCTTGTTGCATATAAAATGTAAAATAATTATATTATTACACTACAAACTAAATGGGACCAGTGTATTATATTATTTCAAGATCAATGCCTCTTCAACTGTTTTTATTTGGTCCTTAAAGTTATCACAATAGTTCAATTTGGTCCTTGTAGTGTTTTATTTTATATTTCTGATCCTTGTACTTTTAGGTATTTATGTTTTGATACTAAAACTTTATTCTTTTCACATCTTAATCACTAGATATTGAGAAGAAATAAAAAGTTGTTGGAAAAAAAAAACAGAAAGAGAAAGATTCAATCTTTATGCATTCTAGCCATAAAGAAAAGATTAATAATGATGCTAATGGGTTTGTCTTTAAGAAGGGAGCCCCTTTAATGAAAGTGATTCTCCTAATGATGAAAAAAAAACAAAACACAATCCATGAATTTTTTTTATTCTATATATATTTTTTAATTTTTATATTGATTGTAGGCTATTTTTAGGTTAAAAATGAGGTTATCAAGGTTCTTGAATGTTTTCAAAGTGTTTTCAAGTAAAAACAAATTGATTTTTAGAGGTTCTAAAACTTGAACCCTGATTTCTTGGTCATCGAAGATGACCAGAATATGTTTCAATAGATGACGTTTTGTCAATTCTATTAAAAAAAACTATGTTGCCCATTTATTTTTTAAGTAAAAATAGGCATGCTCGAGTTTTTTCTTTAAAGTTAGGCTTGTAGGTCTGGCTTTATAAGTCCTAGTGTGTTTGGACATCCTTTTAAGCTTGGATGCACATGAGTTTCATTTATTTGGCCCTTCATTTTTTTTAATATATTTTTAAAGTTAAAATCTATTTAAAAAAATTATTACAATTATATTTAAAAAATCACTCCATTATGTCATTATATTTAAATAATATTAGACTTTTTTATGGTAATATTTGCAACTGGTTTGTGAATAATTATATATTAATCTATTCAATTAAAAAAATGGCACATGAATATTTCAATGAGAATAAAATATATGTTTTATTATTGTAAATTTTTATATAGTATTTATGAATCAATTACTCTTTTATTTTTACATGGAGATGCATGAAAATTATCAAGACATGAATTTTTTTATATTTTTTTGTTGAAACTTGTTTTTGTATCATTTTTTGAATAATTATTTTTAAAAAACATATTTCAAATAAAAAAAGACATGTTCTTGTGAAACTAAAAAATAAATGAATATATTTTTTTGTTAAATTATTAGAATTCATGTGAATATATATTTTAATGACCTTAAGTTTGAATTGAAAAAAACATATTGTTAATAAGAAAATACATGTTTTCTCAAAAAAGGAAAGTAAATGTGTAAATAAGAAACGATGATTTTGATTATTTTTTTCTTCAAAATTTAAAACATTCTAACTCTTTTCAATTGTAGAAAAATTAAATGAAAAATTAGCTTTGAAAATGATCCCACTGTCATTTCTCTTTTCTCTATTTCATACCATTGACTACCATAACTATACATAGCCCATGCTTGTAAAATATTTGCAAATCCATCTTTTGCTAGTAAATATGAAAATTAACCTTTTATTTTAGTCTTTAATTTACATTTGAAGAATTTTGAGAGAAGTCTTTCTCTTTCTTAATCTTACTAGCAATATGTTTGTACAATAAATAGGGAAGAGAAGCTAACCTACTGACCCTCAAAACAAGAAATAAATACTAGATAGGAAAGTATCCTACACAAAACTAGAAAGCAATAATCTAGAGAATCTGGATAGTTAATATCAGATTCTCTTTCCTAAACCATATATACTAAGATTTCTTTAAGATCCTAACTGATTTTAAGACTGATTTCCACACCCCCCTCAAGCTGGGTTGTATATGTTATACATGCCCGGTTTGTGACTCAATTCTTCAAAATTAGTTCTTGGTAGAGCTTTGGTGAGGATGTTTGCAATCTGAGATCTTGTTGGAGTGTAGATAAGGTGAACAATGTTCTTCTCAATCTTTTCTGTGATGAAGTGTCGATCTATTTCAATGTGCTTTGTCCTGTCATGATGAACTGGATTCTTTGCTATGCTTATGGCTACTTGATTATCACAATGCATCTGGATAGGTGTCAATGATTCCATGCCAAGTTCTTTAAGTAATCTTTGTATCCACATCCCTTCACAGATACCAAGAGCTAGAGCTCTCAGCTCAGATTCTGCACTGCTTCTAGATACCACATATTGTTTCTTGCTTCTCCAAGTTACTAGATTTCCCCAAACATAGGAGCAATAACCAGAAGTAGATCTCCTATCAATAATGTTTCCTACCTAATCTGTATATGTGTAGATTTCAATATTTTTGTTGTCACATTTCTTGTATAGAAGACCTCTACCAGGAGTCATTTTTAGGTACCTCAAGATTCTATTAACTGCTGCCATATGATCTTCTGTCGGGTTGTTCATGAATTGGCTTACAAAACTGACAACAAAGCCAATATCAGGTCTGGTATGTGAGAGATAGATGAGTCGACCCACAAGTCTTTGATATCTCCCCCTATCCACTGGTATACTATCATTTTCTGCTCCTATCTTTTTTGTTGAATCCATTGGGGTGTCTGCAGGTTTGCATCCAAGCATTCATGTTTCTTTTAGCAGATCCAAGACATATTTTCGTTGAGAAACATATATACCTTTCCTTGACCGTGCCACTTCCATACCAAGGAAGTATTTGAGATACCCAAGGTCTTTGATCTCAAATTCCTTGGCTAATAGTTTCTTCAGTCTCACCAGTTCTTCCTCATAATCCCCAGTTAAGATGATGTTATCCACATATACTATTAGGATTGTTATTTCCTTTTCTAGAGAGGTTTTTACAAATAGTGTGTGGTCTGCTTGGCATTGGGAATATCCATACTGTGCTACTGTCTTTGTAAATCTGTCAAACCATGCTCGAGGGGATTGCTTGAGTCCATATAGTGATTTTTTCAGTTTGCATACTCTGTTAACATTGGAGGATGTTTCTAGTCCTGGAAGAATCTCCATATATACTTCTTCTTCCAAGTCTCCATTAAGGAAAGCATTTTTGATGTCTAGTTGATGTAATGGCCAGTTTTGGTTAGCTGCTAGGGATAGAAGCACTCTGATTGTGTTAAGTTTGGCCACTGGAGCAAATGTTTCTTGATAATC
>Ga0307515_10025241_pt1 | contig 10295 bp, 6 predicted proteins | sample 17_EM_MG_FD_194513 | JGI IMG/M metagenome (GOLD analysis project Ga0307515, IMG submission 194513) | Populus trichocarpa ectomycorrhiza microbial communities from riparian zone in the Pacific Northwest, United States - 17_EM | ecosystem: Host-associated > Plants > Roots > Unclassified | place...
TCTTTTCATCACCAACTCTCGATAATGGCATAGCGAAGCACATCTCTCGAAACCTCCTTTTTAATCGAGTTATATTTTAAAGATAAAAAGGACTGGTATAAGAACTTCCAGAACTCATTATTTCGAGGCTTGCAATATCTATTCTTAGAAAATATAAAATCATTAAATGAATCTAATATCAATAAAATTATCTTCTTATAAAAAATGATAATTTATTATAATTTAAAAAATATAAAATCATTAAGTGTTTGGTGCTTAATACATAATTTTTATATATATTTATTTCATCGAAATCTTTTCAAATATAATACAATAGAGATTTGGTGCAGTTCTATAATCACGTTATATTCTCTCTTTTCTACTTCTATTACCGTGTTACCTTATTTTTCCTTCTTCTTTCTCTACTCTAGTCATATTTGGTTCCTTAATTTTTATATATATTAAATCATTTTTTTATTATCATTTTTTTATGGAGTATTTGTGAGAGTGTAGTAGTAATTACTTTTTAAAATGTTTTTGTCTTGAAAATACATTAAAATAACATATTTTTTAAAAATTATTTTAGATATTAACACATCAAAGAGATTAAAAAAAATAATAATTTTAAATAACTTTTTTTAAAAATAATGAAATACATTACACCGCAACTCAGAAAGCTTTTTAATCGATTAAACTTACGAGAGATATAAAAATTGAGGGACAAAATAGAGCAGGAAAATGAAAGAAAGATTTATTTGGTAGATGTTTGAAAGAAAAAAACTCCATAGTTAACTGAAGGGAGCCGTACAACTAGCCCACAAGGGCAGTCCAGTCAATGAACGACAGACTAGTCAAGCACGAGCCTTGAGCTCCAGGACTCATTACCTCATCACCCCTTTTATTTGTATTGTAGTCAAGGATATTTTTAAAATATTTCTTATTTAAAAATATATTAAATAATACATTTTTTATTTTTTTAATTTATTTTTGACGTTAATAATTTAAAAATATATTTTTTAAAAAATTAATTTGTTTTTAAAAAAATTCCGTGCCAAGAAAACAAATTGTACCTCAACACAAGCGCAACCTTTTTCATTGACTTTTGATTGTTACGTGTGTTTAAGAGGTGCTCTTTTGAATTCGCAGTAGAAATTATTTTTATTTAAAAAATATATATTAAAATAATATATATTTTTTATTTTTTAAAAGCTATTTTTAATATGGACATATAAAAATAATTTAAAACTAAAAAGAATAAATTCTTCAAAAATAAATCCATCTCCTATTTTGGGCATTTTCAGAAGACCAGAGATCATGTCAGAATCTTTTTGCATAAAACAAACACAAAAGGCTCTTTCTTGGAAACAGGCACACAAAGCTTTGTACATGCTCAGTTTACCAGCTTTTTCTTTGTCGACACAGCTCCTCATGTTTCTTTTTGCGGTTGGAATGCACCTTTTTTAAAAAAAATATTTTTTTAGTATTTTTCATTGTTAAGATAATGATATTAAAAATATTTTTAAAAAAAATAATAATTTAAACACCAGCATTATCTTAACAATGAAAAATACTCTTTCTTTCACGTTTTATTGATTGAATATATCAAACACTATCATGATAATAACTGATTCTCTCCTGATCGAGATTTAAAAATTCATTGTCAAATTACTCTTTACAATAAAGCTGATTTTATAATTTTAATTGAGTTTGACACAATTATAATAAAATATCAAAATTATAAGTAACCAAATTCACCAATATCTATAATCAAAATGAGAAATAAAAAAATATAGAAAACACCTATAATCCTTCACCACAGCTTAACCAAACCTCTTCCATGAATACAGGTCACACTATCGTCGAAAAGAGGATGACGCGACATTCCCAAAACCACGATGAAAGTAGAACCTTTCCCATTGTACGATTCATCATGCATCACTTGAATGATGTGGAGGTCATGATGCGCGGATCCATCAATAATTTTTTTAAAATAATATGAAAAAATTTAAAATTATCAAATCACCCTTGATAAAATGTAAAAATAACAATAAAACAAGTTGAAAAATATCAAAACACACTAATATGTATAATTTCTTCTTTTCCAAGAGCATGTTCATAACTACCTTTAAGTTTTTTTGAAAAAGACAAAAAAGCATTCCACTTAAAGATTTTTTTTAGGGACAAAATAATTATTGTACGGTGACATAAAAAACATGTCCGAACTATTTTGTTCCTAATTAATTTTACAATAATGAATGTATTTCATAAAAAAAAATTACCCTCAGGCTAAATCAATTTTTTAAAATAAAAATAAAAAAACACTTCACTTAAAGATTAATTTTTTAAGGACAAAATAATTATTACACCAAAGCTGAAAAAACATGTCTTAGCTATTTTGTTCCTAATTAATTTTATAATAATGAATGTATTTCATAACAAAAAAATTACCCTTAGGCTAAATCAGTTTTTTTTAATAAGGACAAAATTATATTTATAATCTTCCAACCCATATTTTTTTTTAATATAGAGCCACAGATTAGTTTTTTTTTTCAAAAAAATAATCGATACCTCACTCGATCCTCTGGCAATAATTCTGATGATGGCATCTTTCAAGGTTACTTAAGTTACCTGGCACTTGACAGTCTAGTTAAAGTAAATGCTGACCCTATGCAACATGAATAAAAATAATGCTTTGCTTGTTTCAAGCATCAAAACCCCGGATGTCAAATCCCATCAAATGAATTTTTTTTTTCTCATTGAGAGGTGAAACCTTTTAGTAGTACTGTCATATAACTGAGAGAGCTTGATGGTTTTGTTGTCTGACAGGAAAGAAGATGGGAAGGGGACCTTGTTGTGATCAAGATGGAGTAAAGAAAGGACCTTGGACTCCTGAAGAAGACCATCTCTTGGTTCAGTACATTCAAAAAAATGGTTTTGGTAGCTGGCATAGCCTCCCTAAGAAAGCAGGTTTTACTTTCGTTTTTGTTTCCCATCTTTTGGTATATTCTGCTTCAAAGTTCAAAATTTATTGAACCTACTACGTTGAAATTTGAAGAAAGGAAAATGTGTAATGGCTTTGGCTTGGATTTAGGAAGGCAAGTGGCCTTTGATGCTATATGATTGCAAAGGCCATGTTGTTTATTTCTTATTTCCTGGTTGATTGGAATCTGTGCTTGGTGTTTCTGCTATTTTAACTTGTTAAAAAGAGAATTTGAGACCACCCTTTACATGATTTCGGGTTTGCCATCTTTTATATGGGTTCTTGTTCTTCTTCCTTTTCTTTTCATGCCCAATGTGTTGCTCTCTAATTTTCTAACCCTTGCTGTTTTGCTGAGCACTTGTGTAGTTGTTTAGCTGCATCTGCTCGAGAACTTTCAAGTATGTTGGCTAGAGAAACACAATTGTACAAAATCCAATAGCTAGCCTTCAACACAATACAATTTTGATTAATTAAAGTTGAATATTTGAGGAGACACTTCCCCAACTTGGATAAGTTAATATATTTGAACCTTAATTAGGTGAAAACTAAATCTAATGACAATCAAATTCCAGTTGGCTTTGCTGCCAGGAGTTCCTTATTAAACTCTGATTTTGAGTTCCTAGAAGTTTCTGAACAGTGATGTCCTGAAATGTTAAACATGAACAAAATATTATGATCAGGCCTCTTTCGATGTGGGAAAAGCTGTAGGCTTCGGTGGACAAACTATCTTCGCCCTGACATTAAACGGGGTCGCTTCTCTCCTGCAGAAGAGGCCACTATTATTCATCTTCATGGCATCCTCGGTAACAGGTAAGGTGCTGCCTACTCTCATGTTTTCTGTGCATTATCTTTTGTTTGGAGTTTGAAGGAGGATATGAACATGAATATTTTTGAATTCCTGCTATATTTCTAAAACACTTCTTTCCAGAGCTAATATCCGCATGATATTCAACTGAACTTCTATATGGATTTTGTGTCACGGAGAGGAACTTTTGTATCCCATGTCAATTTCTTCATCAGGATGAAGAAATTACTCTTTGCATTGTTGTTGCTTTCTGGTTTATGGTGCTTCTAAAGGAGAACTTTATTGACCAAAAGGTCTCTATATGGGGGATAGGCCAGATGTAGGATGCACAGATTTCTGCTCATTCATCCGGATATTCATGAATTGCTTCAAGATGAGTTACTGATTTATGGATTTTGAATGAATGTTTCAAATGGTTAGAATTTTGCTGTTGCCTATCAGCATGCTTCCATTTTTTGATAGTATCGTATAATTACATAAAGCATGCCACATCTTTTGATCTTTCTTCATTTCTATTTTGTACTCCATGCACTACTTCTCAGGTGGGCACACATTGCATCTCAATTACCTGGAAGAACAGATAATGAGATAAAAAACTTCTGGAACTCCCACCTGAAGAAGCGTCTCGCTTCCATTGGTCCGAAGTTGCAGATCAACCAGTCCTCCTCTTCTAATCCTATCAATATCATGTGTGAATCTCCTTCTTGCCACATGGTACAGTGGGAGAGTGCTAGGGTTGAAGCGGAGGCTCGCTTGTCAATGCAGTCATTGCTCGTAAAACATACATCAACAGTCAAGGGCCATCCTGATATCTTTATGCAGTTATGGAACTCTGAAGTTGGGGAAGCATTTCGCAATGTCAAAGGAAAAGATGTCGAAACATGTGAAAGTCTTGTATCTGACGCACATCCATGTGTAAAAATTGAATCTGTTTTGCTTGACGACACAGCTCCAGCAACGCCTAACAAAACAAGTACCTCGATTGACACCACTCAGGAACAAGAAGACACTTGCAAACCAAGTGCAGATGTTATGTCTGTTTCAGACTCCATCGGTTCCAATGAATTTGCAGATTCTTCAGATACAGCACTGAAACTATTGCTGGATTTCCCAGGAGGCAATGGTATGGAATTCATAAGAGAAAACTTGCTTGGTTTTAGGTGCGACTGAAACAGCCTCTTGCCTTTTGCACGATATGGTGGCACTACAGGAAGGAGCTGATGGTGATTTTTTGGGTACCCTCCCTGTTTTGCCTTTTGATTTCTAGTATTTAGGCTATCTAGTTTCCTATTTTGGTTGACAACTCTCTGCTTGAAATCGAAGAAGGTAGAGGCAGCAGAGTTTAAAATTGGAATCCAGCAACAGGTTGCTGTGTTTCTAGTTTTCATTCCATGCCTTCTTTGCTAAACTCAAATGGGGTCCAATGGAAAACATTGCCGGATAGAAGAAACCTTTTTAAGGTCTACAGTACAAAGGAGTACCAGAGATGTTTTTGTCTGCTCTGTTACAATAGTACCAAGTGATCCTGATAGTCCATACTCCATAGTTGAGTATGAAGTCATGAAGGGTGCCTTTTGTGTATAAAACACCATATTAGCTTAAATACAAGTTTCTTTCTGGTTTTCATCAACATATATCTGATCCTTCGTTCGTAGACAGCGATAGATACACTGAATTTTGCGCCCATCGAAGTGGAACACGTTGTAAAGCCCGCAAAGAAACCTGGATGCATGAGTTTTTATTTATATAGGAACAGTTGGTGTATTATTTTTTTTCTTCCGATTATTGAATTACATAATTTTTAGAAAATATTATAGTTTTCTCTATCAATTTCTTGAGCCGTAATCACAAGGGTTGATAGCCTTAATTTTTATTCACGCCATAAATTGCGTCACATATAGTAAAAGTTTTATCATAAACTGATTTATTGCATAATGTGATATTTTTTCCCATTCTGCTGAGGCTGCAAATATAACCCGCAACATGGTATTCCTCTGTCTGGATGAGCTATGAATAACATGGCCCACTCCTTGTCTGGTCTGAAATTATGAATAAAACTAGACTTTCTATTCAACTGGGTCCATTCATTGGAGAGAGACAATGCTAGAGAGTTTCGTAATCTTTAATGTTCTGATAAATTGAGGGCTGTCTCCTCCATAAACATAGGCACGCAGCAGAACCACACATCTTTTGTCTCTCTGAAGTGCTCTTGTACTTCAGTTTCCGTTTACTTCATGATTCATATAAGCTTCTTACAAACTCATTAAGTTAATTTTCCAAACAACATCTTGAAATGTTCTATACACACAAATACATCAACATGGACGAACAGAATAAATGAACACTTCTCAATTCTCCCCTTTTGAAACAGCATATAAACAAACAAACACTAACAAATAAAGGCTTAAAAATAAACAAATAATACAATTTTCAATCAAACCTGAGAAGTTATAGCCTAAAAAATTCCAAGAAGCTTCTTCGGAGAACTTCCAGTGGCACGATATTTCCCAGCCATCTCTTCAGCCTTGAGAAGATCTTCCCCGCGTTTAGCTTCGACAATCGCCTTCTTTTCTTCTGCTTCCTTGTGAATCATTGCGATTTTGTTCTTCATTTTCTCCATACATTCTGCCTTTTTCTTCTCAAGTTGTTCCTGCTCATATGCAAGTATAATCAATGATGTCAAACCACTAACTTTACCAACGACAACCATTAAACAGCCTGAATAATTTGGTTGGCATCCAAAATATGGTTAATTGCTTCATATCAACAAAAATAAAACAACTAAATATTCAGGGGACCATATGGATAATCAAGACAAAAGTTTCACAACTCTCTCTTGAAACATAAACTCAGGCTTGTTGCTACCTCAATCTTCATCAACTCAGCCTCCACAGATGCTTTCTTGCTGTTCTCCCATGATGCAATGGAAGAAAGTTTTTTGTGAGCTCTGCACAGTAGATTTACCAAATTCAATTAGGTAGAAAAATCATCATTAAAAAAGAAAAAAGCACTACAAGTACAATAAGAACATCACTGTATCAGAAAATAAAATTTTTAGAGCAGAAGAATATCATCATCATTGTTTTCATTTGAAGTCTGGAGATTTAAGAATCATAGCTCAGTAGTATTTTAAAATCATTATGAGATATCAAAGAGAAAATTAAGAACTTGGCTATGTATAAATAAGCTGGAAATTACTCGAAAGAAAGAAAAAGACATTTGCTACTAGAGAAAGCTCTTACTTGTTTTCTGCTTTGGACTTCTCACTCTCTTCCCATGCTTTGACAAGTGATATCCTCTTCTCTGTTGCAACCCTTGCAAGAACAGCATCTATACCAAAAAAATAAAAAAGTTGATTGCTTAAACTGCTATAAATTGATCAAAGAACAACCTAAAGATCTAACAATAGGTACCTCTATTGACAGAGCCCTCTTTTTTCTCCTCAGCAGATTCAGAAGCTACAGCCCCAAGAAAAAAAAAATCAAATTCAAGGTGACATATATCAGATAACAAAGCACACAGAGTTTTTTTTTTTAATGTCTTCAAGATTCTAAAAGATTCTTTAAATCATAGTCTAAGCAGAATAAAAAAGATACTCAAAAAAAGAAGAAGAGAGAAACATAAGGTTACAAAATTACCATATACCAGAAAATATAAAATCTATAGTGGATAAAGGGAAGAGGAAAGAAAGAAACATATTACTCTCAATAACAGCAACTGCTTCTGACTCCTCCACCTTCTCTTCAGCAACAGAAGGAGGGATCACAGTTTTCTCCTCAGCCACATCTTTTGGAGCCTCAGCTACAGGTTCAGGTTCAGGTTCAGGTTCAGCTGGTGGTGGAGGAGTTGTCTCTGATGGGGTTTCAGTTTCCACCTTCTTTGTCTCCTCCTCTGCCATATCCTTCAACACGAGCTAAAAAGAGAATTATGGAGCCGACAAAAAACTACAAGAAGATAGCTATAAAGATAACAGAGGTGGCTAGTAACGGTGAGAGAGAGATACGAGGGAGAGGAATAAGAGGGAGGGCTAGTTGGGATCTTATAGTTGGAAGAGGGTAACTGTATCTTGAAAACCTGAGCTGGCTGGTAGGTCTACTCTTTGTTTCTTGGCACTTCGCGCGCGCGTTGTCTATGTTATATGCGTTGGCAGAGAGTGACACTGACTCTCCTACTTGAATCTTTTTTGTGTGTGCCTTGAAGCAACAACTTGTCCCTTCCTGTATTCCTAGTGTTCTTGGTTGGTCAGGATGCTTTCTGAATTTGTATCCATGATTCTTAAATTAACTTTCGTTTATGGAGATTGCTTTTTTTCTTTTTTGATCTTGTAAACATTCATAATATATATATGGGAGTTACAAACATAAATTCATATCACTTGAACGCTAGAATTTAGATATACTTTAAGTTTGAGATTCTGCAGGCTCAAAACGTAAGGGGATTTACGTTTTATGTCATTATTTTGGTTCAAATCTTAAAAAGAAAATGATAAGAAAGAAAATTTTATTCCATTACTAATCTCGGTGTATATATATTTGTACACGCAACCGATTAAGAACTTAATATATGTTTGACAATACGATGCAAATGTTTTTTAAAAGTTGATATTGATCTTCTTTCTTTTTTTTTGTTGGATAATAAAGAATATATATTTTAAAAAGTATTTTACTTGTACATCAAGCTTTTTGTTTGGATAATCTTAAAACGTATTATCTATGACGATTTAAAGATGTTATTTCCAAGATTTGAACCAGCAAACCTAATTAACTTCACCTACCCTTCGCATAAAAAGGTATTCAAGACTTAATATTAGATACTCAGCTAGCAAAAGAATTCCATATAAAACGACTAGTCGTTATCGAAAATCCCGAAGCAACCTGGTCTCAGTTATGAAACGGCGCCGCTTCGTAGCCTTCAAGAGATTCAACATACAAGGTCATGGGATTCTTTGTATTTCGTGTTAGCCAAGGAATCCCTGTGGACCAGGTTGTAAAGTGACTAAATTAAGAATAACCCGATAAAGAAATTATATAATTCTTAATCAATCCAATTGGGATCCCATTTGCATCTCCCTTTTCTTCCTAACAATCAATGGCCTTGAAGATAAGATTACAGGGAGAAAGGATTAGGGTTTAGTTACGAGATCACGAACTTGACTGAGTAAAATGCCTCATCCAATCCTTGATCAGCAAGTGGATTTGTATCAAACTTTGCATGCATTTAATTAGAGCATTTTCAAGGCCAAATGACTCGATGATGAGAGCAACGATCGATATACCAACACGGTTAATTTTATGACTAAATCTCTAAGAAAAAATTAATAAAATATAAAAAAGATTGGCGAGAATATGTATTTTAATTGGTAGCTCGATCAAGACTTTGTAAGAGTGGTACGTACGTACCATGCTTTTGGTCCCCAGGGCACACATTAACAAGCTAGGAAGTACATATTCTTGTTTGCATGTACAAATATTCAAGCAAATAACCACATCTCTAGCGGTAGTTTTAAGCATGATTTAATTAAGAGGTGCACTAATTAATTAAAGATCAATCGGGTTTTGAACCCTTTAAATTGCTTATAATTAAGAAATAATTAGCACCGAATTAATTTTAAGCGATTGCTTCTTCTTCTTCTTCTTTTTAAAAAAGGTAGGATAATACGTACATCATATATAAAGCAGCTCCTTGTTTCAACAACTATATATATATATATATATATATATATCTTGTTATATATGTAATAATGAGGATATACTATAAATAGTAAAATAGCGTAAATGAGTATTTCCTTAAAAAGACGAAGATCGATGAAGTCATTGCGGTGCTGTTCAAAAGTCATGTGGAAGCAAATATCTATTCTTTCTCGGCTATAATTAATTCTTCCTTGGAAGAAAACGAAATCCTAACCACAGAAAGCGCGGGATCAGATTAATAGCCACGTGGAACTGGAAGTTGTTGGCGGCTTTGGCTGATAGTCAAGCGCTCGGTCGATATATACAGCAATTTTTAAAAAAAAATAAAATTAATAGGGGTGTTGGAAGGATTTATATATATCTCAATTAATTTTATAATTTCTAAAATTAATAATAATATAAATCTTTAATAATTTTGAGATTTATAAGATTTAAACCTTTAAAAAAATAAACTTGAAATCCAACTAGATAAACTCAAATCTTTAAATTTTATATACTCTAATTATTATTATTTTAGTTTAACGTGGGTATCCGGACCAGCTTGCGTGTACCTCGACTAATCCCACGGGTCCTGAAGTTAACGACCATGTAAGCCTCCAGTGGTCATCATATGAGCAACCACATGGCTCAAACCTGAAATCACAGAAAAAACAAATTTCTTAATCCCAAATTTTTACTATTATGCCACCGTCTAGAAAGTTAATATCATGAGAGGATTATAAATATAAATATGTCATGTCTAGTCCCTTTATCTTAATAGTGTCGTCCTACTAGCGAGCTAGTGTTCAACGTCGTGCCACAATCCTCCTCCATGGTTGGGCGATGGGGAACTCGATCCACA